>Ga0182011_10004050_pt1 | contig 11842 bp, 9 predicted proteins | sample 711E1DmetaG_FD_120481 | JGI IMG/M metagenome (GOLD analysis project Ga0182011, IMG submission 120481) | Permafrost microbial communities from Stordalen Mire, Sweden - 711E1D metaG | ecosystem: Environmental > Terrestrial > Soil > Wetlands > Permafrost | place: Sweden: Stordalen | collected... | reverse complement strand
GATCTCGCCGTTGAATACGATGTGCACGGAACCAGAATCGTCGGTCATCGGCTGGAGGGAACGCTGATCGGTATCGATGATAGCCAAACGATGGTGGCCCAGAGAAACATGATCATCGGAGAAAAAACCTTCGCCGTCGGGTCCGCGATACGCAAAACGGGCAGACGCCCGGCGAACGAGCCCCTCATTCCGTTCATTTATACCCATTATGCCGCACATGTATTGAATAGTATCACTCGGAGATGAATTTGAGTATCTTCTCCGCTCTGGATTCCCAGCTGTATTTCCGGGCTTCTTCGCTGGCTTTTCCCGCTTTCACGGATGCGACTACGCCATTGCCTAGAACGAATCGGATCGCGGAAACGAGCGAAGCGGCATTCCCGGCCTTGAAAAAGAGAGCCGTGTCATCAGTGAGGACGCTCCGTATCGACGGCATGTCTGAAGCGATGATCGGAACGCCAGAAGCCATGTATTCGAACATCTTTATCGGCGACGTATATGATTCTGATTCCTTGGAGATCGGCACGTTCGGTAGCAATAGGATATCGGAAGACATAAGAAAGGCCGGAATCTCCGATTGGCGCTTATGACCAATGAAAGAAATATTGGTAAGACTTTCGCTTTCGGCTCGCCCGCGATACTTCGCTATATCCGATTCGGTACCGCCAATGATCTGGAATCTGGCACTCGAATCGCTCTTCATAAGCGAGGCTGCTTCCATGACAGTGTCTATGCCCTTCCATGGATAAAGGTGTCCGACGTAAGTTATCAGCTTCGTATCCGAATGGCCATTATCGGGAGCAGTGGCGAATTTTGAAAGATCGACGCCGTTATGGACCGTAAGTACATTTTTGAATCCGCGTTTGGTAAATTCGGCGGTGGTGCCCGGAGAATTGCAGACGATCTTGTTCGCGCACTTCACCATGCGCACGAAAAGACCAGAGTGATTTTCCGGAAAATTATGCGCATCATAGACCGTCTTGTATCCCTTGCGGCCATACCAAAAAACCATGAATGGATCCCTGGTATATATAATCGCGTCTCTATCAACTGGCACGCGCCGCATGGCATATACGAATGCCAGATTATTCAGATAAAATCCGGGCCTGCCCATATATCCCAAGAGACGATTGAAATCCATGCAATCGACGTATACGACGCGGAAATTCCTTCTGACGCCGTAATACGAGGAGATATCCTCGGTGATAGGCGTGCGCCTGCGCGGAGCCCTCAACTCCACATCGGCTCCGGCTACCGCGAACTGTTCGCACATCTTGGCTATCTGAAAGCCGTGAGCTTTTTCCGTAGGCAATCGTATATTGGCTAGATATAGTATCTTCACATTATTAGCCATTATGGTTGACGCGTGCGGAACAATGCCTTGATCTTCCTCTTTATCCTGAAAGCGACGGTCGGCGGAGGTTGCAACGCGTAATAGTACCTCCTAGGATGGACCAGGGGCAGTGTCTGCGGATATCCGCATTCCAGCTCTTTTTTCAGTTTGGGATATTTATCGATTTCGCTCTCTTTGACATACATGAATGCATTCTGGGCATACCAATACTCAACATTGGGATCCATCCAAACTCTTCTGCGTATGCAATCTACCGGCACATATCCATATCTTTTGAAAATGCTCGCCCAATATTCCGGCCATTGCCCGTTGATATGGCCGGTTCCCGGTTGCTGCGGTATAGCCGCGGAGAACAACACTACTGGAGCCGTCTCCGTCAAGTTGCGTATGAGACCGTCCGCCGCTGAACCGTCTAGATGCTCTCCGACTTCTAGACATACGGCGAGATCGGCCTTCCTGCCCGTTTTGAACGGCTTGTTTATGTCCTCTTTCCTAAAAGATTCGGCGGGTATGCGCAACTGCGACTCGTCTACCCAGGCGCCATCGATACCGAGCATGTCCGTTATGCCGCGCTTCATGAATGATTCCAGCCATCCTCCCACGCCGCAGCCCACATCCACCACGGATCTTGGCGATATCATGTCCATGACTATCGGCACGATGATTTCGGCAGACGAAATAGAGCCCTTCTTCTGCTTTGAGAACCATTGAGGATTGTACTGGTCTTGATTTTTCATGATCTCTTGTATATTACCACCATTTCATAGTTTTTTTTGTGGAAGGGACGGATAATCCTGGAGATAACGAATATGAATGAGTAGGCGGCGAAAGAGAATGCCATGCGCAGTAGAGTGCGTGGCGTCTTATGCGCCTTCCATGCTTTCAAGAGGTGAAGGGACCCGAGATGGTAATGCAGATTGGTAGGACCGGTATAGATCGAGCGAATGGGATGGAAGTCGTGCTCCTCCATGAGTCTGTTTAGATTCTCATAGCTAAATTGGAACAGGTGATGCGGCGGCGTGGCCGAAGACCAGGGCATGCCGAAAGCGCGAAAGAGGGCCAAGGTCATGTGCGACCATGGACAATCGACGTTCGGCGTAGATATGGCCATGAGCCCCCCTTCTTTCAGAAAACTCTCGCAATCCTTGACGAAATCCCTGGGGGAATTGACATGCTCTATGACGTCGCCCAGATATATGACATCGAAGCTGCCTTTTGGGAATGGACATGTCTCCAGAAAGCCCTGATGCACGGGAAAGCCGTTGGCAGCCGCCATGTCAGCCGTGCGCTTGTTTATCTCTATGCCGCTCGGGGAAAATCCCCTCTTTCTGGCGTGATACATGAGCGCGCCATTGGAACAGCCGATGTCCATGAATTCCCCGCATGGCTTCTCCTTGGCCAGAAAGTCCAGGGCTTCAAGATTGCGCGTGGCCATCGACGACTTGGAAAGATCCGATTTTTTGTTGCCCTGATAACCTGAATCGTACGAATAGATGTTGTTCTTGAGCCATTCGGCAGACGGCTGTGGGAACACGAACGAGAGCCCGCACGCCGGACAAAGGTATTCGTCGAAGTCATCTTTCTTCATCATGAAAACGGCCGGCGTGGAGCAAATGTGGCAAAGCGGTTTCACTGAATGATTCGAACTCATAGGGGTTGCGTGGCGCAAGACGAGCTTCTTCAACTTCAGATAGACGCGCAAGATAAGCCACAAGGCATTGCAGATATATTTATAAGCCAATATATAAAGCTTATTCACGGCAACATTGTCATATTCCCTGAAACGCAATGACTTATACGGCTGATCGGGATCCATGGCCTTGCGATATTGCCTCAAAGTATCGGTCGGATCGGCCGCGAGATAAGTCTCCATCTTTATCCGCATCTTTTCCCTGTCGACATGGCCATAATGCTTTATCCTGTAAGGAGATATGTGGGCCTTTCCCGGCACTCCGCGGATGTCGCCGTTGTGTATCTTTTGGTCCTTGAAATTGGCGCTCTCGATATTTCTCCACATGCTCCTCTGCGGATGCAAGGTGTACAAGTAATACTCGCTGTCGTATCGGAAACGTTCTTTGGACAGCCAGAAGTTGCACATCCTGAAAACGACTCTGTTATGTCGAGAACGCATGTATCTATCGACGGCGGCGCGGCTAAAATGTTTTTCGAATATCTCGTCGCCGTCTATCCACATTATCCAGTCGGCTCCGGACTTCTTGGCTTCGTCAAGGAGCATTATCTTGTCGCGGCCCTCGTTGAATCCTTCCGTGCGCAATATTTTCGTCACCTTCGGATAGCGGGCATAGGCCTCCATAGTTCCGTCGGTAGAACCGTTGTCGAGCACGATGATGTCGTCGACAAGATCCGACAGCTTGCCTAGACAGGCGTCTATGGTGAGCATCTGGTCCTTTATCCTTAATATGGCGATGATTTTCATGGCTTCTTTCTTATGCTTTCCAGGAATTTATCCTTTCCGACAAGGGTACGATGACCTTCTCCGGCCGAAGCTTCTCGTCGAACAAGACCTTGGCGTTATGACCAAGTTTTTCGAGCAAGCCGCGGTCATTTTTGAGTTTCAGTATCTTTTCCGCCAGATCGTCGGCGTCCGCCGCTTCGCACAGGAGCACGTCCTTGCCGTCGGTGAAGACTTCATCCATGGCCGGCGCCTTTTCGGTGATGACGGCTTTGCCGAAAGCGGCGGCCTCGACCACTTTGTTCACGATGACCCATTGGGCTCGTTCGACTTCTCCGAATAGGCCCAACGATACGTGGCTCCCGGCCAGCTCCTCCAGGACTTGCGAGAACTCCGGCAGACGACCGGTGAAGGCAACGTTCGCGAGGCCCATGTCGGCGGCCAATCTCACCATCTCTTTCTGGGACTGCCCGCCGCCGATCAGCCTGAACTTTACCTCTTTTTCATCTTGCAATATCCGCGCCGCCTGGAGCACGTATCGGATGCCGTGTTGAGGCAGGAATGAGCCGTGAAAATGGACGATGAATCTGTCTTTGGGAGGCCGAATGCGGGAGAAATCGGCGGCATTCACGGCCGAGCCGGTCAGGACTCTTACGGTTTTGCCGGGGGGAAGCCCGTAACGCTTTCCGAAAACTTTGATGTGCTCGAGGGAATCCAGGACGACGATGTCGGCGCACCTTATGCTATGCCAATCCAGGAAGAAGTCGCGCAACCCGCGCGGACTCATCGGTCCATACAGCTTCCGATCTTCCACGTTCGCCGCTCGGATCGATAGAGCTACGTCGAATACGAGTAATGTCTTCGGAAATAGGATCCTGGCTAGCAACACGCAAGTGTATCCGGGAAAAGCCACGAAGACGAAGTCGAACCGGTAATTTCGGAGCTTGACGCGCTCGCGGATAAGCAATAAATATTTACCGATGCCTTTGTGCAATCTCGGATTCACGTTGCAATGAACTATGGAGTATCCGTCGCTCTCCAAGCCTCGGGCTATGACCGCATTCCTGCAATAATCCCGGTCGTATATGCCGAAAAAACAGGCTCTTTTCATGGACAGAACTATAGCACTAAACGTTTTTCAAGGCTTCTGACAGCCTGCTTATCAGCTTGGAAACATCCGCTTTTTCTTTGGCAATCTTCTGAAGAGCGATCCCGATCGCCTTCAAGCCGTCCGCCGAAGCGCATAGTGCCATGATCTTCCCCGCCATATCTTCCGCATTGCCTTCTTTGAAGGATAGCTTGCCGGCAAGGTCCGACAAAGCCGATTCTTTTCCGGCCGATTCGAAATATGGGGCAAAAGCCTTATTGGAAGAGAGAACCGGCACTCCAGAGGCCATCGATTCGAGTACAACCTTGTCCAAGCCGCCGGTCGGCGTCAGATTGACGGAGATATCGGCGGCGACGTATTTTGCGGGCATATCCGCGGGTTTAATATCGCCGGCAAATGAGACGATGCCTCCAAGGCCGTATTTATCGACCAATATCTTGATCTCAAGAAAATACTCTCTGTCGGAGGCCGTGACCGGCGAGCCCATGAAAGTGACCGTGAACTTCTTATTCCATTTGTCCTTCAACATACGGGCGGCTTCGATCAGAGTAACCGGATCTTTAATGGGAGTTATCCTGCCAACGCTAATTATTGAAATTGGTTCAACTCCAATAACCTTTGTCCGCGGCTGATTGGCGTAAGCCGCCACATCTATGCCGTGGCCCACTACCATCTTCTTCGCCGTCTTCAGAGTGAAACTCTCTTCCGCCGCCGTGAAAATGACATCAACGAATCTTTCCGCTACGCGCAATTTTAGGTCGACAGCCTTATGCGTATACCAGAGCGCCACTTTCTTACCTGAAAGCTTCCAGAACCAGCCGCCGAGGACGACGTACACCGGATTCATGTGCACGAAAACAGCATCGTAATTTTTCCGCTCGCGCCAGATATATCCGTAAAACCGCCTCATAAAAGCGATCTTATTTTTACTATTTACTTTTTCATTTTTACTTTTTCCTAATGATAATGTCTTCACGTTAGCCGGTAATTCATGCCCTCCTTCTTCCAAACAAATGACCGTGACGGTTTCGAAATGCTTGGCGAACTCGATTATCCATCTATGGAAAAAACCTAGAATGGAATCGTCTTCATTTACCTTTTGGGTGATAATGAGAAGTCGCATGGTATAAAACGCTATGCTACCATATTATCATATGCCAAAGTGGTTCAAATGGGTCTTCACTGTCATGGCAGGAGTATATTTCGCGGTCTGGCTATACGGAGCCTTGGCCGCGGCCTATTCCTCCAATATCAAGCTTCCTATAGTCAGCAGCGACTCGGTAGAATATGCGACCCTGTCGGATTCCATCCTCCATCATGGGACATTCACCGGTGCCAACGGCTCTCCCGAGACTTTCCGGACGCCCGGCTATCCGGTTTTCGTCGCGGCCGTGCGAGCGGTCGGCGGAGGCTCATTTTTCGCCGTCACTTTCGTCCAGATCATCCTGGTGTTTTTGATCGCGCTTCTCATAGAACGCATAGGAAGGCGACTCTTGCCAGGCATGGCCGGCCCGATAGCGGCTACAGCATTCCTCTTGAGCCCATTGACTATGACCATGCCCTTCTATGTCCTTTCCGACACGCTTTTCGCTTTTCTGTACGCGCTTTTCTTCTACATATCGGTCGACAGACTGGAAAAAAGGTTTTGGCCGTATACGATAGTTGCTGGCATCATATGCGGAGTGGCCATATATGTCAGGCCCATGGGCATATTCGCCGTGCCGGTATTCCTGGCCCCTCTCATAGTCGCCCGCCTACCGGCTCGCAAGATTATCGTGGCGGCCGTGTCCGTATCGGTCATAGCCGCCCTGCTCATTCTGCCGTGGATGGAGAGAAACCGCGAAGAGACCGGCGTATTCTCTTTCAGCTCACTGGCTCCGTATAATCTGGCTTACAACATATCCATGTTCAATGCCTTTCGGAACGGAACTAGTTCGGGCTCCGAGCGGACAAAGATCGCCGAGACGATAGGCCTTCCGGAATCATCGTGGCAAGATCTCGCCAATTCTTCGGTCTTGAATTCTTATGAGATCGGCTTCTTCAAGGCCAACCTGTTCCAATACGGGAAATACCACCTCATAACCTCGATGCCGTTCTTTTTCTCGTCGGAGATAGAATTGTACAGAGCCATGAATGCTGACGCTTTCGACTATCAGTTCGCTCAAGCTCCTAACGTCATAAACAAGCTCGCTTCCGGACACATCGGCTCTTTCCTGCAGGCTATCGTGAACCCTTGGTGGAAATTCGCCGAACGGCTGTTCTGGTCGGCGATCTGGCTAGCGGCGGCATACGGCTTGTGGGAAATGAGGCATAGCCGTCTGGCATGGGCCATGGCTTTCTTCATTATCTATCTCGCTCTTATGACGGGCCCGATAGCGAATGTCCGGTATCGCCTACCGGCCGAGCCGTTCATCTTCCTATTGGCTAGCGTGGGCGCGATCTTTCTCTGTGAAAAACTTCGCGACAAGACTAGAAAGAAATTGGTTGTTATGGGCGCGTGATAAGAGCCCTGCTGATCCCGTCAGCCACACTCCGCGCGTTCCAATCAACTATTGAAACGCCATTTTCGCCGTCTTTCAAGATATCGCCGACTTTTAAAACATCGCCGACAACGCCGACATCCGTCGAGACTATCTTGCATCTCGCCGCATTCGCTTCTACCAGCGTCATTCCATAGCCTTCGAATAAGGAAGTGTTCAAGAATAAGTCGGCAGTCTTGTAGTACGAATAGAGCGTCGCTCTGTCGGCCCAAGATTCGAAAATTACATTGCCACTAATGCCGGATCTTGAGCATTGATAATTGAGCATTGGTAATTGCGAGCCGGATCCGACTATTATTAATCCGGCTTTAGGTTGTTTCTCAATGACCGACTTCCAAGCCTCAATGGCGAGCTTTACATTCTTCTCCGGCTCAAGCCTGCCGGCCATGAGGACTATCCTGTCGAACTGAGAATACTTCTTATGTAAATCTCCGCCAGCGATTATTGGCGCGTTCTTTATCGCTTCAATATCGACAGCGATCGGCCTAACAATCACCTTAGATTCTGCGATACCGAGAGTGCCGACTAAATATCTCTTTATCCTTTCTGAAACGACGCGGATGCGGTCAGCCTTGGGCAAATAATTAAGGGCCAAAAAACGTCTTACCTTATTAGTCCAATTGAAAGAATAATTCGGGCTGCCTATGTCCTCGTGGACTTGTATTTCCAGAGCGACGGCATTGGAAGTCTTGCCGTTAAACCGCTTTTTCAGTGATACGGCCGCCATCGCCGTCAATGAAGCATCCTGGCAAGTGATATCCGTTATCCCGCGCTTCTCCATGATAAATCGGCCGAGGCGCATGGCGTCGAACGGATAAAGGAATTTAAATCTCGATTTGGTCGAATACGCCCAACAATTCGCCGCAATTGCTATCTCCTTACTCCTTACTCCATACTCCATACTCCTTTTGTCGAAGACGACGATATGGACTTCATCCCAATCCTTGGCGTATTCGATCTGCCTCGTGCGAACATCGCTCCCCTCTTCGAAGATCTTACGATCAGTTGAAACCATTAAAAGCCGCTTGTTCATAATTCTTAAATCTTATTCCTTAAATCCTTTCCTGGGATGCGGCCTCTTCCATATATCCACGATCTCCTTGCCTATCTCTTCCCATGAATGGGTGAAAACTATCTTACGCACCTTCTCCGCCTGCGCCGCACGATTGGCCGGATCAGAAAGCCAGACGATCTTTTCGGCGATCTCGGCTTTATTCAAAGGATCAACAAGGATAGCGGCGTCTTTAACTATGTCCATGATGCCATTCTCTTTTGTCAATATGAACGGAGTTCCGGCGCGGATGGCGTCGAATATCATATTGGGACTGATGTCTCCGATGGAGACAAGCGCAACCGCGTAAGCGTGATGGATCTTCTCGACGAAACTGTCGTATACGGCTTTGCCGCAGTCCAGTTCTATATCCAGCAAGCCACGCCGCCCGACCTCAATCTGGGCGTCTTTGAACGCTTCTTTCAATGATTCGATATTCTTCCATTTCAAGTCTCTGGTGGCCGCGACGAAATTGCGTTCCTCGGGCTCAGCCTGCTCCAATCGCTCTCCGCAATAATTCTCCACTACGACGCTTTTCCGTGAATCGAGACCGTAAGCTCTCTCGAATACGCCCTTCTGCCACTCCGTGCTGAATATGATGGCCTTTGCCTTGCGCAGAACATCGCCACCGAGCTTGAATATCATCCGCTCTTTACGCGAAAGCTTTGGAGACGAACCGTAAAAATCCCTGAACAAGACCATGTCGCCGGTCCTCTCGACGTATGACTCCCACAGGAAATCTCCGCCGGTGCGCACTATGTACTTCTTGCGCATGAGGGCGCACGCGACCATAGTCGGCACAGCCGCGCTCCAAGTGTCCAATACCAATATTAGATCGGCATTCCATCCTTTGCGGATGATTTTGGTGAAATACAAGAGATGGCGCAAACCGGGAGGGGCTATTCTCTCCCACCTGTAAGCCGCTACTTTGACGTCATGGCCTTGTTTTTTCCACGTCTCGTACAGATTGCGGGCATACTGGGCCGGACCGCCTATGTCGGGTGGATATATGCCGGAAGCAATGAGGATACGCATGGAGACTATTATACCGCATCCTGCTTCATGGCGGTTTTTTCAAATATCTCCTTCATCTCCCCCGCGATGCGATTCCACTGATATTTATCCTCTACCATCTTCATGGCTCGCTCGACGATGTAGTCTCGAGATTCCCTATCTTTGATCAACTTCTCTACCTTCTGGGCTATAGACCGCGGGTTGTTCACTTCGCAGAGAAGACCGGTCTCGCCGTCGGTCAAGAAATCAACGATACCGCCCACGGGTGTGGCGATGACGGGAATGCCCGCGGCCATGGCTTCTATGAATGAATTGCCGAAGCCTTCGGACAGCGACGGCCGGATGAAGATGTCGGATATGTGGAGATACGGCGGCATGTCTTTGTGAGCAATAAAGCCGAGAAACTGCACGCGTTCTTCTAATCTTAAATCTTTAATCTTAAATCTTAAATCTTGCTCCTGATAACCACTGCCAAGGATCAGAAACTTCACATTATCCGGCAAGTATTGCAATGCGTCTATGACATCGCCTATGGCATTCTTCACTACCAAGCGAGAAGCCGTGACCAAGAATATGTCCCCTTCTTTCTTGCCAAGCTTTTTCTTTAATGCCTCCGAATCAGACAGCGACAATGGCTTGGCGAATAAATCGTAATCAACCGCATTCGGTACTACAGTTATCGGACAATTGGCACCCATTTCTTTTGCCCAATCAGCCAAATATTTGGAAATGGCCTGAATGTGATCGGCTCGAGTGAACATCATCTTGAATAATGGATACAGCGGCAGACTGCGCTTCTTGATATATGGTATGGGATCGCCATCCTGCAGAGTGAATATGAAAGGTACTCTTGGCCGGAGCAGCTTGAATACGACAGCCGCGAAAGAACTGTAGGTAGCCATGAGCGACCATATGGTGTCATATTTACGCGTACGGTGGAGGGATAGCGCTTTTTTCACGCCGGTTATTAGAAAAAGATATTTATTTAAATTCAAATACCACGGCAATGAGTCCGTGGAAAATTCATGCCGCACTGAATAGCCGACGCGGTATATATTCACGTTGCCAATGCGTTCAAATGTCGGCAACCGCGAATCAAGCCTCAAAGTGACCATGTCGAATTCTATCTCCGTCGGAGATATCCTGTCGGTTATCTCTTTTACGGCTACTTCCGCCCCGCCGACGAAACGCGGGTAGTAAGCGAAGGAAAAGATGAGGATGCGGCGCATGTCAATCAATTTTCAATACCTTCTTCAAAACATCTTCCGGCACCTCATTTGGCAGTTCTTTGGGTACTTCTTTGGGGGCAACTGGGGATACTTTTGCCACCGCTTGCGGAATTACTGGCGGTTTAGGCGCAATGACCGATTTCATGATAGCTGGCACTTCCTTTTTGATTACAGTCTCTTCCCTCTTCTCCTTGCTCTTTGCCAAGGCCGCCATGAGAGCGCTCTTCAACTGGTTGACGTTGTCCGCCGTGGGAACCTTGGGATCCATCTTGGGCGTCGACGGTACATTCTTATTCAATGAAGAAAGGGGTAGCGGCGCGGCAGCGGGTGCTTTCGGCGCGGCAGGCGCAGGTTTAGGCGTCACAACTGGTGCAGGAACTGGTGCAGGAGTTGCTGCAGGAGCCGACTTGATCGGCGGCTTAGGCGGAACAAGTGTCGGCTTAGGAGGAATGGGAACAGTAATAGGCACCGGCTTCGCAATCGGCACTGGCTTCACAATCGGAGCCTGCTTGGGCGCTTCAACAGGCTTGGGCGTAGCGATAGGAGCGGCCTGGAAAGCAGCCTTGAATGGCTGATGGACAGCTGGTGCTTTCGGCGCGACAGATGCTTTCGGAGCGGCGGCAACTGGCACCTTCGACGCAACTGCGACAGATACCTTGGGAGCAACCGGTGCCTTTGGCGTCGGCTCATGGAACTTTAGGATGATCTCCTCCACCTCCGCGCGCGGACGGGCGAACTGCTCGCGAGAGGCGGCGATGATGTCATCCACATAATGCGTGGCCGGCTGGGCTATAGGCGGCAGAGTGGTAGCCGAGAACGGCGACGAGGTCAGACCGTCTATCATCAGCTTCAGATATATCTGGGCGAAGCCTAGGTTGACCAGGTCTTCCAACATGAATGTCGGCCCGAATTCTTTTTCCAGGACTTCGGCATCAGTGGCACCGACTCGGAAAGCTATCATGGTGCCCACGTTGCCGAAAACGGCAGCAGAAACGTTCTCGTCCATCTGCTCTACGTATTGGTGAGCAATGGTCAGATTGAGTTTGTATTTTCTGGCCTCGGAAAGGATATCGGCGAAAGAGGCATTGGCGAAGTTCTGGAATTCGTCCACGAATAGGTAGAAGTTCGGCAAT
>Ga0182011_10004049_pt1 | contig 11843 bp, 13 predicted proteins | sample 711E1DmetaG_FD_120481 | JGI IMG/M metagenome (GOLD analysis project Ga0182011, IMG submission 120481) | Permafrost microbial communities from Stordalen Mire, Sweden - 711E1D metaG | ecosystem: Environmental > Terrestrial > Soil > Wetlands > Permafrost | place: Sweden: Stordalen | collected... | reverse complement strand
TTTCGGGTTTTCTTCCTTGAGGGCTTCGGCCACCAGATGCGCCACGGCTTCGGTGTCCGTCTGCGAAACGAAGACGCATCCCCGTCCCCGGAGATCGGACTTGAGGGCCGCGTAGTTTTCGATGATCCCGTTGTGAACGACCGCGACCCGTCCCGACGTGTCCCGGTGGGGATGGGCGTTCTCCTCGGTGGGGAGCCCGTGCGTGGCCCACCGGGTATGGCCGAGGCCGACCGTCCCGCGCACGGGATCCTTTTTCAAGACCTCCTCAAGAGCCGAAAGTTTCCCCGCGCTCCGGCGGAAGGAGAGCCCTTTCCCGTCATAAACGACGAGGCCAGCCGAATCGTATCCCCTATACTCCAACCGCCTCAAACCGTCCAAAAGGACGTCGGCCGCGTTATCTTTTCCGATATAACCGACGATGCCGCACATAGTCTAACCTCCGACGACCGACTTCATTTCTTTGACCGCCTGCTCGATGCCCGCGAACAGCGCCCGGGCGACGATGGAAAAACCGATATTGAGCTCGTTCATCCCCACGATGCGCGCCACCGGGCCCGCGTTGGAAAGGTCGAGCCCGTGCCCGGCGTTCACGACGAGGCCCAGCTCCTTCGCCCGAGCGGCGGCCATTTGGAGTTTCTTGAGCTCCTCGTATTGCGCGTCGGAGCTTTCCGCCCTGGAATAAGCACCCGTGTGCAACTCCACGGCGTCCGCCCCGGCGGATTTTGCCCTCTCGATGTTTTCCACCGTCGGGTCGACGAAAAAGGAAACGACTATTCCCTTCGACTTGATCTTTTCGGCGGCCCCCTGGAGCTTCTTGATCTGCCCCTCGACGTCCAGGCCCCCCTCGGTCGTCAGCTCCCGGCGCCGCTCGGGCACGAGACAGACGTTGGCCGGACGGACGAGGCGCGCCACGCGGACCATTTCTTCGACGGCGGCCATTTCAAGGTTCAACCGGACCTTGAGCGCGCGCTTCAGCGCCGCGACGTCGGCGTCCTGGACGTGCCGGCGGTCCTCCCGCAAATGGACCGTGATGGAATCCGCCCCGCCCCGGACGGCCGCCTGCGCCGCCTCGACCAAATCCGGGGTCCGGGCGTTCCGGGCCTGCCGGACCGTGGCCACGTGGTCGATGTTTACGCCGAGAAGGGGCATATTAATGTTTTGCCGCCCGGGCCAACGAGCGAGCCGCCGTCTCCACGGCCGCCGCCGACGCCCCTTCCACCATGATGCGCAGCAAGGGCTCCGTCCCGGAATAGCGGACGAGGACGCGGCCCGTCCCGTCGAACCGCGCCTCAACGCGGCGCAGTTCCCGCGAGAATCCCTTCATTTCCCCGATCGGCCGCCGCTCCCGAACCGGCACGTTGATCAGAATTTGAGGCAGTTTGACCGCCAGGGCCGCAAGGGCGGAGAGGGGCCTACCCGCCCGTTTCATGACGTCCAATAGCTGGACGGCCGTCAGGAGCCCGTCCCCCGTGCCCAAAAATTCCCGGAAAATGACGTGGCCTGAGGGCTCCCCGCCCAGAACGCCCCCCGTGCGCTCGAGGGCGTCGGCCACGTGCCGGTCGCCCACCGGCGTCTCCACCATTCGGATCCCGAGCGCCGCCAGCGCCCGGCGGAAGCCGAGGTTGGCCATGACGGTCGAGACGACGACGTCCTCTTTCAGGCGCCCCTCGTCCTTGAGCCGCCGGGCGGCGGCCAGGAGAGCCGCCTCGCCGTCCCGGACCACCCCCTTCTCGTCCACGAACATGGCGCGGTCGGCGTCTCCGTCGAAGGCGACACCCAGGTCGGCCTTGGCCTTCAAGACCGTCCGGGCGATGGCCTCCGGATGGAGGGCGCCGCAATCCCGATTGATGTTCCGGCCGTCGGGCGAGTTGAAGCGGACGACCACCGTCGCTCCCAACGATCGGAAAAGCTCCGGCGCGACGGAGGAGGCCGCCCCGTTCCCGGCGTCCACGGCCACCGTCAGGCCTTTGAGGTTGAGACCCGGCGCCGTCTTCCGGATGAAATCCAGGTAATCCCGCCGGGCCCTCGCCCGAAGATCGGAGGAGGAGGCCCTCTCCGCTCGGGTGGAATGGGCCGCCGATCGCGCCGGGAGCGGGTCGGTCCCGCGGGCCCCCGCCTCGATCCGGTCCTCGGTCTTTTCGTCGAGCTTCCGCCCCCGCGAATCGAACAATTTGATCCCGTTGAACTCCGCCGGGTTGTGCGAGGCGGAAATGACGGCTCCGCCGGAAAACCCCTCGCGCGGGATGAGGATCGCGGCCGCGGCCGTGGGCAGGACCCCGCCGTCGACGACGGCGAGCCCCGACCGGCCCATGCCCCGGGCCAGAGCCGCCTGAAGCGCCGGCCCCGATCCGCGGGTATCCCGGAGGATGAGCGCCCCGGTCCGGGAACCTTTCCCGAGGAATTCCCGCCCGGCGAAATATCCCAGCCGCTCGACGAACTCCGGCACGAGGGGCCACGTGCCCGCCCGACCGCGGACACCGTCGGTTCCGAACAGTCGCTCGCTCATCGGGGGAGCCTGAGCCCGGCCCGGGACGGCCGGCGAGCCGGCGCCGCCTGCTCCGCAGGCGCGCCGTAGTGGTAGATGAGCCAGAGGAGAAGGGACAAAAGGAACGCGATCACTTTCAGCTCCCAGCGGCGAGTCGAAACCTTCATTGGGCCCCTCCCCGGGGCTCACCCCGCCGCAAAAGCCCCCGTTCTCCCATGGACCGGTAGAAATCCCGCAGGCGCGGTCCCAGCTCCTTCAATTCCACGTCCCGCTCGACGCGGCCCTCCCGCATGACCGAAACCGTCCCCGTCTCCTCGCTGACGACGAGCGCGACGGCGTCCGAGGTTTCCGTGACCCCCAAGGCCGCCCGATGGCGCGTCCCCATGACCCGCGACAGGGTCGGATCGTTCGAGACGGGCAGGACGCAGGCCGCCGCCACGATCCGGTCCTCCCGGATGATGACGGCCCCGTCGTGGAGGAGCGTCCGGGGGTGAAAAAGCGTGAGGAGGAGGTCCGAGGACACCTCGGCGTCCAGGACCGTCCCCGTTTCGATGAAGTTGCGCAGGCCCGTCTCTTGCTCCAGAACGATGAGCATCCCCGTGCGGGATTTGACCGCCTCTTTCATCGCGGCCAGAATCTCGTCCACGAACCGCAACTCTTGGGGCAGGAGGAGGCGCCCCAGCCGGCGGCTGCCCAATTGCGCCAGGAGGGACCGGATCTCGGGCTGAAAGACGACGGCCAGGATGACGGCCCATCCCACCCAGAAGGCGCGCAAAAGCCAACCGAAAACGGGAAGCTGGACGAACCGCTCGACGATGAACGTGAGGAGGGACAAAATGATGAGGCCCCGGAGCACCTGCACGGCCCGGGTGCCCTGGACGAGGACGAGGACTTGATAGAGGAGCGCCGCCACCAGGAGGATGTCCGCGGCGTGGATGAGGTAGCGTCGCCACCAATCGGCAAGGAGTTCAAGCATGGCGTCTCACGATGAGGTTGTCGATAAGGCGGGTCTTCCCGACATAGAGCGCGACAGCCGCCACGGCCCGCCCGCGAACGTCCTTCAAGGGCGCCAGAGTGCCGGGGTCGACGACATCCGCGTATTGGACCCGGGCGCCCGGAATTCGCGACAGGAGACCGCGGGCCGCGCGGCGCGCCCGCTCGACGGAACTTCGCCGGCCGGATTTTATCACTTGGGCCGCCGCCCGTAAAGCCGCGGGAACCAACACCGCCGCCGAGCGCTCCGCGGGGGAAAGGTAGGCGTTCCGGCTCGACAAGGCCAGGCCGTCGGGTTCCCGGATCGTCGGGCAAGGAACGATCCGCACGGGAAGGTGCAAATCCCGCGCCATTCGCTCGATAACTTTGACTTGCTGGAAGTCCTTCAAACCAAAATAGGCCCGCGTGGGCAAAACCAAGTTCAAAAGTTTAAGAACCACGGTCGCCACCCCGCGGAAGTGGCCCGGGCGAAAGGGCCCGCACAGGGCGCGGGAAAGCTTATCGACGGAAACCCACGTGTCGTAGCCGGGCGGGTAGAGGCTCCCGGCTGAAGGGCGAAAAAGGACGTCCGCTCCGGCCTTCCGGCAAAGCTCGGCGTCCCGGCGGAAGGGCCGGGGGTAGCGGGAATAATCCTCCCTGGGACCGAACTGGGACGGATTGACGAAAATGGAAACAACGACGATCTCGTTCTCGCGCCGGGCGCGGGCGATCAAAGCAAGGTGTCCCGCGTGGAGAGCTCCCATGGTGGGGACGAATCCGACGGAAATCTTCCGGGACATCCACCCGAGAGCGGCCCGTTGCATGGAGCCGGGGGAGGCGAGGATCTTCATGCCCGGCATCATAACACTCACCCGGCCCGCCTGAACACCCCGTCGAAAAATCCCAAAAGCCGGTCCTCGTATTCGCGCCCCGCCGCTTCCCAAAGTCCCCCGTGGCCGGCGCCGGGAACCGTCCAAAGGGACTTGGGCTCGCCCGCCCGACTGAAGAGCCGGTCCCCTTCCGAGGGGGGCACGCGGTCGTCGGCCCCGCCTTGCAGAAGAAAAATCGGCCTGGGAGCGATGAGACCGACGACCCGCTCGGCCGCCGCCGTCTCGGGGTTGAACCGCAGGCGGGCGCGGGTCCACCACATCGTGTAGGGGACGGCCCAGGCGGGAAGCCCGTACAGGATCTTCCCGAATTGCGCCACCGAGCGGCTGATGGAGCCGTAGGCGCTCTCCGCCGCGACGGCTTCGATATCCGCCCGCCGCGCCGCGGCGAGGATGACCACGGCGGCGCCCATCGAAAGGCCGTACACTCCCACATGCCGGGCCTCGTCCGGCCTCGCTTTCTTGACCCAATCGAGCGCCGCCTCCAGGTCCAGCGCCTCCAAGGGGCCGAGGGTCGTCTTCCGTCCCCCGCTCTCCCCGTGGTTTCGAAAGTCGAAATAGAGCAGGTTGTAGCCGCCGCGGGAAGCGAGGTGCTGCGTGGCGGGAAGGATGTTCGACCGGCAGGTCCCCCGCCCGTGGCAGAGGATGATCGTCGCGGCGCTCCCGACGGGCGAGCGGATGAACCAGCCCTTCAGGGGCGTCCCGTCCGAGGCGTTGAATGCGACGTCTTCAAAAGTCAGGCCGAATGAGGAAGGAAGATCGGTGATCCGTTCCCGACGGAGGGAGAGGATCAGGCCGGAGGAATACCATCCCCACCCGAGCAAAAGGACGACCGCGATGAGAAGGAGAACGACGATCATTCGATGAGGGAGATGGAAGGCCCGGTCACAACACTAATCGTAACTCTCGGCCGGACCGGGGAAGCGCCCCCGCCGGACGTCATCGCGCCAGGCGCGAACAGCCCGGACCGCTTCGACGCGCAATTCGGCGTAGGGGCGGACGAATTTCGGCCGAGGCGGCGGGGTCATTCCCAGGAGATCGTCCACGACCAGGATCTGCCCGTCGCAGCGGGGGCCGGCCCCGATGCCGATCGTCGGAATTTTGAGCGACCCCGTGAGGGCCGCGGCCAACCGGGCCGGGATGGCCTCCAAGACCAGCGCGAAAACGCCGACCTTCTCCAGCGCCCGGGCATCGGCCTTCAACGCCGCCGCGGCTTTGGGTCCCCGCCCCTGGACGCGGTGCCCGCCGAAGCGGTGAATGGACTGGGGCGTAAGGCCCAAATGACCCATGACGGGAATGTTGGCCTCGATCAGGGCGCGAATGGATCGCAGGATGGTCGGCGACGCGCCCTCGACTTTGACCGCCTCCGCGCCCGCCGTTTTCACCAGCCGCCCGACCTGCCGGACGGCTTCGCGGGGGTCGTATTCATAGGTCAAGAAGGGCATGTCCCCCACGAGCATCGCCCGGCCGTTTCCCCGCTTCGCGGCGCGGGTGTGGTGGATCATCTCCTCGAGGGTGACCGGGAGCGTGTTCTCGTAGCCCAGCTTCACGTTGGCCACCGAATCCCCGACGAGCACGACGTCCACCCCCGCCTCGTTCAGGAGGCGCGCCGTGGGCGCGTCGTAGGCGGTGAGGGCGACGATCTTCTCCCCCTTAGCCTTCATCTCCTGCAGCGTGCGAACCGTCACCTTGTCCATTCTCGAGTCCTTAAAGAATCGCCCTTTTGTAGAGATTAACCCTTTGGTCCGGTGCCGTCAATCGGCGGAGGAGCGCGGCGGCGGTAAGACGCGTGACGGGGTCCCGGAACCGGGGCGCGATATCCGCCAAAGGACGAAGGACGAACTTTCGTTCATGAAGCCGGGGATGGGGGATGCGGAGCGCCGCCGTCCCGACCCGCCGGCTTCCGTAGAAAAGAAGGTCCAGATCAATTTCACGGGGACCCCATTTCTTGCCCGTCCGGCGGCCGAGAGATCGCTCGATCCTTTTTAACGCGCGAAAGAGTTCGACGGGGGGAAGGGCGGTCCGGAGCTCTGCGGCGGCGTTCAGAAAATCTCTTTGCCGAGGGCCGACGGGGGAGGTTTCGTACACGCGGGAAAAGCGCAGTATCTTTGTGCACGGCAGCCGGTCCATAGCGCCTACGGCCGCTTTCAACCGGGCCATCCGATCGCCCACATTGCTTCCCATCCCGACGAAGACGCGGAAACTTGCCGGCATGGAATCGCTCCTTACGGCTCTCTCGTATGTTCGTCGCAAAAACCGCTCCTCACAGAGGAAGGGGGACACCCCTGTATAACTATTCAACAAATTTGAATTAAGGAAAAATAGTCATACAGGAGTGTCCCCGTACAGAATAAAACCCCGGCGTCGGAGGACGCCGGGGTTTTGGAAGAAATCTTCCTCACGCGGCCGAGGGAAGGATGCTGACGGAGCGGCGGCCGCCGGCTCGGCCGGGCGTCCCGCGCATGTAACCGAAACGCACGACTCCGGAAACCTTGGCGAAAAGGGTGTCGTCCGACCCCACCCCGACATTCCGGCCGGGATTGATGTGCGTCCCCCGCTGCCGGACGATGATGGAACCCGCCGTCACCTTTTCTCCGCCGTAAGCCTTGACGCCGAGACGCTGACCTTGGGAATCGCGCCCGTTGCTGGAGGAACCCTGTGATTTTGTATGCGCCATGGGGTGTTCCTTACGCCGCCGCCTGGATGCTCTTGATCCGGACTTCCGTGATGTTTTGGCGGTGGCCCTGGAGTTTTTTGTAGCCCTTCTTGGATCGCTTCTTGAACACGAGGAGCTTGCGGTCCCGAAGCTGGCGGACGATCTCTCCCGTGACGGAAGCCCCCGCCACGACGGGCGTCCCCGTTTGAACGCGCTCGCCGTCCTTCACGAACAGGACGTCGAAGGAGACTACCGCCCCGTCGTCTTTTTCAATCTTCTCGACGCGCAGCGTCTGGCCTTGGGCGACCCGGTATTGCTTGCCGCCCGTGCGAATGATGGCGTAAGTTGTGGATTCCATGGGAGGGCGTGATTATAGCGAATAAATGCTTTCTCCGTCAATGAATAACAGGGCCAGCCGAGGGCTATCGCCCCGCGTAAACCCGGTAGTCGATCGTCGGAAAAATGTTGTCCTTCGACTCCAGCTGGGACAGATACCCTTCGTCCACTCGATTCTCGGTGATTTGGTGGAAAAGGGCGAGGAACCGGTCCACGTGCTCGCGCGTGCGGCGCTCGGAATAGCTCCGCGCCGTTCCGACGGTCATGAGGAAGGCCCAATCGGAGGATTGGGCGAGAAGCACTTCGCGCGCCGCTTGGTTGAGGGCGCGCCGCAAAACGCCGCCCGCGTTCGCGTGCGCGTTGGCCAGGCGGATCATGCGTTCGGCGATGATGTGAAGGTGGGGATAGATCCAATCGTTGGTCCCGTTCAGCCACACTTCGTGGTAGCCCTTGTCCCCCCATGACGAGGGCTCGGGGTCGGCCACTTGCTGCTCCGGGACCAGAGCGAGGTACTCCGGCGGGGTGATCGTCTTGAAAACGGACTGGTCGTAATGGATCTTCTTTAAAAGGAATTCCAGGAAGTCCGGGCCCTCAAACCACCAGTGGCCGTAAAGCTCGGCGTCGTAGAGGGAGGAGATGATGGGCGGACGGCCCATGAGACCGGCGAGATAATCCACCTGCCTTTCCCGATTAAATAGGAAGTTCCCGGCGTGAGCGGCGGCGGTGTCCCGGGCCCGACCGGGGTCGTAAGGGGCTTTGTCCCCCAAGGCCACGCGGCCCGTCACGCGGTGGTATTTGATCCCGATGTTCCGGCGGACGCCGTCCTCGTGCAGGTAGGGGCGGACGTAGTTGTAGTCGAGGTCGAAGCCGATGTCCCGATAGAATTCCCGATAGTTGTAGTCCCCGGGGTAGCCCTGCTCAGCGGACCACACCTGCTGGGCCGTCTCCATATCGCGGCCGAAGAAAGCGACGCCGGCCGGGGAATAGAGCGGAGCGAATACGCCGAAACGAGGCCGGGGTCGGGCGAACAGGAGCCCGTGGGCGTCCAAAAATGTGAACATGATGCCCTGCTCCTTGAGCAGTTTGTCCACGCCCGGAGCGAAGGCGCACTCGGGCAGCCAGATCCCTTTGGGCGCACGTCCAAAGTGGCGTTTGTAATCGTCGACGGCGACGGCGATTTGGGCCCGGCGGGCCTCCTCATGGACCATGAGGGGGAGATAGCCGTGGGTGGCGCCGCACGTCACGATCTCCAACAGGCCCGCGTCTTGGAGGGCCTTGAAGCGGGTCAGGATCCGGCCGCCGCTTTCATCGAAAATGCGTTTCGCCCTGGAAAATTTGTCCAGGTAAAGCCGCGCCGTATCCTGGAACAGCTGAGGCAGGGACCGCGTCCGGTAAATTTCTTTTTCGCAGAGCTCCAGTAGTTTTTCCAATTTTTGACGGTAACGAGACATGAGGAGCTCGTCCGCCAACATGTTGCACAAAGGCGGCGTCAGGGACATCGTCAGGCGGTAGTGGACCTTTTCCCCCGCCAGCCGCTCCATCATGTCGAGGATGGGGACGTAGGTCTCGGTGATGGCCTCGTAGAGCCAGTCCTCTTCCAGGAAGTCCGGATGCTCGGGATGGCGGACGTAGGGAAGGTGGGCGTGAAGAGTCAGGCAGAGATAACCGGAGGGCATGGGTGTCGAAGTCGAAGTCCGGGGCCGGGAAGCCGTCAGTGACGGCTTGAACGGCCGCCGGTTTTCAGCTTTTCCCTCCGTTTTTGGTCTTCCGGGAAACGGAGATCTCGATCGACTCCGAGAGATCTCCGTCCTTGTGAACCGCGTGAATGGGGAACTTTTGCTCCCCGTTGGGCAAGGCGAATCGGAACGAGAAGGTGCCGTCCGGGTTGAGCTTCACCGGCTGGCCCTGGAAGGTGAGCTTGGCGTCGGGCTCGGTGGCGCCGTAGATGATGACTTCGGCGTCGGCCACGAGCCAGAATTTCTTGCCCGGCCGCTCCAGCGGCCGCGACCAGGAGGACCCGCCGCCCAAAAGAACTCCCGACCAGGAGGAAACGGCTTTGAACATCTCCCACCTTTGGGCCAGCATCCGCGCCATGTCGAGGGAACCGGCGCCCAGCCTCCCGGCGCCGGACAGCTCGAAAAGCCGTTCCCATTCGGACTTCAAGATCGCCCACTTCTCGTCCAGCATGTCTGAAATCTGACCGTTGGGCATCTGGACCGCGTTAGAGACGGCCAATAGGACGAACCGCCCGTCCGGGAGCAGGAGCCCCAGCTTGGCATACCACCCGCCTCCCGGGCGCCCCAACCGCACATACCAGTTGCGCGCATCCAGGGAGACATCCACGTCGAAGGCGACTTTGCTTTCGTCGCCCGCCGCGAAAAATCGGAGGACGGCCCGGCCGCTGCGGGCGCCGGGGCCGAACGTCTTTTCAGCTTCCGCCCACGTGTAGGGGGCGATTTCCCAGTACGCATGCATCCAATTCGGATCCCGCGGACACAAGACCAGTCGCGTGACGCCGTAAGTGGCGGGCAAAGCGGGGCCGCCGGCCGGAGCCGGGGCGTGAGGCAAGTGAGGGACGTGAACATGAGAAGTCATAAAGGCCGCCAAGGAGTAAGGATTGTGCCCGCGTGGCCGCGGCCGCGCGGAAAAGAAAACCCACACCAATCAAATGCATCGTACCAAACAATTTTCCTGCAAGCAAACACTATTTCCTTTTTTTCGTTTGAAGCGGATGTGGGATTTTGGTAAATAATAAAGTAATCTCCCTTTTGCCGGGGGTCGGCTCTCTCCCCCCATCGAGCTCGGCTCCCGGCCTATTTTTCCTATGAATAACGGCGCGCAGGACCCCCCGCGGTCATTTCGGACGGCCCTCGCCGCGGCGGTCGTCCTGGTGGCCGCCGTTTATGGAAGAAGTCTTTTCCACGACTTCGTTTACGACGACCTCTGGACCATCGTGCGGAACCCGTCCTTGACCTCGGTGAATCCCGCCCGATTCCTGCTCGACGGCCGCACCGCCGCCGCCCCCGAAAGTGGCATTCCCGGCACCGTTTACCGCCCCCTCCCCACTTGGACGTTCGCCCTCAACCGGCGGCTTTCGGGATTGCGGCCCTGGGCTTGGCGGGCGCCCGACTTGGCCCTTCACGCCTTGAACGGGGCGCTCGTCTTTCTGGTTCTTTCGAGCGTCCTGGGGTTTTCCCCCGCCGCGGGGGCCCTGGGCGCGGCCGTATTCCTGACGCATCCCGTGCAAACGGAAACGGTGGTCTGGGTCACCCAACGGTCGAACCTTCTCTGCGCCGCCGGAGTATTTGCGGCCCTTTGGCTGGCAGCTCGGGGAAGTCCCTGGGCTGCAGCCGCCTTCGCCGCGGCGCTTCTCTCCAAGGAGACGGCGGTCTTTTTCTTTCCGTTCGTCATCCTCGCTATGGGCCCTCAACGGAAAAAATCCGCGGTCCGCCTGACTCTGCTGACGATCGGTTATCTCTTCCTTCGAATCGGGACGGCCGGCGGATTCGCGCAAAGAAGTTGGCGCGGTTCGTTTTTCGAGAATTTCATGGTGGGGCAGGCGGCGTGGCTGGAATACGTCAAACTGCTCCTGTGGCCGGCGAAGCTGGCCGTCAGCCACGACCAATATCTCATGAGCCCTTGGGAACATCCCGCGCCGTGGGTCGGTATAATTCTCCTCGCCGCGTGGATCGCCGGAGCCGTTCTTTTGTGGCTTCAGGGGTCCCGCCGAGCGGCGTTGGGAATGGCGTGGATCGCGGCCGCCCTGACCCCCCACATCGGCCTCTTCCCCCTGGACACCTTCGTGGCGGAGAGGTTCCTGTACTTTCCGGCCGCGGGAATCGGTGTCCTCGCGGCGGCCGCATGGGACGCCGGAAAGGCCCGCCGGGCCGCGCGTCTTCTTTGGGCCCTGCCGGCCCTCTTCGCCGTCTTGTCCTTCCGACAAACGGATTCATGGCGCAACGATTTGACGCTTTGGCGGTCGGCCGTGGCGACCGAGCCCGGCAACTCCTTCGCCCGACTCGCGTTGGCCGAGGCTTTCTACGCGCGAGGCCGGTTGACGGAAGCCGCGCAGGCCACCCGGGATGCGATGACGCTCAACCCCTCGGCCCCTTTGGCCTTCGCAGGACTCAATAATTTGTCGGCAATGGCGTTGAAGGAAGGCCGGCCAAGAGCGGCGCTCATTTTTGCGGAGAAGGCATTGAGAATTCAGCCGAATTCGCCCGTCGCCAGGGGAAACCGCGACCGGGCGGCCGCGTTAAAACTAAGATAAGCGGCTTCGAAGAGCTTCCAACTCCCGGCGAAGAGCGTCGGGGAATCGGCCGCCGAACTGGTCGTAGAAAGCCGCGATGCCGTCCGTCTCCCGCCACCATCCCTCGACGTCCACTTCTAGCAGTTTTTCCAAGTCGGCGCGGGGGATGTCGAGACCGCTCAACTCCAAAGACTCGGGCGAGGGGACCATTCCAATGGCCGTCGGACGCGCGGGGACCGATCCCTCCACTCGTTCGTG
>Ga0182011_10004047_pt1 | contig 11847 bp, 11 predicted proteins | sample 711E1DmetaG_FD_120481 | JGI IMG/M metagenome (GOLD analysis project Ga0182011, IMG submission 120481) | Permafrost microbial communities from Stordalen Mire, Sweden - 711E1D metaG | ecosystem: Environmental > Terrestrial > Soil > Wetlands > Permafrost | place: Sweden: Stordalen | collected... | reverse complement strand
CGACGTGGCGGCTTTTGAGAGACCTTTCCTTGATCTGGGCAGGCGTCTGGTGGCCAAATCCATGGATGACCGGATCGGTTGCGCCGTGCTCATCGAAACGCTGCGAACTCTGAAAACCAGCCCGCATGAGCTGTATTTCGCCTTCACCACCCAGGAGGAAGTGGGCATGCGCGGAGCAATCACCTCCACGTTTGGGATCGACCCGGATATCGGTCTGGCAGTGGATGTTACCATGACCGGCGACACTCCCAAGAGTAAACCCATGGCCGTCAGCCTGGGCAAGGGCCCGGCGATCAAGGTCAAAGACAGCGGTATGCTGGCCGACCCGCGCATAGTGGAATGGATGTGCAGTACCGCCGAAAAACGCCGCATCCCCTACCAGCGGGAGGTGCTCGAAGGAGGCACGACCGATGCCAGGGCCATCCAGATGACCCGCTCGGGCGTACTGGCAGGTTGCCTCTCCATCCCCTGCCGCTACGTTCACTCCCCATCCGAGTTGGTGGATTATGAGGATGTTCAGAATGCAGTCAAATTAATGGTGGCCTTATTGAGAGCGCCGGTGCGTTGGTAAGGGACACCTGGCAGACATAATAAAAATGAAAAGGTAAAAAAATGAATCCCATATCTGAATTTGAGAGGCGCCTGCCGCAGACTTTGCGAGCTGTTTTCCGCGGCTTGAAGAGTCCGATTGCCGTGCAGGAATATCTGGACAGCCTCCCCTATAAAGCCGAAGAGTTGGACCGCTCGCCGCTGCAGGTGATGACCGATGGCCAGGCACATTGCCTGGATGGAGGCATTTTCGCCGCGCTGGCGCTCTGGCGGATCGGTTTCCGCCCGCTCATCCTGGACCTGGTGCCTGCGCCCGGCCTGGATGACGACCACGTCCTGGCAATTTTCCAGGTGGATGGATTATGGGGCTGCTTGGCTAAATCGAACTACCCCAACCTGCGCTATCGTGAGCCGGTCCACCGCAGCCTGAGGGAACTGGTCATGACCTACTTTGAGTTCTATTTCAGCCTGCAACGTGAAAAGACCTTGCGGGCCTATACCCGGCCGCTCGATCTCTCCCGTTTCCATGACCCCGGTTGGATGTGGGACGAAGAGGGTATCAAAAGAATCTCGAAACGGCTGTATGGTTTAAAGCCCATCCCGCTTATTTCGGAAAAAAGTGCGCTTCATCTACATGTCTCGGACGAACGCTCGTATATGGCCGGCACCTACGGTACGGATTTTAGCTGGTCATACGGGGCGCGCTAAACTTTCTAGGCGCAGCTTTCCCCAGTTTGAATGCTTTTGCTGGCCCGGTCCTTGACCTCGGCAGAGCGGGGGATAAACCTAATTGGGGCACAAAAAAGCAAATCCCTGCTCTGTAAAGTTAAACTCAACCAGACTCGGCCAGAACCTGCCCGAAAATCAAGGCATGGTCGCATTACGATACGTTTCTTCTTTGGTCTTCCTAAAAACAATTATCGCTTGATCTGTACGGTGGTACCAATTTCCGCCCAATCGTAAAGTGTTTCGGAATCCTGGATGCCAAGAACGATGCAGCCGTACGTAACCGGTGTACCCAGGGAATTACCCCACAGGCGCTGGCCATTGTTCAGCAGCGGCAGGGAGTGGAAGCCGTCCTCCAGGCCACCAGCATAATAGATCCCCATCCAATCCGGCATCCAGAAGTTCCAGGTTGAACCGTAGGCTTTGGGAATTTTATCCAGGATGGAAAATGTACCGGTGCGCGTGCTGTTGCCGCTGCCGGTCGAAGCCACAAAACTGTATACAAGCACACCGCCCTGGTAAGCATAGACATGCTGTTGGCTGATTGAAACGACAATGAGTTTTTGGCCTCCCTGCGGGATTTGCTGGGCCGCAACCGGCTGCATGATTGTCGGCGAAGGCGTTTCCGTCGGCCGCGCGGTGGCAGTGGAAGTAGGGGCGGCAGTATCAGTTGGTCTGGGAGTGGGAGTGGAGCTACTGGGTGGAAAGGGGGTGGGAGAAGGCGTAGCGATTGTGGTGGGGCTGGCCGTAGGGAGAGGCGTATCGGTGGGTTTCACCAGTCCAGCCGGCAACCAGGCTAGGATTTGGTTATCCTGCGAAGAACTGGGATTGCCAAGGATGGCTGCCGATACCGAGCTGCCCGCCACCGGCCAAAAGGCTCCGACCGCAATCAAACATACTACCAGAATCACAAGTATCAGCGGAATGAGGATCCGTCTGCCTCCCTGCTTTTTTGAGGGAGTTTGAAAAACAGTCTGTCCGCTTGGGGTGGTTGAGCTAATAGGGGTGGACTGCCCGGCCGTGCCGGAGGAGGGTGGGACTACCCGTCTGGTCGGTTGCGTCTGCTGCCGGGCATGCTGCTGGTGGGCCCAAACCAGGCCGGCCCGGGCACGTGTACTTTCCGGGTTGATCGCTAGGGCCCGTTCGAGATAAGCGATACTGGCTTGCGGTTTTGCAACGGCAGCCAGGATCAACCAGGGTTCCTCAATGTCTGGCAGCAGCGCGGCAGCAATTTGCGCCCAGGTGCGGGCTGCATGTTTATCGCCACGCTGCAGGGCGTTGATGGCCTGATTCAAGGCCTGGCTTGGTTGAATGGATGGGCTGGCCATGACAACTTCTTTTCCGACAATTCACCACGCATTTTACTGCGATTGCCAAAAATCACACAACAGTATTTCCATGGCAATTGCGTCTGGTAATTACTACCGGTAAAACGAAATTTGGATGCAGAAACCATTTCCACTTCCTGCCAGCCTTGGTAAAGTTCATTTCATCCTGATTACATCTATTTGGCAGCCTAACCCGGGCAAGGATCCGAGCCGGGTGAAAAGAGACAGCCGGATGACCACTGCTGGATCCATCTACGCTATAAACACCTTCCCCAGGAACTGCAACGGGGATATAGTGTAATGAAAATGGAACCAGAGAATCCGCTAATGATTTTTTCATCGAGTTCCTCAATTGTGCCGATCTTCTAAAAAAACAACTACCCGCACAATCACACTCCTGGCTGGTCATCATCCTCGTCTTCATCGACATCTTTATCGACATCGACGTGCTTGTTTTTCGAAAAGAACCGCTTGATCCTGCCCCAACTGATGGCAATGGCAAGCCCGGCACCTGCAAGGGCTGCAATCAGTAATTGAATTAAAAAACTCCCAGAGCCGGGATCCAGATAAATAAGGATCATTTTTTCTCCTTTGGTCCCAACCGGGACCTTCGATAGTTAAAGGACCAGGCAAACTTTCCAGCCGGTCCCATTACAGATTCTGTAATTGTAACATTAAGTCGATAACCGCAAAAACTGTAAACATGTTGGAAATGTATACGTTTGGCTGGTTTGCATGAACCGACAGGCCTCGATAGAGACCCATAAGCATATAAAATGCCGAATACCAACCAGAAGAAACCAATAAAGGCTCGCCATTTCATCATTCCAGTCTGGTGATAGAATGGCGGATAAATCCGTTTTGCATGCGGAGGAAATTCCTTGAAAAAAATCTTCCAATTCCCATGGTATCCTTTTCTCTTCTCTCTCTACCCAGCTCTAACCCTTCTGGCCCACAATATCTCTCAAGTCCGGTATGCGGCCGGCATCCGGTCGCTGCTGGTGAGCTGCACAGGAACGATCCTGCTCACTTTGGTCTTTCGGCTGATTTACCGGAGTTGGCATCGGGCAGCGTTTATTTCTACTGCTTGGGTGTTGTTATTCTTTACCTATGGACAGGTCTATGATTTGGTCAATGCCAAATGGAAACCTGTTTATTTGTCGAACTGGATGCTCGGCATCTGGCTTTGCCTATTCATTGTTGTTTTGATCCTGGCTGGTCTGTGTAAGGCTCGCTTTGAATCGGCCGTTCTGCCATTGAACGTCGTTTCATTTGGTCTGCTGATCTTTCCAATGTTTCTGGTGGTCCGCTGGGAAAGTTTACACAGCAATCCTGTCCAAGGGAAGGCCAATGGTCCGGCTCCGGTCATGCATATTCCTGTTGGTGAGACCCTTCCGGATATTTATTACATCATGCCGGAAGATTACGGCCGGGTTGACCTGCTCCAAAGCATGGACCAGATCGATATCAGCCAGTTCATGGGGTACCTCAAGAAAAGCGGATTTTATATAGCAGACTGCAGCCAGAGCAACTATGCAATGGAATCAGAGTTGTCCCTGGGTTCGGCGTTAAATATGGAATACCTGCAGGACCTATCGCCGAAATTCACAGCCAACAATCTCGACCAGGGGCCCATCTGGAATGCGATCCGTTACAGCGCCGTCTCAGCAGACTTGAAAAAGGTCGGCTATAAGACCGTGGCTTATGCAACTGGTTTTGCCTGGAGCGAGCTCACTAACTCGGATGTATATTTCGCGCCTTCCCTTTTGTGGTCCGACCTGACCTCTTTTGAAATCCAACTGTTGCGCACGACTCCGATCCGCCGACTGGAAGATATAGGAATACTTAACCTGAACGAGATCGATGGCGAAAGATTCCGGGAGCGGACCATGGTTGAATTCAACAGCGCGGCAACACTAGCCAGCATGCCCGGTCCCAAGTTCGTCTTCATGCACATCATTTCCCCACATGAGCCCTTTGTCTTTGACCCGGACGGCAAGTCGATCGACCCGGCCCCCTTCATGGATCATAACCAATTATATACAGAAGCGCAATATATTCGTGGTTACCGCCTTGCGGTTCCCTTTGTGAACATGGAGCTTGAAAAAACCATCACCACCCTGATCACGAAATCCACCCGGCCGCTGGTCATTATCCTGCAGACAGACACCGGTCCAATGTTTACGACCGGATCTGACATGTTCAAAATCCTGAATGCCTATTATATGCCCGGCCACACCGCCCAGCTTTACCCGGGCATTTCCCCGGTTAACAGCTTTCGCGTCATCCTGAACGCCTATTTCAATGCCAATATGCCCCTGCTCAACGACCAGAGCTACTTCTCGCCGATCCCTTACATATATAACTTTTCCCCGGTACCAAACCCCTGCAAGGATAAATAGTTCTCAATGAAAATCCGCCCGGCCTGAAACGCATGTGGCCACTATAAGAGTTCCTGCTCTGGGAGACGTCCTCGCCGCCTAAGACGGCGGCTGGCGCTGGACTAGTCAGGCATTCATAGCAAAAAGCCACATCCTGCCGCCGTGTAAACGCGACAAGATGTGGCCTCCGACCCGGTTAAAAATACACCAGGTGGGTTTGGTGAGATTTACCAGTTGAATTTAAGGGTATATGAACTGGCCGGCATAGATCCGGTCGGCATTGTAGATGTGGTTATGCCATTGCAGGTAGGACAACCGCTCACCGTAATAGAGCGCAATTTTCAAGAGGGTATCGCCGCGGCAGACCACGTAGTATCTCCCATAGGTACCATTGGAAGTTGGACCACAGTAATAATGCCCATTGCCATACCAGGGTTGGTAATTCCCTGGATTATAAGCACCGTTACCGGGCACCGGCCCACCACTTCCTGGCACAGGTCCGTTGTAAGGCCCATTGTAGGTGCCGTTGTAAGTCCCGTTGTAGCCATTACCGTTGGGAATATTCAGCACTTGCCCAGCATAAATGTAATTGCCGACGTACGGGTTGGCCGCGTAAAGGGCGGACAAGCTGACTCCACAACGATTGGCAATTTTCGACAGCCAGTCACCCGGTTGGACTACATAGCTACTGCTACAACCCCATCCTGTGCCATAACCAGTTGTGCCACTGCCAGGTAAACCACTGCCAGCTGCGGCACTGCCATGGGATAGTGCCAGGAGGGATACCAGCAATATCAAAATCAAGGTTGATTGGAATAGACGTTTGGCGAACATCGCAGAACCTCCTTGCTGAGAAAAAACGGGCGAACTTAGTGTTTATTATACATCTTTGTCAGTTGGAATTGTATTAAAATTATGTAACAAGGCTAGGAAAGGCCGGGTTGCACGGCCTTTTTTCATCGATGTTCCGGTTTTAGAACGCGAGCACTCGTTTCAGTTCCACCGGCGGGTAGACCTGCCCCGGAACAGGCGAAGAAAAACTAAGGATAAGAATATCCATCTTTTGTGAAACCTGGTGACTTTTGTCGTGAATAAGCTTGTCGTAAATTATTATGTTAAGGTTTAGAAAGACAACACCAAACTGATCGGGCAATGGTCCGAACCGGGCAAATCATCATGGATGTCGGCCGCCAGGATGTGTTCCTGGAGATCAGCGGAGACCATGAAGTAGTCCAGCCGCCAACCGACGTTACGTTCCCGGGCGCGTGTCACCTGGTCCCACCAGGTATATTTGACTGTATCTGGGTGCAGGCGGCGGAAACTGTCGACCAGGCCGGCCTGGAAGAATTCACCCAGCCCAAGGCGTTCCTCAGGCATGAAGCCGCTGTGGGCAACATTCTCTTTCGGGCGAGCCAGATCGATTTCGGCATAGGCGGTGTTGAAGTCACCGGTGACCACCACCGGCCGGCCGTCCTGCATATAGCCCTGTGCCACGGCCAGGAAACGCCGGTAGAAAGCCAGCTTGTGGCTGACCCACTCGGCGCCGCGCCCGCCGTTGGGGAAATAAATGTTGAATAGGACGAACGGCTCGAACTCGTGGATGAGCACCCGGCCTTCGCGGTCAAAACGGGCTTCGTTCAGGCCGGTAATGATTTTGAGCGGGACATGCCGGGAATAGGTGACGGTGCCGCTGTAGCCTTTCTTCTCGGCTGAGTTCCAGGCGGCCTGGTAGCCGGGCGGGGCCAGAAGCGCCGGGGAAAGCTGGTCGGGGGCGGCCTTGGTTTCCTGCAACGCCACCACGTCGGCCTCGCTGTGCCCGAGCCAGTCCAGAAAGCCTTTCTTCTCGGCGGCGCGGATACCGTTCACATTCCATGAGATCAATTTCCAGTTCATAATATCGCTCCTCAAATCAACGAACTTTTTACCACAATCCCGCGGAAGGTCACCGCGGGACAGGCGGTCACGAGGGCATTTCAAGGTTTACAAAGAAAACAAAGAGCCTTTCCCTGGTGATCCTTTGTCCCTTTGTGTTTAATGTTTTTATTTTTTTCCAGGCAATGGATGCTCCTGGAAAAAAGCCCACATGGTCCGGGTTGCATCGATTTCCGTGGGGGTATGCCCGACTATGAACTTTGGTAAAGGCTTTCCGCCCGGCCAGGCATGCCCGCCGCCCGCAATGGTATAGAAGACCAGCTCGGCGCCGCTGGCGGAGTTGGCATAACGGACCCCGTTGACATTCTCCGGCGAAGGGATCACTTGCGGTGTGCCGGTGCAACCATTATGCCGGGCCAGGGCCGCAACCCAGGCCGGGATGGAAGGAAATGGCAGGTTGAAAAGGCGGGACGGCCCGCCCTGGTATGGGACGACCGGGTCGGCGGTGCCATGGAAAAGGATCGCAGGCACCGGCCGCGCCGGCTGGCAATCGCTCCAGGGCAGCAGATAGGCACCCGCCACACTCCCGAACGCAGCAATCCGCTCCGAGAGCTGACAGGATAGTACAAATGACAAGCCTCCGCCGTTTGAAAATCCGTTGGCATAGATGCGGGCTGGATCAATGTTGTACAGGCCAGCCAGGCGGTCGATCAGGTCGGAAATGAAAGTCACTTCCGGCTGCGGCCCGCTGGGGCGGTTGGGAATCCCGCCGATGCGCCAGCGTTTCGGCAAGCCCAGGCCGGAGGGGTAGACAACAATGAAGCCATACTGCTCGGCCAGGTCGTTCCACCTGGATTGTTGCATCTGGTGCGCCGGCCATTCGGAATAACCGTGGATGCTGATGACGAGCGGGACAGGCCGGGCGGGATTGTAACTTTTTGGCACATACAGCAGGTACTTGCGCTTCACGCCGGAGGAAACCAGGCTGCCGTTGCTGTGATCAGACAGCCAGTAAGCCACCGCCACCAGCAATGTCAGGCCGGAGGCCAGGGCCAGCAGGAGTAGAGGGATGCGAATTACCTTTTTTAGCAATGATTTCATTGGATTATTTTAGCAGAAAAAGCAAAAAAGTCTGATAGCCTTAAAGTCAGATGGTCTGAAAGGGCATTCCGGTTGGTTTGATTTTCCTGAACGGTTAGCAAGTTCACAATCCTACATGCTCATTCCCCTTCAAATATGAACCTGGTCGGGTCGTCAGTGAACTTTGTCCACGCCAGGGCTTCGCGCGTTGAAAAAAGAGACCGCCGCCAACCGGATGGAATTTTTGAATATATCTTATCCCTGGCAACTAAAAAAAATGGCGTAACTACATGGTTGGATATACCAGTTACGCCAATTTGAGCGCTGATAATGGAATTATGGTTAATTTTTCTTAGGGTACTGGCGGAAGCCGGTTATATTGCCATCTTTGTCTTTAACCGATGCGACCAGCAAACCGCCGCCGACATCTCTCAATTCCTGCTGTACCTGCGCGCCAGCCTCTACCATTTCCTTTAGTGTACTTTTGATGTCACTTACGTCGAAGTAAGGCAGCGGACCTATCATACCTTGCGCTTGTCCGCCAGGAACTAATCCTATTTCCTGGTCGCCCAGTTTGTAGCCAACATAAAATCCCCCATCGGCGTAGGGTTCAACACCCAGCAGTTTGCTATATAACATTTTTGCCTGGGCAATATCTGTGACGGGATAAGTCAATAGTGTTATTCCTTGAAGCTTGTTCATATAAGTTTACCTCCATGTTAAAGATGATAGACAATCCCCATAAAGGATTGAATTGGTTAAGGAAGACCTATTGTATTGTGCCAAGATTTATCGATAACTAGTTCCGAGCTTTCCAAAAGACCAGACTATTCTTTCACCAATGCTACATGAATGCAATATCTATTATAACATTTTCAATCAAGATACTCCAATATAATCGTAATATTTGCAGACTATCAAGAGGTCCGCGCTATTTTCATTTCGGGTCGGAAAGCGCTCGGACCAGGCGAAGTCCCGCCTTTCCACTTGAAATAGAAGACCGGCGCCAATGCTGCCAGCCCGGCTGCGGCCTGCAACGCCAGCACCAGCAGGGCCGGTTTGGGAAAGCGCGGCAGCCACTTGATTGCGAAGAACGCCACGATGGGCAGCTGCACAATTATGAGCAACTGAAAGATATGCGCGGCGGTGCCTTCATCAGGTTCCAGGGCAGTGCCAAACAGGATGATATGGATGACCACGGTGGCGAGGGCAGCCAGCGACATCGCCACCGGAATAAAGGCACTCGGCTTTTTGAGCAAAGATGAAAATTTCAATTGGTAGTCTCCAGAAAACTGCTCTTTTTAGGAAGAACCATCTTCACCTGGAAATAACATTAAACGAAGGTCGCCAAAATGGATGAAAATCCTGTGATCGGAGTCCAACGTCTCCTGACGTTGGAGTGTCCGAAGGCAGGAGACTTCGGACCCCACATTACACCTGCTCGCCCATGATATAAGACCAATGGTTGTGGAGAATGCGCCATTGGCCTTCGCTGCGGACGTAGACTTCGCTGCAGTTCCAGGGGATACGGCACGCAATGGAACCATCCGGGTTCAGGCGGGTGGAGAAGAAGCGGTAGAACAACACTGCCATATCCCTTTGCACCTGAATACTCGGAGAGATGAACTCCATCATCTCATAATGGATCAGGCCCTTGCGTCGGGCCAGCTCTGCCCGCAAATCCTCCCCGCCCAGGCGCTGCGGTGTGCCGGTATCGAAGTAGGTCGCCTGCGGGGTGTAAAGTTCGATGAACCCGCCCGGGTCGCCCTTGCGCCAGCGTTCCATCGCAGCCGATTCAAGCGCCATGATTTCACTCAAGACGCCCGGGTATTCCTGCTGTGACATTTGCACCGGCAGGGGCACTTCCAGGTTTTCGGGAAGCTTATGTTTGATGAATGACCAATGGGTATGCACGATCTTCCACTGGCCGTCCCGCTGGAAGTACACTTCCGTGGCATTCCAGGGAGTCTGGTTCAGAACCTTCCCGTCCGGCGTGAGCTCGCTGGATCGATAGTTATACGACAGCACTGCCGCATCCCCGATGGTTACGATTTTTGGATCGATGAATTCCGAACCCTGATAATGAACTTTCCCCTCTATCTTCTTCATGTAGGCTTTGTACTCCTCCAGGCCGGTGATGGGGCTGGCCAGGCCGGGGTCGACATAGGTAATATTTTCGGCGCTGAGTTCCACAAAGCCCCAAGGATCGCCGTTGCGCCAGCGTTCCATGGCTTGATTCTCGAGAGAAAGTATGACATCTTCCATCGAATTAACTCCTTGTTCTTTACCCAATCAAAATGATCTCACCTCAATTGACACCAAATATACAGAGGTTCATCTTTGTGGTCTTTTGTGGTCTTCACGGTAAAAATTTCCTCGTGCACGAAAAATATTATCATCGGAATTTGTCCGTTGCCACCAGGGTATCATTAAAAGCATCCCTGGTTTTTTGGCATTCGCGCTTGAAATCAAGCCAAAAGACGCTCCAGCATAGTGTTGAAAAAAGGATCGTCGGAATTATTGCAATCGCAAAATTGGTTATTAATTTACTCATGAGAATATAAATGACAACCAGCAAGAAAATAACCGTAAAAAAGACACTTCCCCGGTCATACCCCATACGAACGAATATTTTTGATCCAAAATTATCCGGTATAACTTTCCCATATATCACCGGACGAAGACGAGTCCGGAAAACGTCAACTCTGATCAACGTAAAGCGGTCTTGCATTATCGTACCTGCAAAGGTTTTATGTGACTGCAAATACTTGAAACGATTCCAGGACGGGTAAACTTCTTGGGACAAAGCCTGGAACAACTCGCCAGGTTGTGCTTTCAGATTCAATGCAAAGGAATATTCAGGAAACAATTTCATTTTGTCATTCCTTTCAATCCAAGCGCCAGTCTAATGGCATAAGCGGCTCGACCAGCTAGATTCTGCTTTGCTATCGCGTCATTTCCGGCAAATCACGCCGGTGTCCAAGCGGCGGTGGTGACAGCCGACACTAGTAGGTAACAGTCGTTTTACCCGTTCAAAATTACGAATTTTTATCCTGATTGGTATTAGTTTTCGAGAGACGCTGCAAACTTCCGACCATGAAATACACAATATTTTCGTGTGTGAGAAGATTATCTATACTGACTGACACACCTTCTCGTACTCGAGCAACTCCGACAATACCACCAAATTGCAATACATCGTTGACTGTATTCCCCATTTGAGTGGAGATGCTATCAGATACTTTACTTGTTCGCCATGATCTTGGAATGGAGTAACTACCTTCAATAAGATATTTGATTTCTCTTCATCGCGTGAATTCGAAATCGTCATCTTCCGAACAAAGTCTACAAGCACACGGTTGGGTTCATTTGGTCCCTCAAAATTCCAGGGCTCTCCAACAAGCATCTCGTATCGAGTCATATTATTTAGGCCAGTCCAACCCACATATAAGCCGATACTCATTTCTGCGTATCATGCAGAATTAACTAGTTTGCGATCCGTACTTTACCTAGCGATGATTGAATTGAATTTAATACAGGTGTTAGGTTACCGATAAATTCTACCCTGCAATAACTATACATCGAATCCAGTCCGCGGACAAGCGCTTGCATCGCGCTTTCCCCTGTAATCGTTTGACAAATTAGAACATTTGTTTTATTATTACTACACGACCAGGACTGTCTTTGCGATTCCTGACCGCTTTTCGACACGTCCTTTACAATTATGTTTCCGCTGGCCGGCTGCCCCACCGCAAGGTTTTTCCGGGGCAGCGTCCCGGTGCTCTTCCGGGGCAACCTCTAAAAGCTCTTCCGGGAAGAGTATTCGTTCCTAGTATAGAGTAATAAGAGTGAGGTATTCTCTTGATACATGAACCATTTTGGATCAAACCGTATTTGGGAGAATACCTCAT
>Ga0182011_10004046_pt1 | contig 11848 bp, 8 predicted proteins | sample 711E1DmetaG_FD_120481 | JGI IMG/M metagenome (GOLD analysis project Ga0182011, IMG submission 120481) | Permafrost microbial communities from Stordalen Mire, Sweden - 711E1D metaG | ecosystem: Environmental > Terrestrial > Soil > Wetlands > Permafrost | place: Sweden: Stordalen | collected... | reverse complement strand
TTCAAGAGGACCCTCTTGGCGACCCAACTTTTCCAGAAGAAGAGTATCGACAAGCTGATTGCGGATGCCGATTCGCCGGGGCATCAGCTTCGCAAATCGCTGGGACCCTGGTCGCTGACCGCGCTGGGGATTGGCGCCATTATTGGGACCGGAATCTTCATTCTCACTGGGACCGCGGCGGCGGGCGAAGTCCTGGAAGTGCATTCGCTGCTCAAAGCACCACTTCTGGATGTGCTGTTGCACGGGTCGAGAGCGCTGGGGACGGCGGGACGTCCGGGCGCGGGGCCAGCGATTGCGCTTTCATTTCTCCTCGTTGCCATTGCCTGCGCGCTGGCGGGGCTCTGCTATGCGGAATTAGCGTCCATGATTCCCATTGCCGGCAGCGCCTACACGTATTCCTACGCCACTCTGGGCGAGATCGTCGCCTGGATCATCGGCTGGGATCTGATCCTGGAATACGCTGTCAGCAACATGGCGGTGGCCGTGGGTTTTTCCGCATACGTTGACAGCCTGCTGCGTGGATTCGGAATTGAATTGCCGCGCAAGCTGATGGAGCCGATGTTTGCGGAGGGGAAGTATACGGGTGCCTGGTTCAACGTTCCCGGCTTCCTGATTGTCATGATCCTCACCGTGATTCTTGTGGTGGGGATTCGCGAAAGCGCCAGCGCCAACAATCTGATGGTGTGCGTCAAGATTGTGGCGATCCTGATTTTCATTGTCGCCGCCTCCCGTTTCATCCACGTTTCCAATTGGAAGCCCTTCATGCCCAACGGCTGGCAAGGTGTGCTGACCGGCGGAGCGATTGTCTTTTTCACCTACATCGGATTTGATTCCGTCTCCACCGCCGCCGAAGAGTGCAAGAATCCACAGAAAGACGTGCCCTTCGGCATCATCTGTTCACTCATCATCTGCGCTACGCTTTACATCACGGTGGCGCTGGTGCTGACCGGTGTGCAGCATTGGCAGACCTTGCGCAACGCAGCGCCCGTGGCCAACGCGCTGATGGCTTTGGGAATGCCGGGGGTGATGAAGTGGGTGTCCATCGGTGCGCTGACGGGCATGATCAGCTCCCTGCTGGTTTTCCAATTGGGGCAGGCGCGCGTCTGGTTCGCCATGTCGCGCGACGGCTTGCTGCCCGAGGTTTTTTCCAGGGTCCATCCACGCTTCCTGACGCCCCACATCAGCACCTGGGTGGCAGGATTCTTCGTCGCCATTCCAGCGGGAATGTTTGATATCGGCACACTGGCGGACCTTTCCAACATTGGAACCCTGTTTGCGTTTGTGTTGGTTTCTCTGGGAGTGCTGGTGCTACGCAAAAAACAGCCGGAGCGCCGGCGGTCGTTTCGTACGCCTTGGGTGCCGGTGGTCCCGATTCTCGCCATTGCATCGTGCGTTATTCTGATGGCCAGCCTGCCGATCGAGACCTGGGTAAGATTTTTTGTGTGGCTGGCCATCGGGTTAGTCATCTATCTGACTTATAGCCGGCATCATTCGGAATTTGGCCGGTCGCCGCGCGTGCCGGTGGGCGCTGAGCCGGTACAGCTCAGTGCGCATCCTGCGCCTTAAGAGGTTTTCGCCGGGAAAAGACAGGCGAAAGAAATTGCGATAGAATTAAAAGGGTTTGACCAATAAGGGAAGGACCTCGACCCATGGAGCCTGCAAGGAGTGAAGTTCTTAAAGGGCCTCGCCCAGTGGGGATGAGACCCAGGGTGTTTGTCTTATCGCTTGTCCTGCTTGTGCTATGCCTTGCCCCACCTGTGCCAGCACTGGCCTGGGGGCCGGTTGCGCACGATGTTGTCACTACCTGGGCTATCCAAACCCTGCCTCCGGAAATCCGATCCTTCTTTGAAAATAATCGCCAGTTTCTGATCCAGCACGCCAATGACCCCGATGCGCTGATGAAGACCGATCGCTACGAGCGAATGCGGCACTACATTTACCTCGACAAGTACGGGTTGTTTCCATATCCGACCCTGCCGCATGATTACCTGAAAGCGAAGGAAAAGTTCATGACTTCGCGCATCAGCCGCGATGGCATGCTGCCTTGGCAAGTCGGTGAATACAGCCTGCGCCTCACCAAGGCCATGAAGGCCGGGGATTGGGAGGAAGTGAGATTGGATGCGGCCGCTCTGGCACATTACCTGGCAGACGCCCATGACCCTCTGCACACAACGCAGAATTTCGATGGACAGTTGACCCTGCAAACTGGCCTGTCCTTGCGGTTTGACATCCACCTCTTTGAGCGCTACTCAAAGCTCTTCATTATGCACCCTGAAAGCGCGGATAAGATTGACGATCCGACGGAATATGCATTTCAACGTTGCCTTGAGTCCAACGTCTGGGTCGACCTCATCCTCTGGTCCGATTTGCGTGCCCGCGAAGGTTTGCCGGATTATAACGATGAATACTTTGATCGCTTTTACAACCGGGTGGGACCCACCGTGGTTCATGAGATCAACGAGGCCGCGCATGACGCCGGCTCCTATTGGTACACGGCCTGGCTGAATGCTGGCCGCCCTCAACTTCCGGCGCGATGACGCTTAGAATCTTAGATTTTGGGTTGCGGACCAACCCCGGCGATCTCCTTCTTCAATCTGAAATCCCCTATCCAAAATCCAAAATCTGAAATCCAAAATGAATTAAGCCCTATGCCTGAATCGGAATCAACCCTCTCATCTTTCATTGCTCGATTGCCCAAGGTGGAGTTGCATCTGCATCTGGAGGGGGCGGTGCGCCCGGCAACTCTGCTGGAGCTCTCGCAGAACAAGAGCGGGCTGAGGCAGAAAGTTGACGAGTGGATCGCCGCGCGGCGCGCGCAACGCTACCGCTACGGAAACTTTCGCGAATTCCTGGTGGCGTTTGGAATTTTCAGCCTGCTGATTGAAACACCGCAGGATTACGCCCTCATCACCACGCGATTGATTGAGTGGCTGGCGGAACAGAATGTGCGGTACGCGGAAATCATATTTGCCGCCGGAGTAGTGCTTTGGAAGAAGCAGCGTGTGGACGCGGTCTTTGAGGCGCTGGCAGCAGCCGCGGAAGAGGCGGAAGCGCGCACAGGCGTGCGGGTGAAGTGGATCTTTGACGCCACCCGGCAATTTGGAATCGACCATGTGCGGGAAGTAATGCACTGGGCGGCGCGTTACCGCTCACAAGGCGTTGTGGCCTTTGGGATTGGCGGCGATGAGGCGGCCGGCCCGGCAAACCTCTTTCCCGATATTTTTCGCGAGGCGCGCGAGCTGGGCCTTCACTGCGTGGCCCATGCCGGTGAGGCGTGCGGACCGGAAAGCATTTGCGACGCTGTCGAGCTGTTGGGAGCAGAGCGCATCGGCCATGGCCTCACCGCCATTCGCGATGCTAGTGTAATGAGCTTGCTTCGTGAGCGTAAGATTCCCGTGGAGGTTTGCCCCAGCAGCAACGTATCCACCGGCTTGGTCACGCGATTCGAAGACCACCCCATGCCCAAACTTCTGGAAGCGGGATTGATGGTAACGCTCAATTCCGATGATCCCGCCATGTTTGGCACAAGCCTTCAGGAGGAATTCGTGCAAGCCGCACGATGCTTCGAGCTCAGCCACGAGACGCTGACCGGGTTGTGCCGTAATGCCGTGGACGCTTCGTTCCTGAGCGAAGACGAGAAGCGGAAACTGAGAGAGAGGTTGAAACTGGAAGGTTAAAGGTTGAAGTATAAAGGATAAAGTCAGTTCCGCTTACTGCTTACGCCTACCGACTCCTGGAGCGTTGTTTTCAGCCGCTTGGTCAATTCCTCCGCGAAGGTTTGAGGGTCCAATCCTTCCTCGCGATAAACGATCCGGCCCTGGCGATCGAAAACCACCAGGGTGGGAAGCTCTCTTACATTGAGAAGTTGATCCAAGCTCTGGGCATAGGCCATCGGCACGGTCCATCTTACCTGCTTGAGAAAGGCGGGCACCCCACTGCGATCCTGGTCCATGTTCAGCGATAGGAAAACAATGTTGGGGTCTGCGCGAAAGCTTTGGGCCACCTGGTCCACAAGTTGTCCCTGCACCCGGCAAGGGCCGCACCAAGTCGCCCAGAAATCCACCACAAGAACTTTGCCGTGGTAGCCAGCCATCGGCAGCGGAGTCCCATCTGCCCGCTCCAGGACGAACTTGAATGGATCCTGGAGGCCGGCGTTTTCAGGCTGGTCGCCGGAAAAGCGCGCGGCGAGCTGAGGCATAAGAGTGTCGTAGCGCGATAGTACAAGATCCCCCAAACCTGCCTCAGAATGGTGCTGCGCCACATACAAACTGCCCAGCTTGCGGCGAACCTCCTGGCGGTGGTCGGGATCGGGAGTTTTGCCTGGAAAGGCAAACGCCGTGAGGTAATAGTCCATGGCGCGAGCGGAATCGCCTTTGATCGACGCGACGTCTCCCAGTTGCTCCGCGACCCGGGCGGTGGCATAAGCGGCATAGCTCTTTTCGTAGTTGCTCATAGCCTTGTCGATGTCGCCGGAATCCCGGAAAAGTCCGGCAAGCTTCGAATAAGTCGTAGCAATTCGCTCTGTCCATTGCTCCGAGGCATTATCGCCGTCACCCGCAATAGCGGCCCGGTCGCGCTCTGCTTCCGCAATCTTAACCAGTCGTGAGGTGCAGTCGATGGCAAGGTTCCGGCTGGCCTGGTCATTTTGCCGGGCTAGTGCATCGATAAGCAAATTCAGCAGCTTCGGGTCGTCGGGCGTCATTTCCAGAAGCATCTGGCCGTATTGGACGATAACTCCGGGCGCGTTGGCAACAAGCGCATAGCTGCAAATCGTGCGCAACACAACTTCGCGCCTTGAGGTTTTGGGAAAGCGATCAAGAAAGGCCTGCAAATTCTTGATGATGATTTGGGGATTATTCTGCGCCGACCGAAAAGCCTCGTTCAGGGCGGTCTGTTCCTCTACGTCCGGCGAGATTTGCTTTGCGGGCGCCTTTTCCGCCGGCTTCGCAATGGATTGCGCCAGGCACAAAGGAAGAGGCCAACCAATCGCCATTAGGCACGAGCCCAGGAGAATGGGTAAAGCGATTCGAAACCACGACAATCTCCTTGCTTTCATTACGACCGTTCCTTCCTGAATATCGGATGAACTTAATCTAGTGGCTAGCCCGGGAGGGGTCAAGGCGATTTCCCTCGGGCAGAGCCTGAGAGTGGCTGATATAATTCACAATTTGCGGAGTATTGAGGAGACGGAATGAAATCACCACGCATTCGCGCCATTTTTTTTGATGCGGGGAACACGCTGCTTTATCCACGACTTGATGAACGGGTGCGTGATTTGACCGAGGCGGGCTTTCCGGCGCGCGTGGAGGATTTCCATGCTGCCGAGCGCGCCGCCAAACAGAAGCTCGACCTATGGCTGTGGCCGCAAATTCGCCAGGGCGAAGTGCCGCGCACGATTGATCACTATTACTGGGGTGAGTACCTTACGTTGCTAATGGGTTTGATTGGAGCGCCCGAAACAGAACACGCGCGCTTGACCCGCCTGGTAGCTGACGGGTTCCGTGACATTCGCACTTGGTCCGTGGTAATGCCGGAAACCCCGGCCTACCTGGCGTCCCTGAAGGCGGAAGGGTATTTTCTGGGGGTCATTTCCAATTCCGTGGGAACCCTCGCGGGTCAGTTGCAAAATACGGGCTTGCGCGACTACTTTAAGGCCATCTTTGACTCGGCGATCGTGGGCGTGGAGAAGCCCCACCCCGAGATTTTCCAGATGGCCCTTGCCAGTGCTGAAGTAGCTGCGAATGAGGCCGTTTTTGTGGGTGATACCCATGCCACCGACGTGGGCGGCGCGCAGCTCGCGGGCCTGCATGGGGTGCTGATTGACCGCGTTAACGCCTATCCACACCCCGAATGCCCACGCATCACGTCGTTGCCTGAATTGGACCGCGTTCTCGCAGGCCGGTAAGCATCCCGCAGAATGAGGCATATCCCCCTGCTAAGCCTGCTGATCTTCCGGTTGCTTTGCGAAAAATTGCAGGCTAGACTTCCGATTGTAGCAAGGGCTCAATCCTAACAATTCATGCTGACAATCTGATTCTTGAAGCAGAGCTTAGAGCCTATTCCGTCCTGATCACACATATACACCAAGGAGGAAATATGCAAATTGACCAAGCGAAGCTCGAGAAATTCATGGGACAAGCCCTGGGGGAACTGGGTGCCGGCATGAATGCAGCACTGGTGATCATCGGTGACAAGCTGGGGTTATACAAAGCCATGGCCGACGCCGGGCCGTTGAGCTCGACAGATTTGGCGCAGAAGACCGGCACCTCCGAACGCTATGTGCGAGAGTGGCTGAGCGCCCAGGCGGCAGGAGGATTCGTCACGTACGACGCCGCCTCGACGAGATTCACATTGCCGGATGAGCAGGCCTTTGCTTTGGCGGTTGAGGATAGCCCTGCCTTCCTTCCCGGAGCTTACCAAGTCATCGCTTCGGTTCTCAAAGATGAACCCCACATCACCGAAGCGTTCCGGACCGGAGCTGGCGTGGGTTGGCATGAACACTGCGCCGATCTGTTTCAGGGTACCGAACGCTTCTTCCGCCCGAGCTACGCCAGCAATCTCATAAGCTCATGGATCCCGGCGTTGGATGGGGTAGAGGCCAAACTCCTGGCAGGCGCAAAAGTGGCGGACGTGGGATGTGGGCACGGGGCTTCAACGATTTTGATGACCAAGGCGTATCCGAAGTCACAGTTCGTGGGTTTCGATTATCACGCCCCCTCCATCGAACACGCCTGGAATGCAGCGGAAAGGGCGGGAGTGCAGGACCGGGTGGGGTTCCAGGTGGCGTGGGCCAAAGGGTTCCCGGGAAAGAACTACGCCTTGGTGGCATTCTTTGACTGCTTGCATGACATGGGCGATCCCGCGGGAGCGGCCGTTCACGTGCTCCAGTCGCTGGCGCCGGGTGGAACTTGGATGATCGTTGAACCATTCGCACATGATCGGGTTGAGGAGAATCTGAATCCCGTTGGACGTGTATATTACTCGGCTTCCACCATGATCTGCATGCCGGCTTCGCGCGCGCAGGAGGTGGGCTTGGCGTTGGGGGCACAGGCGGGGGAGCAAAGGCTGCGCGACGTTGTGATGCAAGGCGGATTCAAGAGTTTTCGCCGTGCCACGGAAACGCCTTTCAACATGGTGTTTGAGGCGCGAGCGTAACGGCGGATTTTCAATTAGCGGGGAACGGTTCACTATTTCGAAAGTGCCTTCGCTTCTTCGAGCGTCCAGTGTGGCGTGCCTCCTGGGCGGCTGGCGACGAGGGCCGCGACGCGATTGGCGAAGTCAGCAATCTCCCGCGCGGGCCATTGTTGGCTCAGGCCATGGATAAATGCAGCGGCGAAGGCGTCTCCGGCTCCCACTGTGTCCTGGGATTGCACTGCATAGCCATCGGCCTCAGCATATTCCCCGTTCACCAGCATCACGCAGCCCTTTTCGCCACGGGTGACGCAGGCCGACTGCCAGCCAAACTCTTTACTGTAGACGCGACAGAAATCTTCCAGATCGCGCGTGGAGCGGCCGAGCATCTTGTCGATCTCCGTGGCTTCATCCTCATTGAGTTTCACTACTTGGGCGCGCGCCATCAATTCCCGCACCAGTGGCGCTGTGTAGGAGTCCTTGCGCAAGTTGACGTCGAACAACAGCCGCGCGCCGCAATGGGAATCGATCAGCCGGTAGGTCAATTGCTTGGCCTGCGGGCTCATCTGAAAGAGGGTCCCAAAGTAAATCCAATCCGGCTTCGGCGATAGAAGTTCCGCGAGGTCGCCCTCAGTGAGTTCGGGGGCATCGTAAGCCGCGGGATGATGAAGGGTGAATTTTGGCACGCCCGCCGCATTGAGTTCGACCGTTACCAGTCCAGTTGGATATGCATCAATCTCGTGGACAAATTGAGTGGGAAGGCCTAATTCCCCCATGCGTTCCCGCACGCGCCGCCCCCGCTCATCCTTGCCGACGGCGCTTACAAAGAATACCGTGTGACCCAGACGCGCGGCGTGGGCGGAAAAATTAAGCGCCGCGCCCCCCAGGTATTCTTTATCGCCTATGACGTCCCACAAAACTTCTCCGATGCTGACGATTCTCACGGCACCGCCTCCAGACTTCAACCCTCACGCATTTTCTGCGCCTGACGAAACGGCTCAGGTCGTCCAACAAGCTAAACCTTTGCAGGAGAATTGGCAACACTCTCCTGGCAAGATTCTGCGATAAGCGGGCGGGGTGTCCTCCCGAGAGCTTGAAAATAATGCATCCTTGAGAGTTCGTTGCGCGTCCAATACAATGGCAACAGCAGGGGCGAATCCAAAAACTGAGAGTGATCGGCCGAGGCACGGGATTTGTCCTTCTGTAGGAGTAATGTTGCAGTCAAGCAAACAGAGAAGGTCAAACATGCTCATGAAGAAGGCGTCTGATATCGCTACCTCGGAGGTCACCCCGAAGTGGCTTTATTTGAACCGGCGAAAATTCCTGGCGGGGGCGCTGGGTGTGACGGCGGGCGCCCTGGCGGGAAGGGCGCTGCAGGAATTGGTGCAACCCTCGCAGAAGATCCTGGCAGGAACCAAGTTGAGCGTAGTGTCGAAGAGCCCCTTCAGCACCACCGAGCAAGTAACCTCTTATGAAAATGTAACCCATTACAACAACTTCTACGAGTTTGGCACGGGAAAAGAAGACCCCGCCAAGAATGCCACGCACTTTCGCACTTCACCGTGGAACGTGAAAGTCAGCGGGTTGGTGGAAAAACCTCGCACCTTTTCCCTGGAAGAGTTGCAACAATTGGCGCCGCTTGAAGAGCGCATATACCGTCACCGCTGTGTCGAGGCTTGGTCGATTGTTGTGCCGTGGATCGGCTACTCTTTCAACGCGTTGCTGAAGGAAGTGTCGCCGCAACCCAAAGCAAAATTCGTCGCGTTTGAAAGCTACTACAGCCCGAGCCAGATGCCCATGGCGAGCTACGCCGGAATTCAATTCCCCTACATTGAGGGCTTGCGGCTGGACGAAGCCATGCACCCGCTGGCGCTGCTCTGCTTCGGCATGTATGGGGAAACGCTGCCCAATCAGGATGGTGCGCCCGTGCGCATGGTGCTGCCCTGGAAGTATGGCTTCAAAAGTATCAAATCACTGGTGCACATCAAGCTGGTGGAAAAACGGCCGGACACCACTTGGAACTTGTCCGCCTCCAATGAATACGGATTCTATTCCAACGTTAACCCCCAGGTGGATCATCCACGTTGGAGCCAGGCCAAGGAGCGGCGTCTGGGCGAGTTTTTTCGGCGCCCTACCCTCATGTTCAATGGCTACGACCAGGTTGCATCATTGTATGCTGGCATGGACCTGAAGAAAGACTTCTAGAAGGGTGACCGATTGCGAAACGTTCTCGGTAGCAAATGGATCAAGTTGCCACTGTTCGCCTTGTGCCTCGTGCCCCTGGGGCAATTGGGCTGGCGGGCGCTGCACCACCATCTGACGGCCAATCCCATTGAGTACATTACCCACCAGACGGGCGATTGGACGCTGATTTTTGTCGTCGCCACGCTGGCGGTGACGCCCGCGCGCAAGCTGTTGCGGCTGCCGGAGCTGATTCGGTTTCGCCGCATGTTGGGGTTGTTTGCTTTCTTTTACGGATTGCTCCATTTCAGCACGTGGATCGGGCTGGACAAGTTTTTTGATTGGACGGATATGCTGCACGACGTCCGCAAGCGGCCTTTTATCACCGTAGGATTTACGGGTTTTGTCCTCATGCTTCCTCTTGCCTTGACCTCCACAGCAGGTTGGATTCGGCGCCTGGGGGGCAAGCGCTGGTTGGCGTTGCACCGGCTGATCTACGTTACGGCGATCGCCGGCGTTGTGCATTACTACTGGCTGGTGAAATCAGACGTGCGCAAGCCGCTATTTTACGGCGCGCTGGTAGCTTTGCTTTTGGCGTTCCGGGCGGGATATTGGCTGGTCGCGCGGCGCAGTAAGATGGCAGATAAGGTCCTCGAAGCCAAGCTTACAACCGCTGAGACGGCATAAACCCCAAGTAATTTGATAATTCAAGAAGGAATGGGTGAGCGCCCAAGCCTGCCGGGTGGCAGTACGCTTGGTTTTGGGCGCGGGAGACGCAGAAGAATCCAATAGTGGACATCTGCGAATTCGGCGTTCACAAAAGGCTTTTCGCTAGCCTGCAAAGTTAAAGCCTCTGATCGCGGAGTTGATTGCGCTTCACTCTACGAGGACCCAGGCCGATACCGCCATTCTCGAGATCCCTGTTGGCATGGCTTGATGAGGAGAATGCAAGCTCCCTCCCAGTTAATAAAGATACATCCACAACTGAGCGTTGGGCCCCCACAGCAACGCCGGCGCTGTAATAGCGGAAGGTAGCGTCGCTCCACCTCCACTTACAGAGGCAGTGGCAAAGGGAAGGGCAAATATCTGGCTGCTTTGGCCTCCAAATACCAGCGCCGGAGTTGCAGCACTCGATGTGTAGGCAAAACAATACCATCCTGGAGCGATGGTAATGGGGCCGCCAGCCAGAGTAAGCGTTTTGGCGCCGGTCGAAGGTGCAAGTGTTGTTCCGGCAGTGGTACCAATGTGAAATGCCAGTGGAACATTGACTGCCGAATTCAAACAGCCTGGACCATAGGCACCCACGTCATAAGAATTCGATGTGTTGTCAGCCGTTTGGATGTAGTAACCGAAGTTTGATGTTTTGACGAGAAAAGGAACGTAGAACGCATAAAGCTTAACATTGTTGGTCGTCACCGCAGCTGTAGCCGCATTGGATGTGGCTGAGCTTTGTGTTTGATAAAACGTAACAGCCGGAAGGTCGGCGGATTGGATTGTCGCGTAGGCGGGGTCGGTGCCGTTCGAGCGCAGATATGTACCAGAACTTCCTAACGGCAGCCTGGCATTCGATGAGGAAGTGTAATAGATCAAGTCACCCTCAGTCGTGAGCGGAGCCAGGGCGTTAAACGACGAAGAAGCGGTGGTGTGTCCTGTCCCGCCTGCACTGATTCCCAATGTCCCAGCGATGTCACTGAACTGAATTTGCGCCAAAGTCGGTGCAGTTGCCGACCCCGAAGCGCCCATTGATTTTAGAAACATCGGTGTGGTGGAGGTGTTCCCTGGCAGCCGCGTGGCCCCCCCGCCGGCTCCCCCGTACAGCAGGTCGCCCGACGTGGTTAGGGGATTTGACCAGAGCGAGGTGAAGCAGCTTGAACTGATACAAAAACCGGTGTCCGAGCGGATGTACCCCCCCGCGACATCGAGCTTTTGCCCTGGACCGGCGGTTCCGATCCCAACATTCCCACCTTGCAGAATAGTCATCGCCTGGGTGGCGGCGTACCCGGAAGTCCCGCCCAGGCGCACGTCGCCAGCCGTGTCAATGTAGAGAGGGTTTCTCATCCCTCCAGATTGATACAAGAAAAAGTCCGCAGTTCCAGCGCCCGCGAAGTCTGTCCCAAAGGCCCATGCCTGGCTCCCACTTTGTGCCAGGTTGACCGACGCTTGTCTTCCCATCGTGTTATTTACGGTGAAGGATGTGTACTGATTTGATCCATCAACGTCAACCATCACCGAGTTGCTTCCAACCACATGGAGAGGATAAGCAGGACTGCTTGTTCCGATCCCGACGTTGCCCGCAAAATATGGGTAGCCATAGTGGGTTTCGTCTGCCGTGGTGTTGCGCGTCGGCGCGGTATAGGCAGATGTCGAGCCTCCTTGGTCACCCACTCCATTGGGAGTAAAGCTGACATTTGTATAGAGGCTCGTTGAGGTGTTCCCCTTCAGAACATCCCACGTCGCGTTCGACCAGGGGTCGGAACTTCCCCCAATCGTCGAAGGAGCCTTTATCAGCACAAAATTGCTGGTGCCGAGGGTGTTC
>Ga0182011_10004045_pt1 | contig 11850 bp, 8 predicted proteins | sample 711E1DmetaG_FD_120481 | JGI IMG/M metagenome (GOLD analysis project Ga0182011, IMG submission 120481) | Permafrost microbial communities from Stordalen Mire, Sweden - 711E1D metaG | ecosystem: Environmental > Terrestrial > Soil > Wetlands > Permafrost | place: Sweden: Stordalen | collected... | reverse complement strand
TTTCTTCCTCATAATCCTGTTCGTATGCCGATTGATATTCTTCCAGCTTCGTGTTTAACGATTTAAATAAGTGATGCTGAAACAAAAAAAGGATGGTCGCTTTATCAATTTTACGGTGATAAGGAGAAGTCTGGCAAAAACTATTTATGGGAAAAAGAGTGATGATGAGAAGGCACACCGAGCCGTAAATCGTAATCCATTTTTTCATTCGGTCCATAACAGCCTTTCTTACATCGCAGTGTTTTCTCACGCTTCAGCGATTTTGTTTATCAAAAAAGTTCGGCCGCCCCAGAGATGCATGTATGATTGTTTTGCGTTGATGCCGAGACCGCACTTTCGATATTGGTGTTTTCCATCCATTGCAGGATCGTCAGGCTTCTTACTTAGGTAAAACCCACTCTTCCTCCGGTGTTCATTTCATCTGATTATAATATCTGCAAGCCTCCTGATATCCGAGATCGCATGCCTGTCTGGCATCTTGCAAAGCTTCAGTGTTGGATCCCTTTTTTTCATAAATTTTTGCACGCGTAAACACTGCTTCACCGTTCTCAGTATCCAATGATATCATTTTATTGATACTCGTAATCGCATCATCGTACATCCTGCGATTTGTATAAATTGTTGTCATCCTAACATAGGTGTCACGGTGGTCAGGTTTTAATTCAATGACACGAAGAAAATCCTGCAATGCTTCATCATCATCGTGAAGCTGAGAATAGCATACTGCCCGGTTAAAGTAAGGAGAATATTCATATGGGACAATGCGAATGGCCTCGCTGTATTCTGCGACAGCTTCCTTCAATCGTCCGGATCTAGCGAATTTCATTCCTTTATCTAAATGGTTGTTTGCCTGTGTTCTCTCGCTTATGAGAGATTGATCCCGATTCTCCTCATTCTTGGTATAATATCGTTGAGTGTTTTGATTTGCTCTCTTCGAATTATTGAAGTTTGTCTGACTCGCAATCGCAATCGCTTTACGACTTATATACTCCGGATCATTGGGACTGAATTCTAATGCACGATCATAATCGTTCAACGCATTCACGTAATCATGCAATTGAACGTAAGCATCGCCGCGGTCAGCATAATAGGAATGATAGTTCGAATACTTCAGCACCTCCGTGTACATTTTTAACGCATCTCCATACTTCCCCAGGTAATAAAAATAATTTCCTTTGTCCGCAGGAATAGAGGCTGATAGTTCTTTTATCAATGGATTGAACACCGCAAAACTCATGCAACCGTCAATGAACGTATTCATATTATCGTACGATCCGCCCAGACGCGGAGTCAGCGTCTGCAAGTACTTCAACCGTATTCTGTATGCGTATGGATGATGTGTGAGTGCAAATTCGAGCGCCCTTTTTTTCATTTCTTCGTCTCCGGTCATAGCGCCGATTTCTATCATCATCGCATAACAAACATCCAGCTGTCCATTCTTCTTCAATGCTTCATCGATATCGAGAAGAGCAAGTGAATAAAAATGCTCCATTTCCTTAAATTCTTTTTGATCTTTGTCGATAGCCCATTTTCTCCCCCGTGCCTTCTGTGCACTTGCGCAATAGTACTTTGCTCGACCTACATAGGGAGCATAGCATTCGGGATATTCTTTTATCCACCGTTGCAGCCGTGATTCGAATGCAGTATCAAATTTTGCAAAAACATCAAATGCATCGAATATATTATTTTCATCTCCGTAATCTCGATCGTACATCGATTGATATTCTTCCAGTTTGGAATTTAATGATTTGAATACTTGATGCTGGAACAGAAAAAGAATGGTCGACTTATCTACTGTATGGTGATAACGTGCAGGCTGTTCAGAAGAGCGGAGGCTCAACGGGAAAATACATAAGACAAGGATGACAATGGGGACACGGAATGGATTTGTTATGCGATTCATGTCATACTTCTCTACGTCGTAAGAGTATTTGTTTCGCTTAATAATCGGGAAGCGTTGTTACTCAATTTTTCTGTTAATATAAAAAGAATTTAGAGAATGACCACCTTCCTTTTTTAAATGTTGACCGTCGGCACATTACGAACAAGCGCTCTCTTTGAGATACTCCTGTATGCTCTTGACGGCGAGCCCGCCTTCTTTTTCTTTCTGGATCGCTTTCACTGCCGTCGCTGCGGCTGAAAGCGTCGTAATGAAAGAGACTTTATTTTCCAGTGCCGCCCAGCCGATGGCGTATTCATCGTAGCGGGAAGTTTCGCCGAGCGGAGTGTTGATAACAAGCTGGATCTTTCCATTTTTAATCAAATCCACAGAATTTGGCCGGCTTTCGTACACTTTAAAAACCTGTTCACATGGAATTCCATTCGATGTAAAAAAAGCGGCTGTTCCTTCCGTTGCGAGTAACGTGAAACCAAGCTCCTGCAGCTCTCTCGCAATATTTAACGTCAGTTCAGTTTTATCGTTATTGTTTACACTGAAAAAAACTGTTCCCTCAGTCGGCAAAGCGTTGCTTGCGGCAATCTGTGATTTAGCAATGGATGCGCCGAAGCTGTCGGAAATACCCATGACCTCGCCGGTGGACCGCATTTCAGGACCGAGGAACACCCGCGTCTTTGGAAATTTCGCAAAAGGAAATACCGCCTCTTTCACAGAAATGTGTTTTACTTTCCTGAAGTCGAAGTCTTTGCAGCCAAGTTCTTCCAATGTTCTTCCAACCATAACTTTTGCAGCAATCTTTGCAAGCGGCATTCCTGTCGCTTTGCTCACAAAAGGTACGGTGCGCGAAGCCCGCGGATTCACTTCCAGCACATAGACAACTTCATCCTTCATAGCATACTGAACATTCATCAATCCGACAACCTTGAGCGCCTTCGCCAATTTTACCGTGATGTTGATCATTTCATTGAGATTTTTTTCGTGGATCATGTACGGCGGAAGAACACAGCTGCTGTCTCCGGAATGAATACCGGCTTCTTCTATGTGTTCCATGACGGCGCCAATCATCACATCCTTGCCGTCGCAAACGCAATCGACATCATATTCAAATGCATCTTCCAGAAAGCGGTCGATAAGCACAGGATGGTCGGGTGAAACATCGACAGCCTTTCTCATATATTCACGTAACGCATCCTTGGTATAGCAGACCTCCATAGCGCGGCCTCCAAGCACATAGGACGGTCGTACGAGCACCGGGAAACCTATTTGTTCGGCAACCAGGACTGCGTTATTCACCGTATATGCTGTGCCGTATTTGGGATGCTGAATATTATTTCGCCGGAGAAGTGCGCCAAATCTCTCCCGGTCTTCAGCAAGATCAATTCCTTCAGACGATGTGCCGAGAATTTTTATACCGTTCTCATCCAGCGCTTTCGCTATCTTCAACGGTGTCTGTCCGCCGAATGCAACGATGATGCCGTAGGGCTGTTCCTGATCGCAAATATTGAGCACATCTTCAAGCGTCAGCGGTTCAAAATATAATTTATCCGTTGTGTCGTAATCGGTTGATACGGTTTCAGGATTACAATTGACCATAATGGTTTCGAATCCTTCTTCGCGAAGAGCCATGACGCCATGCACACAGCAATAATCAAATTCAATTCCCTGTCCGATACGGTTCGGTCCGCCGCCGAGAATGATCACTTTTTTCTTCGTGCTCCGCACCGATTCATTTTCCCGTTCATACGTTGAGTAGTGGTACGGCGTAGAAGCTGCAAATTCTGCCGCGCAGGTATCGACGGTCTTATAGACCGGTATCACGTCCATTTTCTTCCGCATCATTCGTACCGCCGCCTCATTCATACACCAGATTTCAGATAACTGGCGGTCGGAGAAACCGTACTCTTTTGCTTTCCGCATAATTTCCGGCGTTACTTTTACCGGAATTTCATTCTTTTCTTTATTTGACTTCACTTGCTTTTAATTCCTTTAGTCGTTCCCACTGTTTTGCGGATAATATCTGCTTTTCCTTCACATATATTTGCAGATGTACAAATCGCAATTCAGCGCGCATTTTTCCGATTCGTTCGAGTTTGATCCGTAATGTTTTTTCGGAGACGGTGCCTGATTCAAAAAGCTTGTTCAGCTCTTCCTCCGCATCGATAATCTCCTGTCCTTTTACCACTGCTGATATCGGCAGGTTTGTCACTATCTCTTTGATTTTCTTGAGCTGATCTTTTGTTAATCCAATCTGATCTTTGAGCGAAACGATTTTTTGCGGAGAAGGATAACCATTGTTTTCCGCTACCATATTTTGTCCGGCTGCTTCGCCTTTCAATAATTGATCTTTGTCAGGCGGAAACGATGCCTGGGCATTTCCTATTTCAGCTATCGTAAACAAAATCAATAAAACTGGAACAATCAGCTTTACTATCCTCATACACCAATCCTTTATAAGAAGATACTCTTTATGTTCGATACGAATACAGTTCTTCTTCCATTTCTACAATTTGTTTGATGTTGTAGAGGAACCATGGATCGATTCGGCAAGCCTGGTAGAGTTCGTCAATCGTCAATCCTAATTGGAAACCATAACGGAGGAAAAAAATATTGTGCGGACGCGGAGTTTTGATCCGGTCTAAAACTTTTCGTCTCCATTCGATCTTTTCAGTATCCGACAACTCTCGAATATTCACAATATCTTTTCCATCCGCACCGAGGCCGGAACGTCCCTGTTCCAGCGAGCGGAGCGCTTTTTGCAGCGCTTCCTTGAAAGTGCGCCCAATGGACATGACCTCGCCAACAGATTTCATCTGTACGCCAAGCGTGTCGTCCACGCCCTTGAATTTTTCAAAATCCCACCGTGGAATTTTCACGACACAGTAATCAATCGTCGGTTCAAATGAAGCCGGTGTCAGTTTTGTGATGTCGTTGGGAATTTCATCGAGTGTGTATCCGACGGCGAGCAGCGCGGCAATTTTTGCAATCGGAAAGCCGGTGGCTTTCGAGGCAAGCGCAGATGAACGGGACACGCGCGGATTCATTTCAATCACCAGTACCTGTCCATTCTTTGGATTGACTGCAAATTGAATATTCGAGCCGCCGGTTTCAACGCCAATTTCACGAATAACTTTGATGGAAGCATCCCGCAGCTGTTGATATTCTTTGTCGGTGAGAGTTTGTGCAGGCGCTACAGTAATCGAATCGCCTGTGTGCACGCCCATCGGATCAAAGTTCTCGATCGAACAGATGATGACAACATTGTCTTTCAGGTCCCGCATCACTTCCAGTTCGAATTCCTTCCACCCAATCACCGACTCTTCAATAAGAACCTGATGGATAGGACTGCTGGTGAGTCCGTGGATGACCTTGGTTTGGAATTCTTCGATGTTGTATGCTGTGCCGCCGCCCGTTCCACCCAATGTGAATGATGGGCGAATGATCAGTGGAAAGCCGATTTGATCTGCAATTTTCGATGCTTCATCGAATGAATGTACGAACCCGCCGCGCGCGCTTTGAAGTCCAGCCCGATCCATTGCAGCACGAAATAATTCCCGGTCTTCTGCCATTTTTATTGCTTCAAGTTTCGCACCAATCAATTCGATGCCGTATTTCTTCAGCACGCCGCTTTCCGCCAGATCGACCGCTACATTGAGTGCTGTCTGGCCGCCCATGGTCGGAAGAATAACATCCGGCCGTTCGCGCTCAATAATCTTTTCAACAAATTCGGGAGTAATGGGTTCTATATACGTGACATCGGCAAATTCAGGATCCGTCATAATCGTTGCCGGATTACTGTTGACGAGAATAATTCGATAACCTTCCTGACGAAGAACACGGCATGCCTGCGTTCCGGAATAATCGAACTCGCATGCTTGACCGATGACAATGGGTCCGGAACCAATAATGAGTATGGAATGAATATCAGTCCGCTTGGGCAATTCCTTGTAGATTCTCCTTTTTAAAGTTTAATAAATATAGGGAGAACTCGCTACTCATTCAAATGAAATCTTCCTCATGTAATGAATCTTCCATGGAATTTAAAATCAAATAAATAAAGATTGTTGGAATGACAGTGACGCTATTCCCTGAGGACACAACCAAAGAAACTTTCACTGTTGAAATATTAATGTTGCTTGAACAGATACTCTTCAGACTTTGCCAACGATCTCCGGCAAGGGTGTCGCTTCCCTATTCATGACAATTCTTCTGCACTGCAGCATGAAGTAATATTCCTACATAATACGAACAGGCGAATCCTCATATTCCTGAAATCTCTCGAAAGTGCTTAAAAACACAACAGATTGATATTTTCTCATAATCCTGCTACTTTATTCTTAGATTAACAAAATTGATATTTGTGTCGGCCGTCAATCAAAAAAGCCTTTTCTGGCTGATTATTTTTGTATATTATGAGCGTTAAAAAAAGAATTCTTCGGCAATAAAAAGTTTATGAACAGTATTGATTCATTTAAAACCAAAAAAATTCTGCATGCCGGCGGTAAAGATATAACGATCTTTTCCATTTCTGCTTTACGGAACTCCATCGATGTAGAACTTACGTACCTGCCGTTCTCCCTGCGCCTTCTTCTGGAGAATCTGCTGCGCCGTGAAGATGGAAGAGTTGTCCGGAAAGAAGATATTGAACGGCTCGTGAAATGGGACCCGGCTGCAAAGCCCAGTACAGAAATTGCCTTCATGCCTGCACGCGTCTTATTGCAGGATTTTACCGGCGTGCCTTGCATGGTGGATCTTGCCGTGATGAGAGATGCAATGATTACGCTGGGCGGCGATCCGAACAAAATTAATCCGATACAGCCGGTGGATCTTGTTATCGATCATTCGGTACAAGTGGATGAGTATGGAACTGCGGCCGCCCTCAGAAATAATACAGCGTTCGAATTTGAACGAAACCGCGAGCGGTATGCCTTCCTTCGCTGGGGACAACAAGCATTTAAAAATTTCCGCGTCGTTCCGCCTGATACCGGCATTGTTCACCAAATTAATCTCGAATATCTTGCACAGGTAGTTTTTACTTCACAAAACGGCGACGAGACACTTGCATATCCGGATACCGTCGTTGGTACCGATTCCCACACAACCATGATCAACGGTCTTGGAGTGCTTGGCTGGGGAGTCGGCGGTATTGAAGCAGAAGCTGCGATGCTTGGCCAGCCTATTTCCATGCTTATTCCTCAAGTCGTCGGTTTCAAGATGCGAGGAAAATTGAAACCAGGCGCAACCGCTACCGATCTCGTACTGACAGTAACGCAACTGCTTCGAAAGAAAGGCGTCGTAGGGAAGTTTGTTGAATTCTTTGGACCAGGACTTTCTTCCCTCTCCATTGCCGATCGGGCGACGATTGCGAATATGGCTCCGGAGTACGGCGCAACAATGGGTTTCTTCCCTGTTGACGCCGAAACAATAAATTTCCTTCGCTTCACAGGGCGGAGCGAAGAACACATCGCTCTCACAGAAGCATATCTTAAAGAACAAGGATTTATCCGAACTGCTGAAACACCGGATCCGGTGTTTTCCGATATTATCGATCTTGATTTATCTTCTGTTGAGCCCAGTATTGCCGGACCAAAGCGGCCGCAAGATCGTATTGCGTTATCGAAAGCAAAAACATCATTCCGCTCATCCCTTCTTGAACTATTCGAAAGTAAAGACGCAACCATCGACAAGATGGCTGCTGCGAATTGGGCATATTATTCAGACGATTCCGTAAAGTTTAATTTTCTTAAAAATGTACCTGTTAAAATCGGAGAATCTCAATTCAACCTGCAGCATGGGTCTGTTGTCATCGCGGCAATTACGAGTTGCACGAACACCTCGAATCCTTCCGTACTGATCGCCGCCGGACTTCTTGCAAAGAAAGCATGTGAAAAAGGATTAACATCAAAACCGTGGGTAAAAACAAGTCTCGCACCCGGTTCAAAAGTTGTTACAAAGTATTTACAGGATGCCTCCCTGATGCAGCCGCTTGAATCACTCGGCTTTCACGTTGTCGGGTACGGATGTACTACTTGCATCGGCAACAGCGGCCCTTTACCCGAACCTATTTTAAAAGCAATTCAGGAAAACGATCTTATTACCGCTGCTGTTCTATCCGGCAACAGGAATTTTGAAGGGCGCGTTAATCCCAATACCCGATCAAATTATCTTGCATCTCCCCCGCTCGTCGTAGCGTATGCACTCGCGGGTACTATGGACATCGATTTCGTAAAAAATCCAATAGGAACTGGAAAGAATAACGAACCAGTATATTTGAAAGACATCTGGCCTACACCGCAGGAAATTGAACAAACGATGCAGCAGAGCGTAAAATCGGAAATGTTCAAACAGGAATATGCTAACGTCTTTGAAGGTGAAGCGGAATGGAAAAATCTGCCGGTACCTGCCGGTGTTCAGTACCCATGGGAAGCAAAATCAACCTATATCAAAGCAGCACCCTATTTTGAAAATTTTCCGCGCGAACCGAAGCCCCTTCAAAATATTCACAATGCGCGCGTCCTTGCCCTGCTCGGCGATTCCGTTACAACCGATCATATATCTCCGGCGGGCTCGTTCAGTGAAGAAAGCCCCGCAGGCGCATTTCTCACATCGCTTGGTGTGCAGAAAAAAGATTTCAACCAGTACGGTGCGCGAAGAGGTAATCATGATATTATGATGCGCGGGACGTTCGCTAATATCCGTATAAAGAACTTATTAGTACCGGGGATAGAAGGAGGCATTACTCTTCATCCATCCTTCAAAGAACCGATATCGATCTTCAATGCAGCGATGATTTACAAGGGTGAAGGGACACCGCTCATCATTATTGCAGGCAAGGAATACGGTTCCGGTTCGTCGCGCGATTGGGCTGCAAAAGGCCCTGCATTGCTTGGTGTGCGTGCTGTCATAGCAGAGAGTTTTGAACGCATTCATCGCAGCAACCTTATCGGGATGGGCATTCTGCCGCTGCAGTTCGAAGAAGGACAGAATTATCAGTCGATCGGCCTTTCCGGATTCGAGGTGTTCGATATTGAAGGAATCGCAGAGGAGCTTCAGCCTCGAAAAAAGTTAACAGTGACGGCATTATCGAAGGATGGTTCGAAGAAAAACTTCTCCGTGTTATGCCGCATCGATACTCCAAACGAAGTTGATTACTATAAACACGATGGCATACTTCACTATGTCTTGCGTTCACTCTTAAAACAAGATCAGCAGGATGATGAACTCCAAACGCAGTCTGCGGTCGATACCAATGCGCAAAAATATCAGGTTTTGTTTAAAGGAGAGATTGAAAAGGGTCAAAATCTTGAAACAGTGAAGGACCGGCTCACCCGCCTCTTCAAAACTTCACCGGAACGAATTGAAAAGCTCTTTACCGGCAAACCGATTACGCTGAATCACCACATCGATTATACTAAAGCACGGGAATATAGCAACGAGTTAAAAAATGCCGGAGCGATCTGCATCATCGAACCGATGCCAAATGCACCGTCAGTTCCATCGAACAAAAACCTTGCAGGAGCCCCATCCCAATCGGTTTCCAAAGTTGCCGCTGCACCAAAATCCAAACCATTGCCTTCGAAGAACGGTGATTCAGCGAAACCAGTCGAACCGACTCCACAAATTTCTAAACCTCCTCTTGTAAATTCCAAGAATGGCACCGTAACGAAAATAGCCCAACCGACATCAATACATTCCAAATCTATTCTTGCCGGAGGGATAGCGTCAGCAGTGGGAATGATTCTCCTTCCTCTCCTTTATATTGTTCTCATTCTTTTCATTTTCGACACACTGTACGGTCATATTGAAGACAACGTTACCTTTTTCAGCGATTATCCATTAGCCCTCGGACTTCTTTTTTATATTGTACCGATCTTCATTGGAGTCTTACTTATTGGAGCGATGGTGAAACCGCTGATCGCGCGGCCAAGCGTCAAGAACCCGTCTATTCCTCTTTCACGAAAGAAAGAACCGGCTCTCTACGCTTTTATTGAGAAACTCTGTCGTGCTATCGGTTCCAAAATTCCTGCAAAGATTGAGGTGGATTGTTCGCTGCGAGTCTCGGCGAACTATCGACGCTTGCTCACAAGTTTCATAGAAGACGATCTCACGCTCACGATCGGACTTCCTATCATTTCCGAAATGACGATACCGGAGTTTGCAAACCTCCTGGCAAGTCAACTTGGACAATATACGGATACCATAGAGATGCGGATTTCATATGTTATCACAACCGTCAATCAATGGTTTACGCAGGTGGTCTATGGACGAGATGTTCTTGATGATAAGCTGGCGGCGCAATCATTCATAGCAAGCGGATTTTTATCACAGGTTCCGCTCAACATTGCAAAACTCTTTATCTGGCTGTCTCGAAAAATCCTTATGATGTTTTTGCTGGCAGGACACAGCATCAGCAGAGCCTTTGTTCGCCGGCTTCAATTCGAAGCGGATGCCTGCTCGGTTCAGCTTGCCGGATTCGAGTCATTTAAATCATCTTTGATGAAGCTGGATACGCTTGCCGGTGCAACCGATGAAGCGTTTGCTCAATTAAAATCGCAGAGGAATCCAAACGATAATTCTTTACCGGATGATTTCATCCTCCTCATTTCTTCTGTTATCCAGCAAATGTCCAATAAAGATAATTTAAAAACGAAGAAATTACCACCGCAAGAAAAAGCAGCACAACATACTGTTGATCCCTCTCATCAAGAGCGTATTGAACAGGTAAATACAATAGTCTCGAAGGACATGTTCCTATCCGACAAACTTGCATCCACACTGTTCGTCAATTTCGAAGAGTTGAACAAGAATGCTTCGATACGGCTGTATCGCGAAACGTTAGGTTTACAGTTTGAAAAAGATGATTTAGTCCCTACGAATCAATTCGATACGAGTCCGAATCCAACACAGGGAACAGTTGACATCGACACAAGCTTTTTTTAAATACTTCGTAAAAGAAAGAATAATGAACGATGCCAATTTTTGATTATCGCTGTAATGAATGCGGCGCACAGTACGATGTTTTGCACAAAGGAAAAGAAATAACTGAAGATATCCGATGTCCTTCGTGCGGTTCGCATCACTACACAAAGTTAATGTCGCTGCCCAGTATCATTATACACGGGACATCTGCCTCACATTGCGATACACATTCTTGTGGATTGGATACATCATGCTGCGGCGGTGTGTGCGGATTGAATTAGAACGAGAATTACTTATTCACGATATTTTTTCGTTCCAATTCTTTTCTGATCATCGCCTGCAATTCTGGTTTCATGCTTGATTTTTGAATGAAGCCATCTGCAGGTGAATCAAGATTCAGCTCCCTAAATTCATTTAATTCATATGCCGAACATAAATAGACATAAATATTCGGGAACATCAATTTAATTTTTCGCGCTACCTCTACACCGCTTCCTCCAGGCAAGCTCATATCCATGATGACAACATCGGGTTGAGATTCTTGAACTTTGATCAACGCTTCCTCGCCATTACTCGCTTCCCCAACCACCATGACTGCGTCATTCATGCGGAGATATTGCTTTATCAAGAGACGCATCGAAGCTATATCGTCAACAATTAATATTCGCAGTTTCGTCATATTCTCTATTTATAACTCTTCAATATTTATCGGCATCTGTTAACATTCTTCATACTGTAATCATTAAATAATACGAAACTCTCTCACTGTTGTCAATAACGAATGCGAGTATAAACTTTTTATACGAGGCGGATAGAAAACCGACCTGTTTGAAATCAATCCGGTGATGACGAAAATAATCTCACTCTAATCTTTTTTGAAACCGCAAGACACTCATACTTAAAATGACACTGCCGAATATGAACAATGCCAATGCCTGCGGCCACAAGATATTCAATCCAACACCTTTTAAAAACAGACCGCGCACGATGACAAAATAATAGCGGAGCGGAATAACATACGAAACATACTGGATGAT
>Ga0182011_10004044_pt1 | contig 11852 bp, 12 predicted proteins | sample 711E1DmetaG_FD_120481 | JGI IMG/M metagenome (GOLD analysis project Ga0182011, IMG submission 120481) | Permafrost microbial communities from Stordalen Mire, Sweden - 711E1D metaG | ecosystem: Environmental > Terrestrial > Soil > Wetlands > Permafrost | place: Sweden: Stordalen | collected... | reverse complement strand
TTCCTGTGTCCATATGCTACCCCCTTAAAGATGTATTATATCGGATAAGATTAAATGTCGACAATTCAGCTTTGGAGCCGGCTATGTCTTTGAAAAACTGATTGTCTTGCTTTTCTTTTCCATCAACTTGAAATAGCCCGCAGACGTAACCTTCGCAATTATTTCTTCCTGCTGCAGGTGATGGTCATTGACCGATAAGATTCCATCCGGTCTTACTACACGGTGAAGTTCCTCAAGAATAGGTTTTGAATCAATCAGCCCGTGCAATATGTCGTACAGGAAAATGATGTCGATGCTGGCGCTGCGAAGCCCGGTGGAGCGGTCCGACAGTATCGACGTGACGTTAGAATATTTTTTCTTTCTGCAAAGGTCCTGTACATACTCAATTGCCATCGGCTGTGCATCCAGGGCGTATATATGTCCCGACGGCCCGGTAAGTTCCTCGGCTGCAGGAATATAAGCGCCGGGACCGCATCCGAAATCAAGTATCTGAAACCCGGGTTTTATACCTAAGTCAGCAATGATATTTTTTCGCGGCGAGAAGAGATCACGTATCTTGAAATCGAAGGCCATCATGCGGAATAGAAAATTAGCTGGTTTTGGCATGGTTACTGTGCTCCTTTATCCCATCGTCTTTATAACATATTTCCCACTTAGAGTATACAAGATGTCGTGTTAATCCCTTGAGTTGTACCTCAACAACTCTTGCCGCAGGTCCTTTCTGTTATACAATATAGGTTATGTGGAAACAGATATTCCGGCTCTCCTATGTCGGTCTTTTCCTGGTTGGAATTGCCCTTTCAATTGCAGGCGGGAGCGCCAGTGCTTCCGGTGGTAACATCCATGTCCTCACGGTGAAAGGCAATATCGTGCCGATTGTGGCAGATTATATCGACCGCGGAATCAGCCGGGCTGAATCTGAAGGCAGCGTCGTCTGCATCATAGAGCTTGATACTCCCGGCGGCCTGCTTGATGTGACCCAGAATATAGTAACCAGGATTTTAAATGCGAAAGTCCCTGTAGTGGTGTATGTTGCCCCCCAGGGCGCCTGGGCCGCTTCTGCGGGCACCTTTATTACGTTGTCTGCTCATATTACGGCCATGGCGCCTGCTACCAGCATAGGAGCCGCACACCCCGTGGGGGCACAGGGCGAAACACTGCCTGAAACCGCCTTACAAAAAGCCACCGAATACACGGCAGCCTGGATTCAGAGCATTGCTGAGAAGCGGGGCCGCGATCCCTCTCTGTTGGAAGCGGCGGTAAGGGAAAGCAGATCCTTCACAGCTGAGCAGGCTGTTGATTTAAAGCTGGTTGATTTTATGGCCGATGATCTAAACAGTGTAATCAAGCAGATCAACGGCAGGCAGGTTACACTTGCAGACGGCCGTAGTGTGACGATAAACACTGAAGGTGCGGTAGTAGTCCCGGACGATATGACGGGACTGGAAAAATTCCTCCTGGTTATCAGTCATCCCAATGTGGCTTATATATTACTGACTCTTGCTTCAATAGGATTGATCACGGAGATATCCAATCCGGGCCTGATCTTTCCCGGTGTAATCGGCGGGCTTTGTTTTTTCCTGGCTTTTTATTCTCTGGGCGTTCTTAACGCATATTGGGCGGGTACGCTGCTCATCTTACTGGCCTTTGGACTGTTCATAACTGAGATTTTTATACCTGCGTATGGTATACTGACATCAGGTGGAATTATCTCGTTGGTGTTCGGTTCACTAATTCTTTTCAGCGGGAGCGACGTTTCCATGGAATTTAATCAAGGTCTTGTTGCTATTGTTGCCATTGTCATGGCCATTTTCGTCGGCCTGCTTGTCTGGGCTACTGTCCAGGGACAGCGGCGCAGGGTTACAACGGGGAAGGAGGGAATGGTAGGACAGGCTGCCGAGGTTAAAACAGTCCTCAAACCCAGGGGCATGGTACTGGTCGAAGGCGAGCTGTGGACGGCTGAACTGGATAGCGGGACTGCCCATCCTGGAGAGCAAGTGGTTATTACAAGGGTAGATAACTTGAAATTATATGTGACTAAAAAGAAATGAGGAGGCAAATATGCAGGTTGTAGGAATAATCATAGCAGCAGTATTTCTGTTGATCGTGATTTTCGCATCGGTCAAGATCGTTAATGAGTACGAGAGAGGCGTGGTTTTTCGTCTGGGAAGATATGTGGGTGTCAGGGGGCCGGGACTTATCTTTCTAATCCCTTTCATCGAACGCATGGTCAAAGTGGAATTGCGCGTCGTGACAATGGACGTGCCACAGCAAGAGTGCATTACCATGGACACTGTCACCGTCAAAGTGGATGCCGTGGTGTATTTCCGTGTCATGAAGCCGGAATCGGCGATTTTGAATGTTGAGCAGTATATCAGGGCAACGTCGCTTCTCTGCCAGACAACGCTGCGAAACGTTGTGGGTCAGAGCGATCTTGAGGACTTGCTGGGGCACAGGGACAAGGTCAATGAGAAACTTCAGAAATTAATTGATGAGGGCACGGAGCCCTGGGGTATTAAGGTAAGCATGGTTGAAGTAAGGGACGTTCAGCTTCCTGAGACCATGCAGCGTGCTATGGCTGCGCAAGCGGAAGCCGAAAGGGAACGCCGTGCTAAGATAGTACATGCCGACGGTGAGGCTCAGGCGGCAGAAAAACTGGCGGAAGCGGCCCAAAAATTATCGGCCTACCCGGCAGCCATGCAGTTACGCTACCTGCAAACACTTATTACCATCTCGACAGAGAAGACGAACACCATTGTGTTCCCTCTGCCTATGGATCTTATCATGCCTATGCTAAGTAAAATGGGCGGAGATCAGAAAAAACTGGAGTAATAGTATTCCGAATAGGTAATAGTCTGGGGCGTCCCGATGATCATCGGGACGCCCCTTTTTATTTAGATTTTTTCCTGACGTTGGACACGTCGCCTGCCACCACCTCGCACACTGAGCCATCATCCAGGCGCAATACCAGATTGCCACGGGGGTTGACCGATTCGGCTATTCCTTCCAGGGTACCGCTGCCTGTGTTGACGTTTACACGCCTACCGATTGTTTCCATATGGCTGGTCCATTCACTCATGATAAAATCAGGCTCGCCGATACGGTCATAGAGCTTTTCCATCTCGGAATATAGATTTAATGCAACTTCGGGGATTGATACCTCTTTCCCTAGTTCCACTGATAAACTGGTGGCTATATCGGCTATCTCGGGGAACCTTGTCGTTTCGAAATTAACATTTATCCCTATTCCGGTGATGGAGTAAACCAGGTTGCCTGCGTTAAATCCGTTTTCGATCAATATGCCGCATACTTTTTTCCCGGATATAAGAACATCATTGGGCCATTTTATGCTTGCCTTGACTCCTATTCTGCCCACGGCGTTGTAAACTGCCACGGAAGCAATAGCCGGCAGCAGGTGGAGTGCATTTGCGGGCGGGCGCAGGACAATTGATGTGGCTAGACTTCCCTCAGGTGAAAGCCATGATCTGCCCATTCTGCCACGGCCTGTTTCTTGTTCTCCGGCTATTATCGCCGCCCCATTAGGAGCTCCCTGTTCTGCCAGCTTCCTGGCTTCATCCATGGTCGATGTTATAACCGGGAGGAAGTGTACGTCTCTTCCCATATAGCGTGTTTTCAGGTTTTGTTCCAGGTAGGATGTTATATTTGATTTTGTGGCCATGAATATAATATATCAGACGAGATAAACCGTGTATAATCTATATGGCATCCGAGTTCACATATACGGAGCTGAATATGGACAGAGATAATATCGATCTCCAGTCTGAACAGATTGCAGACCTGATCGTTGCCTCCAGACGTATAGTCGTATTCACCGGGGCGGGAATAAGCACAGAATCTGGAATTCCTGACTTCAGGGGGAAAGATGGGATCTGGACCAAGCTGGATCCCGAGGATTTTACAATACAGCGGTTTGTGGCAAGGCCCGAAGTGCGCAAGATGCAGTGGAAAATGCTGGCCGAGGGCGGCATGATAAAAGATGTTGAGCCGAATGATGCGCACTACGCAGTGGCCGAACTTGAAAAGCTGGGTAAGCTTGATTGTGTGGTAACCCAAAATATAGATAATCTTCACCAGGTGGCTGGTAATTCACCGGAGATTGTATTTGAATTGCATGGAAACATGCAGTATGTGCGATGTCTTGGTTGCCATAAACGTTTTCCTATGGCGGAAATCATTGCACGCCTGGCGGTTGAGGAAGTCCCGGCTTGTGAGCATTGCAAAGGGATTCTCAAGCCGGACGCGGTATTTTTTGGTGAGGCGCTCCCGGAACAGGTTCTAAGTGAAGCTGTAAAACGGGCAAGCCAGTGTGATCTTTGCATAGTCATTGGTTCAACCCTGGTGGTTTATCCTGCTGCCTATGTACCTTTGTACGCACGTGATGCCGGCGCCAAAATCGTCATTATCAATCTGGGTGAAACGCCGATGGATGCTCAGGCAGTAGTATGCGTGGAGGGCAAAGCTGGCGACGTCATGTCCAGGGTAATGAAGTACGTTAAGAGTAAAATTGGCAAATAGATATGTTGACAAATTTTGAATACAAATGTTAGATTGTGTTAAACATAGGATAAGAGAGGTGTTAATTTGAGAAAGGCGACTATCCTTATATTGACGCTTGTAACTGTGATGTTACTGGCAGGATGCGTCAGGCAGGTAGTTAACACCAATGTCCTTCCGCTTGCATATATTGATTCCGTTTCTTCGTCGCAGGTTTACGCGGGCGAAACGATTAAATTTGCTGGCCATGGAGTAGCCTCGGTTGGGCAGATCATTGCTTATGACTGGCGGTCAAACGTCAATGGCGACCTCAGCCAATTAGCAACCTTTGATACCAATACATTGACTGCGGGGCCGCATACGATTTGGTTTAAAGTCCAGGACAACTACGGCAACTGGTCAAAGGAAATCGGTACCAACGTCAACGTGCTGGCCCAGGGTGGCCCAACTAGGATGACTATCAAGGCGTTCGCTGCTTCCCCTCCCAACATTAACGAGGGTGATTGGGCAACTTTGTCATGGGATGTTTCTGGGTCTGGGAATGTGCGTATAGATCCGGGCATCGGCGATGTCGCTCAGGCAGGCAGCAGAACAGTCCAGCCGTTGCAGACCACTACCTATACGATCTATGGTACAAACGATGAGGGCATCGTGAAGGCGACAGCCCAGGTGTTAGTCACTCCGGTTCCCAGCTATTCACTTATCACTTATTCGATAGCTGCTGAAGATGGTACAATTAAGGGAAATGAGGTCAGCTATGACCAGGTCTTAGTGGGGCAGGATCAATTACAGCATCAAATGCAGGCATTTCTCAGCTTTGATCTTTCCTCGATTCCCGTAAATGCTACCATCAAGTCCGTCCAGCTTGACTTGACGAAAGCACAGGTAGTAAACCATCCTATGCCATGGCTGGGCTCACTTTATATATACAATCAGCAATATGGCTTAAGGATCGATGCCAATGGCAACCAGGTCTATTTACAAAACACGCCTTTATTCACCTGGAGCTATAACTATGCTATTACTCAGATGCCGGACGCGTACTTTACATCACCTGATATGGTAGCGGCCGTGCAGAAGCAAATAGACACCCGCAATAACCGGTTGCAGCTAAAATTGCAGTTTGAAAAGAGCTATTATTACGTTGTCCCGAATTACAGCGAGAACAAATATCAATGGAGTTCCAGGGAAGCCAATTATATCGATATAGGTTCAGGTAATCCGAGGCTATTAATATACTATACATTGCCGCAATAGCCTGCTAGCGGCTTAACCCGGTTTGATCTGCTCAAGCTCAAACCGGGAATTTTCAATAACGGGATTTGCCAGGAGTTTTTTACACATATCTTGAACTGCGCTCTTGGCTTTCTCCAGGTCTTTCTCTTCAATCTTTATTTCGATATATTTACCTGCCCTGACTTCCTGAACGTTTTTGAAGTTCAGGGTATGCAGCGCCCCCTTTATTGTAAGCCCCTGCGGGTCATTCACAGTTGGTTTGAGAGTTATATACACTTTAGCTAAATACATTTTTCAACTTCCTCCCAGTTAACAAGAAGTAAGCATCATTGTAGCGTTCTGTGGTGGCCGTTACCACGTCCGGCGGCAAAGCCGGTGCCGGCGGCTTGTGGTTCCACCCTGCAGCGGTTAGCCAGTCCCGCACATACTGCTTATCGTAATTTGGCTGAGAATGGCCTGGTTTGTATTGGTCTGCATCCCAGAACCTGCTGGAATCTGGTGTAAGTGCCTCATCGATCAGGATAATTTCCTTATCATAGAAGCCAAATTCGAACTTTGTATCCGCAATGATGATGCCGCGCCCTCTGGCATATTCCCTGGCATAATTGTATAGGGCGACGCTTTTTTCCTCGAGTTTGCTCGCCGTTTTATTCCCCACAAGATCGGCAAGCTGCTTGCTACTAATTGGCAGGTCATGCCCCTTTTCTGCCTTGGTAGTAGGCGTAAATAACGGCTCGGGTAATTCCTGGCTCTCCTTCAAACCTTTTGGTGCTTTTTGGCCGTTTATGGTCCCTGATTTCTTGTACTCGGACCATGCTGACCCTGCAATATAACCGCGTACAACGCATTCTACAGGTATACGCTCAGCTTTCAATACGGCCATGGAACGCCCCATTAATATTTGTGGAAGCGGCCTTCTGCCCTGTGCATATTTCAGTAGTGCCCGGTTGCTTTCAATGGATTCTATCATGTGATTATGGACAACATGGTATGTTTTACCAAACCAGAAAGCTGAGATCTGGTTTAGAACGATCCCTTTATCCGGTATTGCCGTGGGCAATACGGAATCGAATGCGGAAATGCGGTCAGTTGCCACGATTAGCAGTTTGTCCCCGGCAATATAAGTGTCTCTTACCTTGCCTTTACCGAATAACGGAAGTTTAAGATCGGCGTCAAATACTGTAGTCAATCGGCATCTCCTATTTTTTAATTGAGGTTTTCCGTGTTTTTCTTAATAATCCAAGCCTTTCAAAAATGGTGTCGACATGTTTCAAGAAACGCCGGTAGTCAAAAATGGATTCCAGTTCCTTAACGTTGAAATTCTCCATTACTGTCGCATCTGCCTTGAGGAGTTTTAAGAACGGTGTTCGTGTTTTCCAGGCTTGCATGGCATTGCTCTGGGTGATTTCATAGGCTTTTTGCCGGCTGAGTCCCTTACCAACCAGCGCCAGCATTACGCTTTGTGAAAAGACCAGGCCCTGAGTAAGCTCAAGGTTGCGCTTCATATTTTCAGGGTACACTTGCAGCCCCCGCATAACACCGGTAAAAATGTCGAGTATGTAATCCAATGCCAGGCAGGCATCGGGTAAAATGACTCTCTCATTAGACGAATGGCTGATATCTCGTTCGTGCCATAAAGCGACATTCTCCATTGCAGTGACGCTATGTCCTCTGATTAGCCGGGCCAGGCCGCATACACGTTCACAGAGCTCAGGATTTCGTTTATGAGGCATTGCTGATGAGCCCGTCTGTCCCGACGAAAAAGGCTCTTCCGCCTCGAGTATTTCTGTGCGTTGAAGCGCCCTGATCTCCGTAGCAAATTTTTCCAGCGAACTGGCGACTATTGCCAAAGTGGAGATAAACTGGGCATGCCGGTCACGTTGGATAATCTGGTTTGAGATTGGCGCAGGAGCCAAACCCAGCCTGGCACATGTTTTTTCTTCGATTTCAGGTGATACCGTAGCATATGTACCCACTGCGCCGGATATCTTACCCACGCTTATTACCTCTCTGGCATTTTTCAGCCTGGTGTAATTGCGTTTCATCTCCTGTGACCACAGGGCCATCTTTAGTCCAAATGTGATCGGCTCAGCATGCACGCCGTGTGTGCGGCCGATCATAAGAGTGTCTTTATTGGATATTGCCCTGTCTTCCAGCACCTTGATCAGTGCATCTATATCGTCCAATAGCAGATCAGCGGCGTCTCTGAGTTGAAGCGCAAGAGCGGTATCCATGACATCGGAAGATGTGAGTCCCAGGTGAATGTAGCGGGATTCTTCCCCTATGGTCTCCCCAACTGCAGTTAGAAATGCCGTAACATCATGGTGGGTGATCTTAAGTATCTCTGCCATACGGTCGAAGTCGACCCGTGCTTTCTTGATCTTTGGGATAGCTTTCTTCGGAACGCGGCCAACGTCTGCCCATGCTTCGCAGACCGATATTTCAACCTGCAGCCATTTATCGAACTTTTCCTTGTCGGACCAGATCCTCTTCATGCGCGGCCGCGAATAGCGTTCAATCATGTTACCCTGCCTTATGCCTCTGCCAGTTTACGTTTATATTCTTCAAATGCTATCTTGATGTTGTCATATTTTATAGCCAGTATCTGGCAGGCCAGCAACGCGGCGTTCTTGGCTCCTGCCAATCCTATGCCAACGCATGCCACCGGGACACCTCCGGGCATTTGTACAATGGAATAGAGCGAGTCAACGCCCTTGAGGTCGCTGGTTGGAAGGGGTATTCCGATCACAGGTATGGTAGTCCATGAAGCGACTACTCCGGGTAAGTGGGCTGAGCTGCCTGCCGCAGCGATGATGACTTCAAAACCCTTACCCTTCGCTTCAACTGCGTACTTGCGGACCTTCTCCGGTTTACGGTGAGCGGAGATGACTTCCAACTGATATTCAACTTTAAAATCCTTCAAAATATCGAGTGCCGGTTGGATAAACTGCTCATCAGTTTTGCTCCCGATTAATATACCCACTACAGCCATCAATTCACCTCCCTTGAAGCTATGTCTTTGCGGTAATGACATCCTTCGAAATTAACATGCACAATATTGCGGTACACTTTATCTCTTGCTTCTTTCATCGTTTTACCGGTAGCAGTAACCGTCAGGACACGTCCCCCATCGGTAACAATCCGCCCATCGTCCAGTTTTTTAGCGCCTGCATAAAAGACTGTGACGTCTTTATCGAGCTTGCTGGAGACTGTAATCGGGGACCCCTTTTTATATTCACCGGGGTAACCGCCCGATGCCATTACCACGCCTACGCACGGGTCATTGTTCCATTGGATTTTCATTTTCTTGAGGCTGCCGTTAACTACCGCTAGCATAATATCTACGATATCGGTCTTGAGTCTTGGTAATATTGCCTGCGTTTCCGGATCGCCAAACCTTGCATTATATTCAAGTACCATGGGGCCTTTTGCCGTCATTATAAGTCCAGTATAGAGGACACCTTTATAAGGCGTCCCATTTTTATTCATCGCATCTATTGTAGGCTGGATAACCGTGGTCAGGATTTGCTGTGACATATCATCTCCGAAAAAGCTGGGAGGACTGTAGCTGCCCATTCCGCCGGTATTTGGTCCTTGATCACCGTCGAAAACGCGTTTGTAGTCGCAGGCAGGTACCATAGGAATAGCGGTCTCCCCGTCCGTAAATGCCAGCAAGCTGACCTCTTTCCCTCCCAGGCACTCTTCTATAATGACCTTGTCTCCCGCCGTCCCGAACGCCCTTGCTTCCATTATTGAGTCCAGCGCCTTCAGAGCATCTTCCATAGAATTGGCGACGGTGACTCCTTTGCCTGCAGCCAGTCCGTCTGCTTTAACAACTACAGGGAGCTTATGACTTTTCAGGAAAATTTTTGCTTCACCATAATCGGTGAAATGCTTGCCGGCTGCGCAGGGGATGCCATTCTTTTGCATCAGTTCGCGGGAGAATACTTTACTCGATTCGAGTTGAGCTGCAGCTTTAGTGGGTCCGAAAACGGGAATTCCCGTAGCTTGCAACTGGTCGACTATTCCCGCGGCAAGCGGGGCCTCGGGGCCTACTACAACAAGGTCAATTCCGAGCTCTTTCGCTTTTTTCACGATAGCGGGAACATCGGAGGATGACAGATTAATATTACGGGCGACACTGGCTGTCCCCGCATTCCCTGGAACGGCATAAATTTCTTTGACGCGGGCGCTCTGTTTTATCTTCCAGACCAGTGCGTGTTCGCGCGCCCCATTGCCGAGAACCAGTAGCTTCAAGTTGGTTAACTCCAACCTTAATTTAAGCGGTGATCTTTTTAATGATATTACGCTTACTGCTCTTGGTCTTTCCGCGGTTCTTCTTAGCTGCTTTAAGTTTGGGTTTATGTGCCATTTTTTTTCTACCTTAATTCGTTATCCAATTTTTCGGCTTGAACGGGATCAAGCAATTTCATCAATTTGACCAGTTTTGCTACGTGTAATTTTTTATCTTCGAGGATTTGTTCAATTGTGTCCGTCGCATCCTCGTTATCGAGCATTTCAACCTGAGCTTCGTACTCATTTATCGATTTAAGCTCGGCCACCAGGTCGTCCCTGATCATCTCCAGGTCCATTGAACCTTCGGGCTCTTCTTCTTTTTCAAATGGATTGTAAGCCATAACAGCCTCCGGGAAATTCTCAGAAAAGCAATATAAATACCAGAGTTGTTTTGCTTACTGAAACCGCCTAAAGAGTATATAGCTTCAGACGTTTAAAATCAAGGAATGTAACCCCTGATGAGCTTGAATTATCAATAAAGCAGTATCTGGAAACTTGACAGGAGAGATCATCCACTATAATATTCCGCAAAGCTGTCTGATCGGTATCTGAAGCTTTGCTTTGAATTGTTAAGGAATTTTACCGTTTGCTTGAAGTCCCCGAAAATAATCGGGAAACTCTTTGATCAATATTTATACTATTTGCAGTAGGTTGTCTTCATGGTTATCGTAATCCGGATGATCAAATGATATGGTAGACAGTGTTTTTAAAAAGTTCTTTGAACCTAAAAGCATAATGGTCATTGGTGTCTCGAACAGCGGGTTCAAAGCTGGCAACGTGATCCTGTACAACATTATGGCCAACGGCTATGAAGGGCGCATCTTCCCGGTAAATCCTGGTGCTGACCGGGTTATGGGTATGGATAGTTATACCTCGGTGGCAGATGTTCCCGAAGTGCCGGATCTTACTTTAATTGCCGTGCCAAGCGCAGCGTCTCTTGATGTGGTGTCTCAATGTGCGGAAAGGGGTACGAAGGCGCTGGTGATGGTAAATGCCGGATTTGCCGAGGTCTCAGAGAGCGGCGCCGAACTGCAAAAGGAGATTCTTAAAGTAGCAGTAAATGCCAAAATGCGCATCATGGGTCCGAATACCAGCGGCGTGACCAGTACGCCATGGAATTTTATGGCTTCAATTTACCCGCTTGGTTACGTTAAAAAAGGCCGTCTTTCCTGCATAGCCCAGACCGGCAATTTTGCTACCATCACAATGAAATGGATCCTGACCGGTGAGAACTTTGGCGTATGCCGGGTAGCGGGTCTGGGTAACCGCATCGATGTAGATGAGTCCGAAGTACTTGAGTATTTAGGCAGTGATAAAGAAACGGAAGCGATCCTCCTCTATTTGGAGGGGATAAAGAATGGAAGGCGTTTCGTGGAAGTTGCCCGCAGGGTCAGCCGGTTGAAACCTGTTGTCGCAATGAAAGCCGGGCGCACTGCGGCGGGCAACCGTGCCATTACTTCTCATACTGCATCATTGGCTGGAGACGATACGCTGGTAGACAGCGTATTTCGCCAGGCAGGGGTAGTTAGAATACCAAGCTATGCCGGGATGGTTAACGTCGCCAAATTACTGTCGATGCAGCCATTGCCCAGGGGCAACAGGGTAGCCGTATTGTCACCTTCTGGCGCCATGGGGGTTGCTGCCGCTGATGCTTGTGAATTATCCGGTTTAAAGATAGCCCGGTTGTCGGATCGAACATACGACAAATTGGAAAAAATATTTCCAGGTTTCCTGAAGGCAGGCAATCCGGTTGATCTGTGGGGAGCAGCGAATTTTGACTATTATGAAACAAGTCTTCGTGCAGT
>Ga0182011_10004042_pt1 | contig 11853 bp, 8 predicted proteins | sample 711E1DmetaG_FD_120481 | JGI IMG/M metagenome (GOLD analysis project Ga0182011, IMG submission 120481) | Permafrost microbial communities from Stordalen Mire, Sweden - 711E1D metaG | ecosystem: Environmental > Terrestrial > Soil > Wetlands > Permafrost | place: Sweden: Stordalen | collected... | reverse complement strand
GTCACTGCGGCATTTGCACCTGGTTGTTTCTGCATCAGCATGTTGCATACCGGCTTGCCGACGATGTTGCTCCTGCCGACAACAACCGCGTGTTTCCCTCCGGGATCATTCCCGCTCCTGACGAGGAGCTCCAGTATCCCCGAGGGGGTGCACGGGCGGAGGCACTTCAGACCCAGGACCAGCTTCCCGACATTCACGGGATGGAATCCATCGACGTCCTTCCGGAAGTCTATCGCCTCGATCACACGCTGCTCGTCGATGTGCGGCGGAAGCGGGAGCTGGACGAGTATCCCGTGAATCGCGGGATCGTCGTTGAAGCGGGCGATCATCGCCAGGAGCTCCGCCTCACCAAGCGTCGCCGGGCGTCGCTCGGTGACGGAACGGAAGCGCATCTCCTCGCAAGCCTTCCCCTTGGAGCGGACATAGACCTCCGAACCGGGATCATCCCCGACGAGTATGAACGCCAGTCCCGGCGTGATCCCCCGTGTCCTGAGGAGCTCCTCGGCGCCGCGGCGGACTTCCGCCTTAATATCCGCGGCCATCAGCCTTCCATCGATCAACCTGGCAGTCATTGTTCAACCGAATGCGGGAAATATGACGCTCTCCATCTTGAGCGCGCGTCCGGTCCCGGTGTCCGCCTGGACGTAGACGCCACACAGGCGCACGTCGTGGGAGGCGACTTCATACTTGTGCGGGGTCGACGTGAGGAGCCGCTTGATGGCGAGGTCCTTCTTCATCCCGAGCACCGAATCGTACGGTCCGGTCATGCCGACATCGGTCTGGAACGCCGTCCCGCGCGGGAGTATCCTCCCGTCGGCCGTCGGCGTGTGAGTGTGCGTCCCGATCATGGCGGTCACCTTCCCGTCAAGGTGCCAGCCCATGGCCATCTTCTCGGCCGTCGCGTCGGCATGGAAATCCACGAAAACAACAGGGGTCTCTTCATGGATCTTTGCGACGGCCCAATCTGCGGTCCGGAACGGATCGTCGATCGGCTGCATGAAGACCCTCCCCTGGATATTGAGGATCCCCGCCTTCCCCTTCCCGGGGATTTCGGCGACGTAATAGCCGTTCCCGCCGTTTTCCCTCGGATAGTTCAGCGGGCGGAGTATGCGCCTGTCGCTCCCGAGGACCTTCCGGCTGTCCCACCTGTCCCACACATGGTTCCCCGTCGTGATGACGTGCGCCCCCAGATCAAACAGCTTCTTCGCGTGTTCTTCGGCGATCCCCTTCCCCTCGGTGGTGTTTTCACCGTTGACGATCAGGAGGTCGACGCTGTATTTCTTGACATAGACCGGGATCAACGTCGCGGCCAGATCGAGCCCCGGGGTTCCGACGATGTCGCCGATGAAGAAGATATTGAGTGTCACTGACGGTTGGATGGATGAGAGCGGCGTATCACGGGCCGGTTCGGCCCTCCCCTTCGGGGATGAAATTGCGAACTTCTTCGACGATAGCCTCCACGATTTCCGATTCCTTGACGCGCCGGACGACCTGTCCCTTGCGGTAGAGTATGCCGACCCCTTTTCCCGCCGCTATCCCGATATCTGCCTCGCTCGCCTCTCCCGGGCCGTTCACGACACAGCCGAGGACTGCGATCTTCACGGGCTTCTTTATTCCCTCGAGTCGCTTCTCCAGCTCCGCCATGATCCCGAAGAGGTCCACTTCAAGCCTTCCGCACGTCGGGCAGGCGATGAGCTCCACGTTGCGCGTGGCAAGGCTGAGAGAACGGAGGATATCCTTCCCGACCTCGACTTCCTTCACAGGTTCGTCGGTGAGGGAGACCCGTATCGTATCACCGATCCCTTCGGCGAGAAGTGTCCCGATCCCCACGGCCGATTTGATTGTCCCGGTCTTCGTCGGTCCCGCTTCCGTCACCCCCAGATGGAGCGGGATGTCCGTCCGCTCCGCAACAAGCCGGTATGCTTCGATCATGAGGCGGACATCGGTCGATTTGACCGAGATGACGACATCACGGAAACCGAATTCGTCGCATATCCCCACGTGGCGCATCGCGCTTTCGTAAAGGGCCTCTGCCGTCGGGTACCCGTGTTTCGCGAGTATGTCCTCCTCCAGCGAACCGGAGTTCACGCCGATCCGTATCGGTATGCCGCGCGCCTTTGCGGCTCCGAGGACCTCATGGATCCTTTCGCGGCTCCCGATATTTCCCGGGTTGAGGCGGACCTTTGCCACGCCCGCCTCGATTGCTTTCAGAGCAAACACATGGTTGAAGTGGATGTCCGCAACAACCGGGATCGTCGACCGGCGGACGATCTCTTTCATTGCGTCGGCCGCTTCCCTGTCGTTTACCGTCACGCGCACGATGTCGCATCCCGCATCGGCCGCCGCCGCTATCTGTGCGACAGTCGCTTCGACATCGCCGGTCCTGCATTTGGTCATCGTCTGAACGGAAATCGGCGCACCGCCTCCCACCCGGACCCCACCGACCATGACCTGTCTCGTCGCACGCCTCACGCCCACTCTGTACCCCGGCTGGGACTGTGCCGGACTCCGGTCGGTCTCGTTCACTGCCTGGATCTCCATGCGCCTCACGCCATTCAGTGGATTTTCCTGCTCGCCTCGTTCAGTATCCTCTTCTCCTCGTCGCTGAGGCTCTGATAGCCCCCCTTGCTGATCTTGTCCAGAATCGCGTCAACAACCTCCTGCGTGACCTCCTCCTCATCCTCCTTGCGCGGAGGTCCGCCGATGTCATAGAACCGGGCCTCATGGACCTCGGCCTCTCCCCCCCGCGGGCGGGGGCCTGCCGACCGGCGGAAAACGCCGCTGCCAAGGTTACTCATCAGACTCCGGAAGGCCTCCGAGTGCCGTTCAGTGAATATGAACAGAAAGCCCACCGCGGCCCCGCCGAGGTGGGCGATATGCGCGACGCCGTCAGAAGATCCGGTGACCCCGGTGAAGAGCTCCAGACCGATGGATGCGGCAATGAAGTACTTCGCTCGTATGGGGAGAAGAAAATAGACGTAGATCGGCCTGTCGGGCCAGAGCATTCCGAACGCGACAAGCACGCCGAACACGGCGCCCGAGGCTCCCACGGTCGGCGCGACCTGCCCCAGCATCGGTGCCACAAGGAGATTCGCGACTCCCGCCCCGACCCCGCACAGCAGGTAATACAGGAGAAATTTCGCGGACCCCCATGTGTGCTCCAGCTCCATGCCGAACATCCAGAGCATCAGCATGTTGAAGAATATGTGCCAGAACCCGCCATGGAGGAACATGTATGTGACAAGCTGCCAGGGCCAGAAATTGGTCCCCAAGGGCCAGAGCTCCAGGTAATCCCTGAAGATCACAAAAATAGGAACATTCTGGAACGTGAAGGCAGGCAGGAATAGCCCGAAGAAAAGCCACATCAACCCGTTGATGATCAGGAGCGCCCTGATCACGGGGGGGAAGAACGAGAACCCGGCGAAGAAACCCGGCCGGTAGTATCTTCTCCCCCCCCCTCCGATATTGAACTGCATCATGAACCACTCTCTCTGTGCATAATTCACCCATCACAACGAACACGGAATGCACCCGAATGGTTCACTCGACCGCGAGCGCCGCAAGCCCCGGGAGCGTGCGTCCTTCAAGGAACTCCAGTGAGGCCCCTCCGCCGGTCGAGACGTGTGAAATCTGCGTCTCGAAACCCGCCTTCGCGACGGCCGCGGCGGAGTCGCCGCCGCCGACGATGGTCTTTGCCCCCGCCTTCGTGGCTTCGGCCAGAAGCCTCGCGACTTCCAGGGTCCCGTTGGCGAAGTTAGGCATCTCGAACACGCCCATCGGGCCGTTCCAGACGATGGTCTTTGAGCGCCGGACCTCCATATTAATCACCTTCACCGTTTCCGGGCCGATGTCCAGTCCCCTCCACCCCGGAGGTATCTTCGACACGGGCACGACCTTCCGCTGGGCGTTGTTTTCAAACCTGTCCGCGATGACACAGTCCACGGGGAGTATGAAGCGCTTATGGAGAGCTCTCATCTGATCGAGGAGGTCCTTCGCAAGCTCGAGCTTCTCCTCCTCGACGATCGAGTCGCCGATCTCCAACCCCTGCGCACGGAGGAACGTGAAGGCCATTCCGCCGCCGATCACGAGAGCGTCGATTTTCGGCAGGAGGTTATGAATGACGTCGATCTTCCCGGAGATCTTCGCCCCACCGAGTATCGCCAGGTACGGGCGTGCCGGGTTTGTCACCGCGCTTGTAAGGTAATCGATCTCCTTCTTCATCAGGTACCCCGCCACGGCGGGACGCAGGAAATGAGTGATCCCTTCTGTGGACGCATGCGCCCGGTGGGCGGTGCCGAAGGCATCATTGACGTATACATCTCCCAGGCTGGCCAACTCCTTCGCAAAGTCCGGGTCGTTCGCCTCTTCCTCGGGATGGTAGCGCAGGTTCTCGAGCATGAGTATATCCCCCGGCTTCAGCGCACTCACCATCTGATGCACTTCCGGGCCGATGCAGTCTTTCGCAAACTGGACCGGGTGGTTGATCAGCGTCGAGAGATAGTCGGCGACCGGCTTGAGGGAGAATTCGGGATTCGGATGCCCCTTCGGGCGTCCCAGGTGGCTCATCAGTATCACAGAAGCCCCCTGTGAGAGAATCCTGCGAATTGTCGGCAGGGACTCGATAATCCGCTTGTCGTCTGCAACTTTCATGTCGGGCGTCATGGGGACATTGAAGTCCACGCGGACAAGGACTTTCTTCCCCTTCAAAAGCACATCGTCAATAGTCAGTGTATGCATTGTGGTCTCATGGATGGGAGCAGATAAAACGGCGGCCGCCTTGAAGGCGGCCGCCCGTTAAGCGGAATCAGGCAATCTTTTTGAGCAGGTCGACGACGCGGCAGGAGAAGCCCCACTCGTTGTCGTACCATCCGAAGATCTTGACCGTGTTCCCCATCGCCATCGTCAGCTTCGAGTCGAAAATGCATGAGTGCTCGTTGCCGATGATATCCGTCGATACCAGCTCTTCCTCCGTGTACTGGAGTATCCCCTTCATCGGTCCCGCGGCCGACTTTTTCATGGCGTCATTCACCTGTTCGCGTGTCGCCGGCCTCTTCAGTTGTGCCACGAAATCGGTGATTGAGGCATCCGGAGTCGGGACGCGGAGTGAGAATCCGTCCAGCTTTCCCTTGAGCTCGGGGATGACCTTGCCGACAGTCCGCGCCGCGCCGGTCGTGGTCGGGATGATCGACATCGCCGCCGCGCGGGCCCTGCGAAGGTCCTTGTGGGGCAGGTCGAGGAGCCGCTGGTCGTTGGTGTACGAATGGATTGTCGTCATGAATCCCTGCTCCAGGCCGAACGAGTCGTTGAGGACTTTGACCATCGGGGCCAGGCAGTTTGTCGTGCAGGATGCGTTCGAGACGAATTGCTCTTTCCCGGTGAGGACGCTGTCGTTCACGCCCAGGACCACCGTCGCATCGATTTCATCCTTGGCGGGAGCGGTCAGCAGAACTTTTTTGGCCCCGGCGGTGATGTGCGGCTGGAGCTTCTCGCGGCTTGTGAATATCCCTGTCCCTTCGATGATGATGTCGGCACCGAGCTCCTTCCAGGGGAGCTTTGAAGGATCCTTCTCCGCGGTGACGCGGTATTTCTTTCCGTTCACTACGATTGCGTTCTCTTCCGCTTTCACATCCCCGTCGAATATGCCGTGCACGGAATCGTATTTCAGAAGATATGCAAGCGTCTTCGCATCGGTGATGTCGTTGATCCCGACAACGTTAAATCCCCCCTGCTGGAGGACTCTGCGGAAGACCAGGCGGCCTATGCGGCCAAACCCGTTGATGCCGATATTGATTGCCATACACTACCTCCGTCGTATCAGAAACGTGAATGGAAAGGTCGGTCTGCAAGTGGAGCATTTCACCCAAAATCCTTGTAATGTATCATAATGGCTGACGAATGTCAAGAAAACGGCCCGTTTCAGCGTGCGATCGCGACCGCGCACGCGATCACCGCACGGGCGCCGGCACGGTGGAGCGCCCCGGCACATGAGCGCATTGTCGCTCCCGTGGTGACGACGTCGTCGACGAGAAGGACCGTCCTCCCCGCAACGGCTTGAAGGTCGTGCGGGGAGAGGGCGAACGCATCCCGTACGTTTTCACGCCTCCCTCCGTGTCCGAGCGGAGTCTGAGACGGTGTGAAGCGCGTGCGACGGAGCACGCCGGTGCGGAGAGGGGACCCCGTGACAGCCGAGACTCCCCGCGCAATATATTCGCACTGGTTGTACCCGCGCTCCCGCATCCTGGAGGTATGCAACGGCAGGGGAACCACCATGTCCGATCCCCCCAGCCCTGCCTCGCGTATGCGCTCACCCAGCACCCTCCCGAATGCCACCCCGATGGAAGACATCCCGCCGTATTTTAACCGGTGCATCAGCGCGCGCAGGGGTCCATCACGCTCGAAATACCATGCTGCGACGAAATCTGCGACCGTCCGCTCCTCGTTCAGATTCGCAAACGCCTCCCGGTAGGCGTCGTCCCATTCATCCACGGGGAGAATGGCCCTGAGACATGACGGACAGGCGATGGAATCTCCGGGGAGAAGACTTGCGTTGCACGAATGGCAGACCGGGGGGAAAACGACATCGGCGCAAATCCGGAGAAGAGAAGAAGAAACCGGGCGAATATCCGCGTGCATGGAGGAGGCCTGTGGACGGTGCGCCGGGAGGAATCGCCCGGCCTCTGCTTCTCTTACACCCGGAGTGCGGAGAATTGCGAGATATCCGCGCGCGGAAGCAGGCGTTGCGGCTACGATCAGCCGTTTTTGTCCGGGAGGGGTGTCCGGGTCCCCTGCGAGCGCGTCGCCATTTCTTCCAGTTTCGCGATCTCATCCCGCAAACCGGCGGCCCGCTCGAACTCAAGGTCCCTCGCCGCCCGTTCCATCTCAGTCTGCAGTTCCCCGATGAGGTCTTTCTTCTGCTCCGCGGTCAGGTAGCGAACCACGCTCTCGGCCACGAGGGGCATTTTCGCCCGTTCCCGCCTCGCATCCCGCGCCGCCTTGACGTCCGCCACCGCCGTGGCCGCCAGAACCTCGTCGATGGTCTTGAACACGGTGGTGGCGGTGATATGATGGTCGACATTGTACTGCAGCTGCTTCGATCTCCGCCTCCGCGTCTCGTCGAGCATCCGCTGCATCGAACCGGTCACCGTGTCGGCATAGAGTATGACCAGCCCGTTGAGGTTCCGCGCCGTCCGTCCCGCGGTCTGGATCAGGGAGCGCTCGGAACGGAGGAACCCCTCCTTGTCGGCGTCGAGTATCGCCACGAGTGACACCTCGGGAAGGTCGAGTCCTTCGCGCAGGAGGTTGACGCCGATGAGGACGTCGAACTCGCCGAGACGAAGGTCGCGGAGGATCTCCACGCGTGCGAGCGCGTCGACCTCGGAATGGATGTACCGGACCCTGACGCCGATGTCGTTGAGGTAGTCGGTCAGATCCTCGGCCATCCGCTTCGTCAGCGTCGTCACGAGCACCCGCTCGTTCTTCCCGGCGCGGACGCGGATCTGGGCGATCAGGTCGTCGATCTGGTTCTTCACCGGCCGGATCTCGACCTCCGGGTCGACAAGCCCCGTGGGACGGATCACCTGCTCCACGATCACGCCCTTGCTCTTTCGAAGCTCGTAGTCCGACGGGGTTGCGCTGACGAATATCACCTGCTTCACCATCTGCTCCCATTCGTCGAACGTGAGAGGGCGGTTGTCCAGGGCGGAGGGGAGACGGAACCCGTGCTCGACGAGCGTCAGCTTCCGCGACCGGTCGCCGTGATACATCCCTCCGACCTGTGGCACGGTGACGTGCGACTCGTCGACAACAAGGAGAAAGTCCTCCGGGAAATAGTCCAGCAGGCAGGCCGGGCGCGAGCCGGGAGGCCGTCCCGCGATATGGCGCGAATAGTTTTCGATCCCGGAGCAGTAACCGACCTCCCGCATCATCTCGAGGTCGAACCGGGTCCGCTGTTCCAGCCGCTGTGCCTCGACGAGCTTCCCCCCGCTCCTGAGCTCAGCAAGACGTTCTTCCAGTTCCTTCCCGATCCCCGTCATCGCGCGCTCCAGCGTGGCTTTCGAAGTGACGAATTGTTTCGCAGGGTAGACCACCTCGTAGTCCGTCTCGCTGAGGACTTTTCCGTCGAGCCGGTTGATGTAGGAGATCCGTTCGACGATGTCGCCGAAGAACTCAACGCGCAGGGCCTCTTCGTTCTCATACGCGGGGATGACCTCGACGACGTCTCCCCGCACCCGCATCGTACCCCGGACGAATTCGAAATCGTTCCGCGTGTAATAGATATTCAGCAGTTTCCGGAGAAGGTCGTTCCGTTCCAGCTTCTCCCCTTTGCGCACGACAACCACCTGGCTGGCCCACTCCTCGGGCGCGCCGATCCCGTAGATGCAGCTGACCGAGGCGACAACAATGACGTTCCTGTCGCCGCTGAGGAGAGCACTCGTCGCCCGGAGGCGCAGCCTGTCGATCTCGTCGTTGATCGACGCGTCTTTGGCGATGTACGTGTCGGTGGAGGGGACGTAGGCCTCGGGCTGGTAGTAGTCATAGTAGCTGATGAAGAACTCCACCCTGTCGCGCGGAAAGAACCGCTTGAACTCGCTGTAGAGCTGCGCGGCAAGCGTCTTGTTGTGCGACATCACGAGGACGGGCTTGCCGGCCCCGGCGATGACGTTTGAGATCGTAAACGTCTTGCCGCTCCCTGTGACGCCCAGGAGCGTCTGGAAACGGTCACCCCGCGCGACGCCTTCTGCGAGCTGGCGGATTGCGTCCGGCTGGTCGCCACTCGGCTGGAAATCGGATGTCAGCGAAAAGAGGCTCATGCGACGACCTGCTCCTGGAATTTGATCCCCGTCTTCTTCAGGAACTCGAAAGGCATCTCGCCCCCCGCGAATATGAACACATAGTCGTTCGGAACTACACTGATGCCTTCGGCGGTCTCGATCCGGACGTCCTTTTCGCCGATACCCTTCACGTTCGAATTCAGGAGGATAGTGACAGCCTTGCGCTTCCCGTATTCCTCGAGGTGTTTTGCGTTCCGGTCCTTCAACCTCGTGAATTCTGATTTGCGGTACGAAAGGGTCACGCGGTTGGTGCCGTGCAGCGCGAGGCCGACCGCCGCTTCGACGGCGGAATCCCCTCCCCCCACCACCAGCACATCGCAATTCCTGTACGTCTCGGCATCAATGAGCCGGTATGTCACTTTGCCGAGTTCCTCCCCGGGAACCCCGAGCTTGCGCGGTGTCCCGCGGCGGCCGAGCGCCAGTACGACATGCTGCGCCGCGTATTCGCCTGCGGGAGTGGTCACAAGGAATCGTCCCTCCGAGGTCCGTATGTCGAGCGCCTTCTCACCGGTATGCACCTTGAGCTGCGTCTTCGTCAGCACCTGCTGCCAGAGTTCGAGGAGCGATTCCTTCGATGTTTCCGTCAGCTTCAGCTTCCCCCATAGCGGGAGCTCGACGGGGGAGGTCATGACGATCTTACGCCTCGGGTACTGCAGGATGGTTCCTCCTGCATCCCCCTGCTCCAGAATGAGGTACTTCAGCCTGTGCTCCTTCGCGGTGAGACCGGCGGCAAGGCCCGCGGGTCCCGCCCCGACGACCACGACGTCGTACGCCCCGTCGGAGGAGCGGGGGCGGGAGGCGATGTATTCACTCACCTTCCTCCCCTGCGTTATCGCATTCTTGATGAGTCCCATTCCGCCAAGCTCACCCACGATGAACAGGTTCCTGACGCTTGTCTCGAAATGCTCGTTCAGGATCGGGAGGTCCGCACTCCGCCCCGGCGCAGCCATCATCATGACGATGGCGCCGACCGGACAGGCATCGGCACAGAGGCCGTGTCCCACGCACCTCGACCCATGGACCAGGACCGCCTTCCCGTCAAAGACGCCAAGGACATCCTGCTCCGGGCAGGCGTCCACGCATCCGCCGCAGCCGATGCATTCCATTGCATTGATGTGCGGGTGCATCGAGACGGCCGACTGCAGACCGGCGATATTCGCATTTTCGAAGTGCTCCCGCGCCCGCCGCTCCTGTCCCCTGAAGTGCCTGAGGTAGGGGATGACGGCGGCGGATATCAACACAAGTGCGATCAGCAGAGTTATGAGAGTTTCCATCGTGTTATCCGCCCCCCCTGGCTAGAAATGCATCCCTACTTCGAAATACAGGCGCTGGGTGTTCCTGACCGTATCCCAGACCTGATCGAAATTCACCGCTGTATATAACGAGCGAAGCATCGAGTAGTTCATGCTGACGGTCCCGGTCGTCGTCGTGATCCGCTGATCCTGTCCGGTGATCGTATAACGGTATCTGTCGAGGCGGAGTGAAACTGAAAAGGACTGTGTGATCCAGCGGTCCGCGTCGAGCGTCCAGTCGTTCCCTGTTGTGTACAGGCCGCGGATATCCTGGTACCCGGCACCGAAACTTACGTCCGAATCCAGTATGTCGCTCACACGAACTACCGACCCGAGAGTCCTGGCAGCCGGCGTGGTTGCCGACGCAAGCCGGAAATTGCCGGTCCCGGAGAGCGTCACACCGAACGGGAGACGAAATGAGAGATTCGCCCGGTACCCTTCTTTGAGGGATTTATCGAGCAATGTATCCGGGAACGCCTTCATGCTTTCCAGGAGATCGAGTGCCCTGACCGCGTCATACCCGGCATTCACGGAAACCCACGACGCCGGCATCCAGGAGATCGTCAGAAACGAATTGGTGACGGTCGGCCGGTTGACTTCGCTCCCGTTCTCCCTGTGCGCGAAGTCCATCTCGGTGCTGGAATAAAAGAAGAAGTCCGTCCCGAACCTGAGCGAACTCTGGAAGTAGCCGAATTTCCGGTCGATCTTCCCCAGGTACCTTTGCTGGCCGTATGCAAAGGTGATGTCGGAGGTCTTGAAGGCATCGCCTCCCCATGCATAATTAACAAAGCCCGCATATTTCGATTCGTCGGTGCTGAACGCGGAGGTGGTGTAGTCGGGCTGCATCCCCCCGAGCAGTCCGAACGAGAAATTTCCCTGGCGGAGGTAGAACTGTCCCCCGTCAAACACGCCGAGCCCGCCCACATAGCGGGAAGTGATCCGTCCCACGCCGTATCCGTACGAGGAGCTGGGGTCGTCGTTCCTCAACGAAAGCTCGAACATGCGGATCTTGTTCCGGGACCCCTGCCCGTACCTGTCATACTGCGCGGACATGTCCCGGTAGGAGCGGGCATAGACCGTAAACGTCGATGTCGTGCCGAAAAGGCGGTTGATGCTTAACTGGGTGATCAGCGCCGGTTGCGAGAAATCCAGCGTCGTGCCAAAAACTCCTGCCGCGGCATATTGAAGTCCGATCCGCCCGCTTACTCTGTTGTCCTGAGAGAGGGGAGCATTCCTCCCCACCTGTCCCGCCCGCGGTGCCGCCTCCTGTTCTTCGACGATGATCTCCTTCACCTCCAAGATTGAATCCCCGACCGCGATCGTCCCGGACTGCGAGATGATTTTCGCCACCGAGGAAGCGCTGGAGACCGCCGAGACGACGCCGCTCGCGAGCGGCTTCGATTTACGCACTACCGTGATCGTGTCATTGGCCCCGACCCCCTTGATCCTGCCGGCGTTGAAATAGAAGCTCCCCATAGCAACGTACGTCACAGTCCCGGTGATCCGGCGGATCTCCCTTGTCTGTCCCCCGGCGCCGGCGATCCCCGCGAGCGGGATGAACAGAAGAAACGCGCATGATATGATTCCTCTTTCCCCCCTCATTATCCGCCCCCCTGACAACTGTTGTGACACCCGCTGCTCTGGCAGCAGTACTGGGTATAGTTCGTCGCGGTCTGATGGCATTTTGCGCACGCCGCCGTCGAGTGCCTGCTATCCTGCGGGAACCTGGG
>Ga0182011_10004039_pt1 | contig 11862 bp, 11 predicted proteins | sample 711E1DmetaG_FD_120481 | JGI IMG/M metagenome (GOLD analysis project Ga0182011, IMG submission 120481) | Permafrost microbial communities from Stordalen Mire, Sweden - 711E1D metaG | ecosystem: Environmental > Terrestrial > Soil > Wetlands > Permafrost | place: Sweden: Stordalen | collected... | reverse complement strand
CAGGGAATAAATGCTCTTCAGATGAGGATGAACCAGGCTTACGGGCTTTCCCGCCAGCTTGCGGGAAGTGACCGCGGTTACCTTGACTTCGGGATGGTTTGCGAGGAGACGCAAGAGCTCCCCGCCGGTGTAGCCCGATCCGCCGACAATTCCTACATCTATCATAATATTCCTGATGAGCTAATGATATAAAATCACCACGCCTCAGCAGCGAAATGAATTGAATAGATCGTAGAGGGCCCGGGCAGCGCTCTCAATCCTCTCTTTCTGCTCAAGGCTTTCCAGCCATCGTTTCGGGATCCAGGAAGCTCCATAGCTCGCGCCGAAGAGGGAGCCGGCGATGGAGGCGATGGTGTCTGTATCGCCTCCGCTGCTGGCGGCCATTATCAGTGCCTCTTCAGGCTCGAATTTCAGGAAGCAGTAGAAGGCTGCGGGAACGGTCTCCGAAGCCATGGGAGAGTTTCTGATCAGACCTAAGGCCTCCTCCGGCCGCAGATCCAAGAGAGTTCCCACCCAGAGAAGCCTTTCCGCAAGATCGACGTCCACCCGGCTGGCCTGGGAGGCAGCATTCCTCAAGATCATCAGTTTTGGGAAGCCCATCAGACTGAGGGCAACGCCAGCCGCAACAGCTATGGCTCCGGCTCGGGCGGGGGCGCTGCTATGGGTGGGCAAACTCTGCAGGTCGGCATAGCTTTTCACGATGTTCAGGTCAAAATTGTATAGAAGCCCGATGGGAGCGGCACGCATGGCTGCGCCGCAGGTTGGGATCGTGTGGCCCGACTCCTGCCAGGGAGTTCCTGCAATCATGCTTTCCACTGCGGAGCGGGTGGCAAAGCCCACACCCCGGTCTAATCGCTCGTCCATTGTCCAGGCCGTCCCCCAGGCGATGAGCCTGTCTGCAAACCGATCCGGTGAGAATCCAAAGGACTCGATGAGCGACTCAGCCAGGATCAGCGTCTCTTCAGTATCGTCCGTAAATTGCCCTGCCAGAAGGCCGGTATGAAAGTGGCCGGCGGATGCCTGCATCATATCTCTAACCTGGCCGAAAAGGGATCGGATCTCATAAGCAGTGTAGCCTTCCGTGGGCATTCCCAGGGAATCTCCCGCGGCCGCGCCAAGGAGACAGCCGCGAAAACGGTCCAGCATATCCATGATCTCTGTGAGACGGGCATTGAACTAATAATCATCGGAAGGAGATTGACACAGGAGAGCCGGCTTCAGTTCGGGAACCATAAATTGCCAAAGGATTATTGCCCTCTTCGCCTCAAATGTCATCCGTGGACTCCGATCTTAATGCCTGGGAAAGGGATTACAGCATTCGTGGCCGTCTTTGGGGTGGAGGCGTGCGGGGCATACCTCATCTGTCTGACGGCGCCTCCGTTCTGGAACTGGGCTGCGGCGACGGGAAAACGCTGGCCGGAATGCCCGGCAGCTGGAAGATTGCCGCTCTGGACATATCACTCCAGGCACTCAGGCTGACAAGAAGGGTGCTGCCTGATATCAGATTGATCCTGGCCGACGCGGGACTTCTGCCATTTCGGGAAGAGAGCTTCGACGCCGTCTTCGCTTTTCACGTCACAGGCCACCTATACCTGCAGGGGCGCGAAGCGCTCGCTCGCGAGGCTGCGCGCGTGCTCGTTCCGGGCGGGAAGCTATTCTTCCGGGAGTTCGGGAGGGAGGACATGCGCATGGGCCAGGGTGAGATGGTGGAGGAGGGCACATACCTGAGAGGCGCCGGCATCCTCACCCACTACTTCACGGAAGTGGAGGTAGAGTTGCTCTTTTGCGACCTTTTGCCGATCTCGGTCGGCACTCACCGCTGGAAGCTTCGCGTGAAAGGAAAGGACATGGCTCGTGCTGAGGTGGAGGCGGTCTTCCTCAAAGACTGATCTCATGAGGTCTTATGAGCCAGCGCCTCGACCAGATCCGGCACATGATCTGCTCCCACCGGTATTGTGATGCTGGAGCCGTTAAGGTCTGTGCCTATGGGCTCATATCTCCCGCCCAAATGCATCGAAAAGAAAGCCTCCATGAGCGCGTAAAAGGACATCCCGTTCCCTGGCCTGACGAAACCATGGCCTTCATCCGGGTAGAGGGCATAGGTTACTGGAATCTTTTTCTCCTGCATGGCCTGGACGATCTGACTGGACTCGTTCTTATTTACCCTGGGATCGTTTGCTCCTTGAGCGATCAATATCGGCCTCTGAATACGATCCACATATAGGAGCGGGGAACGCTCTCGAAGCAAATTCCTTCCTTCTTCCGTTCTTAAATCCCCTATCCTTCTGAACTTCATCTCAATATCCGGCTTCCAATAAGGCGGGATGGTGAGGAGAAACGATGTCAGATTGGAGGGCCCGCAATATTCAACTCCGCAGGCGAATATCGTTGGAGTAAAGGTCATGCCGGCCAATGCGGCATAACCTCCGTAGCTTCCTCCCATTATGGCGATCCTCGCCGGGTCTGCAATTCCTTTATCTACCGACCAGTTGACAGCATCCAGGAGATCAAACTCCATCTTTCTCCCCCATTCCCGGTCGCCCGCATTTGTGAAGCTCTTCCCGAATCCGGTGGAGCCTCTGAAGTTAACGCTGAGCACTGCATATCCGCGGTTGGACAGAAGCTGATGCAGGGCATCAAATCCCCACACATCCCTCTCCCACGGGCCGCCATGAACGAGAAGAACCATTGCAAGCGGCTTTTCGGGCAAACCATCACTGTTTTTATCAGTCCATACGGGCAGGGTGTAGTAGCTGACGAGGTCCAGGCCGTCGCGGGACTTTATGGTTGTATAGCGCATTCTCGAAAGGGTCAGATTCTCCAGGCCTCTATCCGCGCTGAACAGGTACAACGCACTTCTGGCGTTCCGGTCGTAGATGTAGTATCGGGCGGGACTATTATCACTGATGAATACGACGATCCAGCGACTATCATCAAGAGTGCGGGCGGTCACGGCCATATCCCCCCCGGCGATCTTGCAGAGATAATCGATATCCGGCTTGATAGTTTCATCTAAAACCATCCAATTATGGCGGTAATAGTTGAAATCCACCGCCTGGATGGTCATCTCAGTTGGGTGAACCATAATCATGCCGGCGTCTGCCTTGGGGTCTGCAGCCAGGACTTTGCTCTCGTTTGTTGCCAGGTTCATGGATTCTATTGCTGCCGTATTCCTTCCCCGGCTCTCAGACATGTAAAGGATGTCACCCGTCTTGTCGAATCCTATGGGATAGGTAGTGACGCTGTCCTCGTAATTGATCTTCATGAACGGTTCCCATGAGCCGTTGCCGGCAGGCTTGAGGTAGTCTACATCTCCGCTGGAGGTCACGTTAGCTGCAAGACGAACTTTTAAATCATCATCGATAACGAATCTCGCAAACCTGTTGTCATTCTTCAGGACAAGACGCCACTCTCCTGTCGTGATGTTGACACGATATACGTCATGGTACTCGGGATTTCTATCATTCAGGCCTATCAGGAGTTCCTGAGGGAACTTGTTGCTGACTCCTTCTATATCCGCACTGACGTTCTTGTAGGGTGTGAGGTCTAACTTCACACCGGTTGTTATATTAACGGCGTAAATATGCCAGTTCTCGTCCCCAAACGTGTCCTGTCTGTAAACGATAGAATGATTGGTATAAGCCCAGAAGTAGCTCTCGACACCGCGAATGGTCTCATTAGTAATAGATCTGGCATCGGATATATTGTCCACAGGAGCTATCCGGACGTTGAAGACTCCACTCAAAGCCGTCAAATAGCTGATCCATTTTCCATCCGGACTGATAAGAACGCTGATTCTCTCAGGGTTGCCGAAGATGACGTCACGCGGAATAATCTCTGTGGAATTCCCAAATCGAGTCTGCAATTGCTGCGAGTCAGCTAAGGCAAAGCAGGCGAAGGATATCACCAATAATATAGACAGAATATAAGCCCATTTAGACATAAGCCACTCCAATGATTGGAAACGTCATCGTCTCTACAGGTAAAGCTTTTTTCCTGGACTGTCCGTTTGGCCAGATATAAGATATTCCAACATGACAGGACTTTAGATCCAAAGTGGGCCAGGAAGATCGGAATGCAGACACGCTGGTACAAGCGGGCTGATACAAGCCTGGCTTTTGCCGTTGAGCTCATCAATTACTATTAAAGTCCTAAATTCCTATTTTCGTTGTTTGCCACGCTCTTTTATTACCCATGCCGCAAAAGTGACCCCACCTGCAAATAATAACAACCCAATGCCTAGAGTTGCATACGGGTACCTTCTATCATCTTCTCTGGCGGATGCGGGGATTGTTTGGTTAGACAGAGACGGTTGAGTCTCCTGTACTTCCGTTTCATTTTTATCCTGAATGGGAGCCGACTCCGGAATGATTGAGGCATTCACGACAACTGTATTTAGAGGAACCTGTACTTCATGGTATTCGCCAGGTTTTGCGTATTCGTATCTCAAATTTTCATCCATTCGTTCCTTGCTCACGAAATTAATTCCATCCCTCGTGTATGCCGTCTTGGTATCCATTCCATAAGCCGGTGCACAAAGCAATACCAGTAGGATGAACAGGCCAATAATCGCGCCAGTTTCTTTCAAGATACTTCCCATGATATCCGTTCCTCAACTCCAAACCTAATACGGCAAAGATCCATAAATATTTTCTCCAATCTTTTGAGATAATGCCTCGGGCTAGAGGATCGTGGTAACAATGATTTTGGCCAGGGTTCAGTCCATCGCACTCTCCTCCGATGAAATGCTAACGCAAAATGGTTCTGGCCGATACACCGGGTGACAAGATTCCCGGCAGAGATGAAAAGAATAAATAAAGCATAAGCGTCAGATATGATGGTTCTTATAATGGATCTAAAAACCCCGAAGATCGTCAACCCTTTGGCCGTGAGCATAGCCGTTCGGCACATAATCTCAAAAAGACGCCAGACGCAACTCTCTGTTCTGGCTGTGGCCCTGGCTGTGAGCATCTCGGTGATCTTCACATCTCTTGTCAACGGCCAGCAGCAAATTCTCACCGGCCTGGTGGAAGAGAAACTCCCGCATGTCAGCTTAAGCCATGGCCTTCGCCCTGGCTCTCAACTCAATCTCCGGATTATTCGGCGGCCTTGCTCGATCTAGTGGAGGCGATTAGGAAGTGAGTGACGACATAATTGTGCTTAGAGACCTGAGCAAGATCTACGGAAGTGGCGTAGAGGTGCGAGCTCTGGACAGTGTCAACGTCAGCATCGAGACGGGCGAGTTCGTGGCCATTGTGGGCCCGAGCGGCAGCGGAAAGAGCACTCTGCTCAATATGATCGGCCTCCTGGATACCCCCAGCAGCGGCCAGATCTTTCTCAAAGGAATCGATGTCAGCCGAGCGAGTCCTGAAGAGCGAGCCCGTCTGCGCAATCAGGAGCTGGGGTTCGTCTTTCAATACCACCACCTCATTCCTGAGTTCTCTGCCCTGGAAAATGTCATGATGCCCATGCTCATCGCCAGGAAGAGCAAGGCCGAAGCCCGAGAGAGGGCTCGTGAACTCCTGGCCGCGGTAGGACTGGCGGATCGGCAGCTGAATCGGCCCAACCAGCTTTCCGGTGGTCAGAACCAGCGTGTTGCCGTGGCCCGGGCGCTGGCCAATAGGCCCTCTATTGTTATAGGCGACGAGCTGACCGGCAACCTGGACACCAAATCATCCGAGCTCATCTATAATCTGTTACGGGAATTGAACCGGAAGATCAACCAGACATTCATTCTGGTGACGCATGATATGGCTTTAGCCGAGAAGACGGACCGAATCTTGAGAATCGTGGACGGCAAGATAGTCTGTGAGATGAGCCGCAGCAGTGAAGGATTCGTCTCCAACAGTGCTTGCGAACTGGGAGAGGATGGCGGCAAGATAAAGAGGGTTTGAAGCGCTTTGACCGGCATCTATGTCTCAAGGATGGGTAAAATTGATAAGCTCCAAAACTATGAGATAAGGCCGAGGTATTATATGAGCAAACAATTTATATATTTTGCAGGCGTCCTATTCCTGATGACGGCCTTAGTTCTCACTGCCGCTGCCCAGGAAAATACGTCTTCCTTGAATAACACCGCCATGAACAACACCATGAACAATACAACGTTGAATGTTTCTTTAAATCAAACCCAAAACGTCAGCGTAGTTTTGCCTATCAATGTTACCGCAAATGGAACCTTGATTGCAGCCCCAATCGAGAATCTGAATGCGACTGCTAACGAGACCATGAACCAGACAGAGCTGAATGAAACAAATGAAACCGTCTCTGGTGAGACCAAGATCGTTTCCGTTCAGAATGAGACTAATGAAACAGTCACTGTTGGGACGGAAGTCGTTCCCGCTAAGAATGAGATCGTTCCTGTTCTGAATGAAACAAATGAAACCATCCCTGCTGAGACCGGGTTCGTTCCCGCTCAGAATGTGACCATCCCTGTTCAAAATGGGACAGCGCCAGCTAACAATCTTACAGGGCCTGAGAATACCATATTCAAAGCAGAGACTGCCAATAGCGCCAGCACAACCGCAACGGTCTCCCAGCCAGAGGTAACGCAGGTTGGCTCTACCCCTAATTCGGTATTCGTGATTGGCGGCGCCCTCAAATCGGGAGAAGCCATGCAGATTGGTGGCAATGAGCAAAGCCAGGCTTTTAAAGTGGGCTCTTCAGCCACGTCTGTTAAGGACTTAAGCAACATGGCCTTCGACACCAACGTAATCTAAACATACCATGCCGGGCTTGCCCAGAGTTAAATTTTCTTCCCGTCCCATGTCTTTTTTCTCATAACAAATTCGTCCCTGGCAACCCCTAAGTTGATCCGGTCGATAGACTTTTATGGCCGGATTGCTGACGTAGCCCTGGAATATGCTGGTAAAACCGACTGTGAGCATTCTGAGATTGGGGATGCAATCTCTTCGCAAAAGCGATAGAAACCCGGCCATTTAGGACGGGAGCGTTCATGCACATTCAGAATTGATTACTACAGGTAGGTTCCATGAAAATATATATGGTCTGGCATTTGGCGGTCTTGGCAATCCTGATGGCATTGATGGCCACAGCTCAGTCTCAGGAGATTGTGGATCTCTATTCCGGTGTTGACTCTGCCGATGTTACCCTGGATGGAGATGTGGCGGGCTCTGCTCTGCAATTGAATATGATCTTCAACGGTCTGGTGCTCATGACCCAGAATGTGACTTTGAACGGTCCTGGAACCTGGATTGTGCGCTGGTCGCCATTCGATGCTATGAGCGGCAACTATGATGTTTGTGCCCTCTTAAGGAAAGATGGAACCGTGGTCTCCAAGAAGTGCTACAGTTTTCATTATGGCCAAATTGAGCCAGTAAGGTTCGATGTGCGCGATTTTCGTGCCGACTCTCGCGGCATTCATCTCGCCATCAGTGCCAGCGATCCAGTTGTTGCGGACATTTATTACATGCTTATCCAGGGGAATAAGGCTGTATATGTAACCAGGGAACAGTCGATACCTATCACAGGAAGCATAGCTCTGCCGATTCAGAAGGATTATGCCTGGAAGCCTATTCTGGAGAATGGTCGAGAGTATGCAGGTCGGGTGAAGATAGTAGAGCTCAATCACAATCAGAGCAGGGCCTTTATGAACTCCTTCCAGGCCGTCGATGATGCTGTGATAACAGAGACCTACCAGGATGAGACCGGTGCCAGCGCCACTGTAGTCGGTAACTCTCGGGTTCCCTTTGAGGGATCTCTGAGGTTCATACTATCTCAAAATGGCGTAGTGATCAACACCACTGTGAAGAAGACGCCCGTGCTCCTTACCGGGGACGATGAGACAGTGGAGATCACCTGGAATAAGACGCTTGAGCCGGGCGTCTATCAGCTCCGCACCGTTTTGATAGGACAGAGCGGGGATGTGTTGGATTTGGCGGAGAACATAATTGAGGCCAAACCCATAGCCGGAAGCAACGCTACCAATGCCGCAAAGACTGCGGCCTTTCCTTCTGGCTTTGCCGCGTTGGCAATGATCGTGGTGGTTCTTTTCAGGCGAATCCACCCGAGATTGGAAAGGCTTTGAGCAAAAGCCAGAGCCCGCCTCATAGCCAGCCTCATGAAGTGGTCTCTCCGGCCACTTCTGTTAGGCACTCATGCAAAACGGCCTTTGAATCTAATTCATCTCTGGCAACCTCTAAGTTGATCCGGTCGATAGACTTTTATGGAGAATTGCATTCCTGATGGAGAAAGGTGATCCTGCTTGATGGGAATCAATGAGATGGGTTTTGAGGTCTTCGAGGAGATGCTCGATTATGGAGACGAGCTGCAAATAGAGGTCCATGAGCTTGATAATGGCACAGTTGTTGCAGATGCCGGTGTGAAAGCACACGGGGGTTTTGGCGCAGGTATCTACCTCTCACGTCTCTGCATGGCAGATCTAGCTGACATTCAGCTTCATCCCTACAATATCAATGGCGTTCTCCTGCCCGGTGTTCAGGTTGCCACAGATTATCCCGCCCTCTCATGCATGGCCTCCCAGTGCGCCATGTGGCAGATCAAGGCAGACAAGTACTTCGCCATGGGCAGCGGCCCGGCACGGGTGCTGGCCAGAAAGACCCGGGAGCTTTATGAGAAGATCGGCTTCGAGGAGTTCTCGGATATAGGAGTTCTGGTTCTGGAGTCGAATAAGCTGCCGGACGAGAAAGTCTCAGCCATGATTGCAGAAAAATGCGGCATCGATCCGGCTGACCTCCGAATTGCCATAGCACCAACGAACTCCGTGGCAGGCCTGGTGCAGGTCTCGGCTCGGGTGGTCGAGACTGGTCTCCATAAGCTCTTCACTATGGGCTTTGACATCACCACCGTCAAGTGCGGCTGGGGCCGGGCACCCATCTCGCCAATTACCGGCGACGCAACCATGTGCATGGGCTCTTCCAATGACGCTATAATTTACGGTGGAGAGACTTACTATACGCTTGAGTACGAGAACCTGGAGGAGCTGCAGCAGTACCTGAAAGGCATGCCTTCCTTCGCTTCCCGGGACTACGGAGCGCCTTTCTACAAGACATTCAAGGCAGCGGGCTTCGACTTCTTTAAAGTGGACCACAACGTCTTTGCACCGGCCAAGGTCGTGATGAACGAGATAAAGTCGCGGCGGACGTTTGTGACCGGCAAGGTGAATCCAGAGGTTCTGATGGAGTCCTTCAATCTGGAAGTCCTGTAGTCGGTTCGCCAGGACTTCAAGAACCCGGGGGCGGAGAGGCTTCAGGTGCCTTTGGCCTGGCAAGACCTCCAGGCATCAACACTAAAAGACCCGGGGTAACCTAGATAAGCTCATAATGCATCTAAAAAGATTGAAATGAATTCCCCAGAGTGCGACCTCAAAGGCCACGGACCGTGCGGCGGACCTATCTGCCAACGTGGCATTAGCCTTAACCATATGTGCGACCAGCATGTGAGGCTTCAGTCATACTGGACTGAGCATAATCCTGGTAAGAAGCTTAACGATTGGCTCGACGGACTTCTTAATGCTCAGCGCGAGGAAGCATTGAGGAAATCTCCACACAGAGGAAAGCACTGGCAAGAGGTCAGTATAAGCTCTTCTGAGGAGTAGAAAGATAAGCGCGGGCTATCTGTCTGAGTTCATCCTCCAAGAGATGCATGCCATTTCCCGGAGCTACCTTTAGGTTTTGCATATTTCCACCCACCGGATGAGACAGTTCCAGCACCAAACGTGAAAGGAGCCTGAAGATGAGACAAAACTCCGGTTCCTCGCTGGTTTGTGTGGGTTTCGCTCTGGTCACAGGAATCCGACATTTTTTCGTGGTCCTCTGTGCCCCCTTGCAACTCTGAGGTTTTATTCTGTAACCCCCTGAGCTTGATTATTCCGCTACTAATATTAACCGCAAAGACGCAGAGTTCAGAGAGACGTGGAATCTAGCTTACTACCAAGCACTTGAAACAAATAGCACATTTTCTTCTGAGCAATAGTCGTCTCCGTTCGTCCGTCCTCCGTGCGCTCTGCGACTCTGTGGTTGTAAGGACGTTTGCCCACACCGGATTTTGCAAAAATTTAGATGAAAGAGATACTCATCTCTATCGGGCTTGATGAATCTTTTTGAATTTGCCCGGATCTTCTGGCAAATCTGGAAGTCCTTTCAGTACCTCAGTATGGCCCCTATATTCCCCAGGCTTTCCAGGAAATCGTCATCCTCAACTAAAACTACCTCGGCCCCCATTCTCTCTGCCTGCTCATAGATGTTCTCCAGGCTGAGCGCCGCCGTTTCTCCGCCACAGGTGGGGCACTTCTCTATCTCTGAATCTATGTGTTGACAGCTTGTGCAGATCATTCCGGGCAGGGCAAAGCCCTCTGAGATCAAGAGAGAATCCACTCGCCCTTCCAACAGGGCCTTCCCAACTTCCGACAGGCCATAGGCGGCAGGATGACCGCGCAGTACGGCTTCTTTCAACTTTTCGGCCAGAATCTTCTCCCTGGAACGCTCGTCCTCGTAAGCTATGTCCTTGCCTCTCGTCGCCAGGTCTTTTGAGGACGCATCCATCGAGATATCCATAATTCCTATGACCTTCTCCTTCAGGGCATGGGGCATCATCTCTACAAGCTGGCCCTTGGCCTCGCCGGGACCTGCCACTACCAGGCCGCGAATCTTGGTCAGATCTTCATTCTTTTGCAAATCTTCAATAAGCTGGGTGAAGAAGGAACTGATCTGTCCTCTTCTGAGGCGATTGTAGCGCATCTGGCTCCAGCCTCCTTTCTTGTGCTTGTTCATGAGGTCGATGGAGGCTTTCTCATTCTCCTCCAGCAAGTTAGACTTCACCAGAAAGAGCTTGGCCTCCTGGGAGTCGATGAGCAGAAGGCCGTAGTCTTCGTACTCTTCCGTCAGCTTTGCCAGCGGGAGAAGGAATGGCGAGCTATCCCAAACGACGAGCGATTCCGGTTCCACACTCAATCTGTAGACGTGCAGTAAGCCGGCGGAGGCTGAGGCAAAAATGACCCGGCCGCGTTCACCTTTCACGCCCGGGGCGGAAAGAGCGCTCTCGGCCATGTCAAGAGTCTCCTGAAAAGCCTCCAATAGATCTTTTGGCAGGGCTTTCTTGATGGCGTTCAGCCTGGATTCAACAAAGGATTGTTCGCTATCTCTTCCTGTGGCTCCGAAATAGGCTGTCAGGAAGGTATCTTTCGCATCTCTTATTTCAGATAGAGCGTGCAGGTCGATTTCTGTGAGGGATGTTATTCTTGGTTCATCCAACACTTTAATATTAGACTCCATAAGCATATAGGTACCCACTAGATTAAAAGAATATCTGATCAAGGGTTCAAGCAAGCACGGATTCCATTAGCGGTATAATCGTTCTTACTTACATGGGTTTGAATTGATAAACCAGATTCGAGACTCTTACCCCAATCAACCTGACTTTCTTTTTGCCTCTCATGAAAGGCGCAATCAATCTCCTGGCACTGTTTCTCAGAATATTCAGGTCATCTGTCGGAAACATTAAGGATTTGGAGCGAGTATGGGTTTCAAAATGTGGATATCTGACTCTTACCGTGATCGTTTTAAATTTCAGTGCATTAGAAACCACATCCTCATGCACATCTTCTGCCAAATCGTCTAAAACTTCCACAATTCGATTTTCATCGTCCAAATCTTTCTCAAAGGTAACATCTCTTCCTATAGATTTTGTCTCGTATTCTTCGATTACAACTCTCTCATCGATGCCATTGGCAAACTTTTGCAGCCTGGTTCCCCAAACACCAAAGAGGGTTTCGAAAAACTAATTAATCGAAATGCTTATATACTATTATTACCATATTATTCGGTGTATGAGAACCCTCATAGATTTTGCCATTCGAGAAGAATATTCTCGGGTTAAAGCTCT
>Ga0182011_10004038_pt1 | contig 11863 bp, 9 predicted proteins | sample 711E1DmetaG_FD_120481 | JGI IMG/M metagenome (GOLD analysis project Ga0182011, IMG submission 120481) | Permafrost microbial communities from Stordalen Mire, Sweden - 711E1D metaG | ecosystem: Environmental > Terrestrial > Soil > Wetlands > Permafrost | place: Sweden: Stordalen | collected... | reverse complement strand
CGGCGGCAGCCTGTATTGGGATCACTACATTCGGGTCGAGCACAACGCGCGTGCGCAGTGGTTGGGGGCACCTGACCGGACAGGCAATGTGACCAGGCCCGGTGCCAAGAAGCCCTGCGATCCTTGCTTCGAGGATTTCTACGGGCTCAACTGGCTGCCGCCGTTTTCCCCCTTGGCCGGTCAGTACTGGATGGCCAAGCACATCTGGCGGGGTGACTCCTGGGATGTGGCCGAGGCGGATGGTCCCTGGCATCGATACACCACCATCCCTCTCACCGACATAGCCGTCCCCTACGGACGCGGGAGGCTAGACTGGTGGTACCTGGAATTCAGCCAGCGCCACGCCTACCGGGCTCGCTTGCTGCAGATGATTCTCTATCCGGCTGGGCTTCTCTTTGGTGTCTGCCTGTGTTGGTGGGGCGGTCGACGCCGACAGCAGAGCGCCGCTGCGGTGGCGGAAAGGGCGCCGGAGCCTGCTGCATAGGCGTGTGTGCGCGCCTATGAGCCAGCCTTGACCACCTCGACGTAACGCAGGCGCAGATCGTAGAGGAGACTGTCCAGCAGTTTGTCCTCCTCTGGGGTGAGGTTGGACTGGGTTTTCTCCCGCAGCAGCGACAACAAATCTATGGTGTGCTTGGCCATGGGCAGGTCCCGGCGCTGGGCGGTTTCTCCTGGCGGCTCGATTTCGCCCAGGTGGATCAGCGCGGAGCTGCCCAGAGAAAGGATGAAGGTGGAGAAGTCCGCCGGCGGAAACGCGCGATTGTCGTCTGCCTGCGTGTCCGTTGGTGAGGGGGCCTTGGGCTCGGCTGGCTCCGCCAGCGGGCCTTGTGCGGCTGGCCCTGACTCGGTCGCTTCGTTCTCGGAGAAGGACCGGCGATCCGTAACCTTGAACCCAGGCGTTTTCTCGGAATCCGACATGCAGCAAGGCTACGCAGCCCAGCCCGCGATTTCAAGCTGCGGGGTGAGGCGGGGTTTCGCTTTCCGCAGGACTCGGGTTCGCGTCGACCACCTCGTCGGGCGATCTCAGCTTGCCGGAGGCGTCGGACAGCGACTTCAAGAACTTGTCGTAGTCCTTGCGCGTAATGAGGCCACGTTTGATGTTGCGTTCGACGATGCGGCGATCGAACAGGATGGGATCCGGGGCGTCTTCGTCGCGAGTCATAGCGGAGAGTGCTTAGCGAGAGGCGTGGCCCAAGTCAAGCACGCTGATTTCACCGAGGAGCACGCTACAATGGGCCCACCATGACCGTGACTTTGGCCAGCAGCTCTGAAAACCCCAACTTTCTTCGCCAGCTGCGGCTCTTCCTCGAGGAGATCTGCTGCGACATCTGCCGCGTGCACGCGGTCCAGCACGACGGCGTCCAGGCCGAAGAAGTCGACGTGGCCCGCGAGGTCGATCTGGGCGCGCCCGGCGCGTTTGCCGACATGCTGGTGCGCCGGCCAGGCCGTCCGCCGTACTTTCTCGAGGTCAAGTACGGCTATGCCAGCGACCGGCTGGTCCATCATCTGCAGCACAAGTACGGGACAGCCTCCACCACCGTGCCCGACGCTGACCGCGTGGTCCTGCTCATCGACCGCGCCACGCGGCCGGACTCGTCTGCGCTCTTCGCGCGTCTGCGCGCCGCCATCCGTCCTGAGCTGCAGTTGGAGATCTGGGACGAGATCAGGCTGCGCGAGCTGATCGTCGAGTGCTTCAAGCTGGATCTGCCCGCGGTCACCGTCGAGAGCCTAACCGAGCTGCGCAGTGGCATCGATCAGGCCAAGTGGCACTGGGCGTTCGGCGATCGGCATGTAGCGAGCCCGCTCAAGGCGTCGCTGCTTTGGCACTTCGGCTGGTCGCGCCTGCTGCAACTGCACACGCAGTACGGCCTGACGCCCGAACGCATCTTGCCACCGCAGCGCTATCGCAACGTGGTGGTGATCCTGGCCGACCTGTCCTACTTCTCCAGCTTTGTGCGCGACACGCGCGACGACGAGATCATGCGCGGCGCCCTGACCTCGTTCTATTCCAACTCACGCTACGCCATCATCAACTCGGGCGGCATGATGGGACAGTTCGTGGGCGACGAGGTGCTGGCCCTATTCGGCGTGCCCGAGGACGGAGACACCGTCACGCTGCGGGCGCTGGAATGCGCGCGGGCGCTCTTGCAGATCGGAAACTCGGTGTCCAATCGCTGGCAACGCCAGCTCGACCGGGTGCAACCCGCGGGCGGCGTACACCTGGGCATCGCCATGGGCGACATCCACGTGGTGCTGTACCGGCCCTTCAGCCAGACCCACATCGGCGTGGTGGGCGACGCGGTCAACCTGTCGGCGCGCCTTCTGGCCGAGGCCGGGCCCAACGAGATGGTGGTGGCTAACACCTTCTATCAGAAGCTTCCCGAGGCGGTGCAGGCCGAGTTCAGCGAGATGGAGCCCGTGGCAGCCAAGAACGTCGGCTTGATCAAGGCCTGGAAGCTACACGGCCGCTCGCAATTCTCCACCCGCGGGGCTTGAGCCCGGCGCCGCACGTCCCGGATTTTGGTCGGGCGATCAACGCTGGTGCCGACTCAGTCCTTGGCTTCCGCGCCGACCAGCGCATCCGCCGACGCGCCTGCCTCCGTCGAACCCGACACCTCCGACGCCGACCCGTCTTGTGGCGGCACGTATGCGGCCGCGACTGCGGCGCTGACTGCGTCAGGAGTAAGGCTGGCGGCACAGCCGCGCTTGAGACAACAGACACTGACCGTGATCGGCGCTGCGTCCTGACTGATGGCTTCGCAGGTCGCTCCAGACGGGCAGTCTGCGTTGGTCTTGCACAGGACTTGGCCCGGGGGCACGTTGAGCTTGAAGCTACACGCCGAACCGAGCGCGCCGGCGAGAAGGATACCGACTACCAAGAATAGGTTGTTTCGCATGGTGCACACAGCCGGCTAGAGCCGGACCGAGAGATTGAGACCCCATGCTGTGGGAGAAAGGGCAGGCTGAATCTCTGCCGTGGCGCCCCCGCTGTTCTTGCTCGCCCCGATGAGGTGCAGGGTGATCCCGGTCGCAGCTGCGACGCCGCCGATGGCGTAGAACACATACTGCATGGTCACGAAGCGATTCCCGTCGGACTGCTTGGTCCGCAGATCGGTTCCCTGCGCGATCTTCCCTGCGCTGGTCAGATTGTTGGCGTCGTCGCTGGTCTTGCTCACGAGGTAGCTGAACACGCCGCCTGTCACCAGTGCCGCGGCACCGACGATTTCAAGCGCGATACCGGTCAGCACCAGTCCCTGGCCGTGCTCGCCGGTAGACGGGGGAGGAGCCGTGGCGGTCGCGGCCGCGGGAACGATGGGAGCCGGCGCCGGCGCTGGCGGTGCAGCAGGCGGCGCGGCTGAAACCGTGGCGGGCGCGACCGGGGCTGGCGGCGTGGGCTCGCTGGGCTGGGCCTTCGCGGGTGCACCTGCCGCCGTGGGCGCAAGACCCAGCGCTAGCAAACCACCAACGCACGCCGCTAGGATTGATCGACGGAGAGCCCATGAAGACTGCCTCATACGACTTGGCCTGCCTTTCCTTTGGTCCTTCGCGAGTATAGATGAAGACGCCCGTCGGGGGGAGACTCACCATCTCACCGAACGGTGGAAGAAGCGATTCTGCCTAACGCGTCGTGTGGCGCGAGTCTCCAGCGGTCCGGCGGCGCAGTCGAGCAGCCGATCATTCGTTTCGCCGGTGGTCGGCCGGTGCCTTTCCGCGAAGCAATAGTCGCGGAAGTTGATGAATCCGGATCTCTTTCGTAGCCTAACGTCCTCCAAGGATTCCCGATTCGCCGCCGAGCGGGGTTCTGCAGTCCAAAGCCGAGGAGTGCGTTCATGAAGTTTCCTCCCGCCCCGATTCTCGCCTTGCTTGCTCTTGGGGGAGGGTGCGCTCTGGCACCCCCGTCGTCGAATCACGCACAGGGTGGAAACGCGAACTCGACCACGCACAGCAATCCCGGGATTGGGGGAGGCGGTGGAGCCAGTCCCTTGGGCGGAAGCACCAGTGTCATCACGCCGTCAGGCGGCAACACAGCCCAGAGAGATGCGGGCGTGATAGCTGGCACCTTGGCGACCGCGGGTACCCCCACGGCAGGTGGCGCGACATCGACGGGCAGCACGCCATTCGGAGGCAGCGATCCGACGGGCGGTACCACGGCGGGGAGCACGGCGACCGGAGGCAATGCGATGGGCGGCGCCAGCGGCGGTGCCAGCGGCGGCAACGCGAGCGGCGGCACCAGCGCCCGCGGTGGGGCATTCACGGGCGGCTCGATCAGCGGCGGCTCGATGAGCGGCGGTTCGATGACTGGCGGCTCGATGAGCGGCGGCTCAAGGTCAGGGGGCACCAGGACCGCGGGCGCTACGGCGAGTGGCGGTGCGAGCGGCGGTGCGAGCGGCGGCAGCGCGACCGGCGGCTCGGCCAGCGGCGGGGTATCCACTTCGGCCGCGGGCACGCACGCTTCCTATCCGCCCATCACCAACGGGACCAGTGGCTTCGCCACCCGCTACTGGGATTGCTGCAAGCCCTCCTGTGGCTGGTCCGCCAACGCCAACAACAAACCGGTGCACACCTGCGGCAAGGATGGCACGTCGACCGTCGGCAACGACACACAAAGCGCGTGTGGCGGTGGAGGCGGATACATGTGCTACTGGGGCGCGCCCTGGTCCGTGAGCAACACCCTTTCCTTCGGCTTTGCCGCCTACAACGGTGTCGACTGCGGCACTTGCTTCCAGATCCAGTTCACCGGCAAGGGGCAGTACAACGATAAGGATCCAGGGTCGATGGCTCTCAACGGCAAGACGATGATTGTTCAGGTGATCAACATCGGAGGCATCGCCGCCAACCAATTCGATCTTCTGATCCCTGGCGGGGGCGTGGGTGCCAACAACGCATGTACCGGCGGTTCCGCGCAATGGAGCGGCGCCAACATCGGCGACACCAACGGCGGCATGCTCACGACCTGCAAGGATAGCGGGTCGTGCGTTCAGCAGATGTGCCAAGCCGCATTCGGCAGCATGCCGCAGCTTTTGGCAGGCTGCAACTGGGTCAACAGCTGGTTCGCTGCGGCCGACAATCCCCAGATGGTGTACCAGAAGATTGCCTGCCCACCCGAGATCAGCGCTAAGTCGGGAGAGTAGTGTGCGCGGCCTGTAGCCACCCGGCTTGCGCGCTCCCGTCCTGAAAGAGCGACCTCTCAGCAAAGCCTATCGCTTCTCCTCCACATATGAGGCGGTGATGATTCTGCCAACGTCACCAATATCCTCGTTGAGATCTGCGGGGCTGACCTTGAAAGGCGTCGTAGTGAACTCGGCCCGTTGATAGCTCTTGGTGAAGCTTTCATAGAAGCGTGGATCCTGCTGCGGCAAAACAATGGGCTTGTGCGCGATACCATTGCTGTCGAGGTAACTGAAATACAGCTTGCCGAATATGCCATCACCACGCTTGCTGGTAAAAACGATCCATCTACTGTTACTTGACCATGCATGATAGGAGTCAGAATGATCGCTGTTGATCTCCAGCCTTCTGAAGGTCTTCTTTTCAAGGTCCATTAGGTACAAATCGGTGCCCTGCCGGACGATGGAAAACGATCCCCGGTCGGTCATGCAGAAGAGAAGGAACCTACCGTCGGGAGAGGGCGCCGGAAAGGTAGAGCCCAACCCCGTCTCGCTCGCCGAGACAAGAGTTTCCACCTCGCCCCATGTGTCGCGGCCCGCGTCGTAGCCGATGCGCTGGAGATCGTACTGTACCTTTGCGAAGTCCTGCTTGGAGACCTTCGGGGCGCTCAGGAAATAGAGGGATCTGCCATCGGGAGACCACGCGGGCTGGTTTTCCACCCTGTCCTTCCGGGAAATAGCCTCAGTCGTCGACATCGTGTTCTGCTGAATATTGTAGACCGCCAGATCGCCGTCCAGATCCGTGTATTCAAGAACCTCCTCGGCGCCCTTGCCGGCCGCGAACATGGAGACCGAAACTTTCGCGTCGGTAGCAAACGCAATCAGGTTGCCGTTGGGATGCCACGAAGCGTAGGAGGATCCGGGCCGTCTCAACACCGGCGTAATCAGCGAGGTCTTTCCCTGGTCATGCAGCAGCACGTAGTTCTTGCCGTAGAAACGCGCCTGAAAAAGGAACTTGTCCGTGGAATGGCGATAGAAGGTGTGGCAATTGAAACAGCCTTGCTTCGGCGAAAGAATCAGTTCTTCGTCGAACGATTGCAGGTCGCGCTGCAGAATCTCGAGCCTGTCCTTCATGTAGAATTGGGGGTAGCTCTTGCGATAAGTTATGTAGCGGTCGATGGGCTCTGGCGCGATTCTGTTTGTAATGGGCGAAAAAGAATACCAGCGTCCATTTCGCTTGATGTAGATCTGCAACTTCAGCTCATTCCCGGCGTTCTGCTCCAGCAGCGAGCGCCATCTGCGCAAAGGGATAGTGATTTCGGGCGACGCGCTCACGACGAGAATGTTGGGCCCTTTGATCGAGCTGATCGCCACGGCGAACTCCTCGCCGGAATCGGCGATAGTGAAGTTCAGCGGTGCTATGTTGGGCGGAATAACGCTGTTGGAGTAGTCCGGCCGGATGGTTGGAGGAACTCCTGCCGGGAGGGCGGAGCGCTCATCGAACCCGGTGCACGAAATACCTGCCCCCAATAGTGCGGCCAAGCATGGCGCGACGATTAGTGCGCGGAATCGACGGTATTCGCCCATGTTCGCCTTTGGCTAGAAAGGGATGTGTAGTAATGGAAGTATCTGGTCTCGAATTTGTCACCGGTGTTCACCGGATAGCCAGCAGCACGTCGGCGCAGGACGTCAGAGTATTCCATGAAATCACGGACGGTCGCTGCGTCTAGTCGCCTTGCGACCGCCGGTGATGGATTTTGGCCGGTAGCTTCCAGATACACCAGAACGGCCTCTTGGCAAACGAGCGGGATTGCGGCGGTGCCCATCGGGGCGGCGGAGTCGTCCTTCGGGAAAAATGCTTCAAATACTCTGGCAACCTGTCCGTTCAGCAAGTATGAGGACAGAAGGTATGCGCGGGCCATGCCGTTGTCTGGATTATGCGCTACCAGGCGCTGCGCAACTGAATAGAAGGGAGGCCGTTGCAGCAGGGATTCGACGGGGTCGTCGGCTAGGAGTATTCGCGACTTGATCGACATCAGATAGTCGTCGCTCTCCATCCGTTTCGGGTCGTCGACATACGCGAGATATCGGTCGGCCCATGCGCCTGAAAGTAGATTCTGCCTTATCACCAGGAGGAATGGGCGACTGGCCGCGGGATTGCCCTTTAGCAAATAGACGAGAGCGATCAGTTGATAAGACGAAAGCAGATCGCCGCGATACTCCAATAGATCGTAGGCCGTGAGCTCGGCGTAGTTGATGAGCCCCAGTTCAAAGCAGACCCGGGCGTTCTGCTGCAGGTTGACCATGTACTTGCCCTTTTCCAGATCTTCGCGAAGCGTCTCCGGGGTAACATTCGCGGCGTAGGGCGGATAGAGTTTCCGGTACTTGAGAAGGTCATCGGGCAGCCTGCCGGTATGATGCAGGGCTTCGAGTATGAAGGGCGATACCAGTATTGGATCGGCATCGGCGAGCGACGGCTTCTGTACTTCTTGCAGAACAGCGGACCATTGCTGCGTCGCAGAGTACAAATTGAGCCTTAGAACGGAACTCCAATAGTCGTTGAATGTGAGGTCTATCGTGAGCGCGCCGACAAGAAGCAAAGAGGCGATTGATGCCGCTCTTGTCCAGGCGAGCCAGCGTGTGGACTTCGACGTACGCCGACCCGCGTGGAAAGCCGATAGAAGCGGCGCTCCGAGAAGCAGACAGAAGAGACCTTTGGAACTCGGCAGCCAGGTCTGGAGGTCGGCGTAGCCGGTGGCCAGGATAGGCAACAAAGCGAGACCGGAGAGCGATCTTTTCCTATATGCCACGGCGACGGCAAGGAGCAGCAAGCCGACAAACACCGCAGCTTCAAGAGTGGAAGCGCGATCGAGAGCGCCAGAAAGGGCGGCAGCAGGGGATTCGACGCTGGTATGCTGAAGGTAGAGATATCGATGGTCGATGGCCAGAATGGCAAGTGCCAAGGCTGCATACAAAACCCCGACCCATCGATCCCGGTGGTGCAGTAGTTCAGAAGTTATGCACAGGGCCGCGAAAAGCCAATAGAGGTCGTGCACTATCAGGATGAAGAGGCATGAGGCAAGCAGGAAGACCAAGACCCTAGGAAGGGCGTTCTTTCCCGGGAGACGAATGAAGACGTCCGCAACCACGAGCGCGGCAAGCAGTCTCGTCAGGGGAATGATGCGGAATTGGTTGAGGGTACAGAGAACGAAGAAGAGCGGGACAACAGTAAAGAAGGAAGAGCGCACGCCGGTAAGCGCCGAATGGATCCTATTCGCAAAGACGCCGGCAAGAAGAGCAGAGAAGATGGTTGACAGTGTGCTCAGCCAGGGAAGTGCGTTGAGCTGGAAGAGGAATTTGTCCGCATACGTCGTCACTCCGCCGGGCAGCAGCGCGATGTCGCGGAAGAACGCGAAAGTCTTCAAGAACAGTTCGGGATTCCAATAGTACAGAACCTGCGGCCTGATCCTTGCCTCGATGTACACGGCGGCCGCCGCAAACATGAGGCAATAAAGCGCGCCCTTGAAGGCGGAGGAATGGAGCCTTTTCACGCTAGTCACCTGAGCATCGTCAAATCGAATGGGGTCTTCGAGGGTCCGGGAACCCTGCTGCCCCGCATTGGTGCGACCTCGACCGCATGAGCGCTGTGGGGCACCCTTGGGCCGCCGTTCCCGGCCGCTGATGACGCCGTGTTGACCACGGGGATAGTCTACCCCATCACGTTTGTGCGGGACATGGCTGCGGATACAACAGGGTTGTTCGAAGCAGGCGAGAGCGCCCGCTGTCGCGGCACACGGGCTCGTGCAGGTAAGCCCAGAGGGGCGACCTGCGGTCGCCCCTAGCGGAGAAACGCGATTCTTGCGCCTGCACCCGCCGCTGTGGTCCGAATCCCAGGACCGTGAAGTGGCCTGCTAGTCGCGGAAGCCGGTGCGGCGGCGTCGCCGGTTCAGAGCCAGGCCCAACATGCTCAGCATCGCGACCAGATAGCCCGCCGAGGCGTGCCCGGAGGTTGCGCCGATCGCGCATGAACAGCCCGATGCGGCCGCAGCAGTGAGCGGTCCCGTGGCGGCTTGTCCGCCAGCGGCGCCGCCGCCTCCGTTGTTCGTGCTACCGCCGGTCGAAGGCACGACCGCAGACGTCCCCGCGGTTGGGATCGGCGCTGTGGTGCTTACCACGGTGTTCCCCCCGGTCGCCAGGGTGCCGCCCTCGGCCCCGGACGTCCCGCCCATTTCGGTCGCCGCCGTCCCGCCGGTGGGCGCCGCGCTAGTGTCCACAGTCCCCGTCGTCCCGCCGCCGGCCTGGCCTGCGGCCCCGGTAGTCCCGCCACCACCCGCGCCTGCGGCCCCAGTGGTCCCGCCGCCGCCCGCGCCCGCGGCGCCGCTTCCGTCAGGATACTTGATGTTGGGCCTTGGCGGGTCGGTCATCCCGTCACCCAGGTAGTAGTCCACCATGCGCGATTGCTGATAGCCTTTTTCGTTCATGCTGTTTCGGTATTCTGGATCGTGCATCAGGGTATAGATACGCTTGTCGGTTGGAATGGTCGTCGTGTAGATCCTGAGCGTCTTGCTGGTGGTATTCTCAAGCATAACTTCCTCGCGCCAGTCGCCAAACATGTCGCCATAGAGGGGGACCGCTTGGCGCCATGAGGACACGCCGTCCAGCTTCTTGCTGGTGAAAGCAAAAGCGGGCGCCCCCGGATATGACCATTTTGAAATGGTGACATCGTCAAGGTTTTCGCTCAACAGATCGCCGTCCCACCAGATACGGAAGTTCTGCGGCGGCGCATCGGACCCTATTTGCGCACCGGTCAAGTCGACCATGTTGAAAACCTTACCGCCGGTCCAGCATTCGTACCCTGGATGGGTCGGGTCCACGTCTCCGCATGTTCCGCGCGCCATATCTTGTCCACTGTTGCCATACTTTCGAAGCACGGTGCCGGTCTTGGCGTTGTACTCATACCAATCATAGGCGAGCCTCTGTCCAACGCCCCAACCCACCAGGTCGGCCCCCGCCTTAGGATCCATAGCGCCTATGTGCCACCGGTCGCCGTGGCCTATGCCCTGAGAAAACATATTCCAGAAGATCGATCCATCCCCTTTGATGGCGTAGCCGCCGTTTACACATTCGTCTATGCCGTCGCGATCAAGGTCGACACATCTGATGTTGTGGTTATTGGGATAGTTTCCAATCGGCGTACGTACTGCCTTGAAACGCAGAGACCAGGCGCCGTCTTTGAAATCAAATCCCATATCCATCATCGCCGCTGTCCCACCAGCCTTTCCCTTGTAGTACAGGCTTGGATGCACGCCGTCCCAATAGGCGCTGCTGAAATGGCCGGTTACGTTCCCAGTGGATTTGAGATCTTGGGGGACGGCGCATTCCTTGCCCTTTTCCGCTCCGGTCTTTCCATCGATCGCGACGATGAACGAGTCGGTTTGCGTTGTCGACGCGTTCAGTACTTTCTTGTCCCCGAAGATCATGCCGTTGGCCCCTCTGAGTACGACTTCGTCTTTGCCGTCGCTGTCGACGTCAAACACGGCCTCATTGTCAGCATGCCCTACGCTGATGGTGTCCGGACCGGATAGTGATAGGTCGGTATTGGTGGAGTTCGGGCCCATGTCGACCCGCCACATGAACGTCCCGTCCCGATGGTATGCATCGACATACTGGGATACGTTTGTTGAAACCCGATCCACGATGTATTCCATTTCGCCATCCCCGTCGAGATCCCCGACATAGCCAAGATGGATGGCCCTGCCTCCTGCGTCCTGGAGCGGGATATCAAGGTAGTCATTCTGCAGGTTCAACATCGCCTTTTCCCCTGTCGCCTCCTCGACGCCCCCGATCACGGCCTTTACGCTGTAGTCGCCAGAGCCGGAGCTAGTGTCCTGGTAGTTGGTGGAGGTGGTTATTGGCGCGGAATTGAGTTTCGCCGTCCCCTTGTAGATGTTGAAGGCAATGTCAGTACCCTGTTCTGTGCCCCAAAGCCGCCACGACAGATAGGTCCCGGTCCCCGACTTGACTGCCACCAGGCCGCGGCCGAGTTTTTGCATGATCCGCTGGCCCTGCGCAGGCATTGCCACTAGGCAAACGGCCAAACAAATTGAAAATAGAACGACCCTATTTCTCATGGTAGCGCCCCCTTCGAGGTTGGGATGATATGTCTCGCGCAGCGCAGCAAGTACTTTGTGCACAAACGCACTCGTAGGGAAAAGGGCTAGGGACCAACCAGGACGGGTCAAATACGGCTCAATTTTTTTTACTCCAGACGCACGGCGCTAGGTGGCGCTCTGATATGGGAACCCTGAAAGGGTTCGCTTCGCCCTTCGGCCCCCACCTACCACCTCCTCCCCGCTCGCTTCCCCCTTCGTGGACTTCGGGACCTGCACCTTCCCCACCACACCGGCTCGCTGCGCTCGCGCCCTCGCGCTCGGCCTCGCACGATGGTGCACCGCCAGCGGGGGCGCGAGCGAAGCGAGCGGGGTGGGTTGTCCGTCCCGAAGTCCCATTGGGGGCGAAGCCGGCGGGCTCCCCACGCGACTAGATCTAGAACCCAAAGCTGACAAAGGCTTCAGCTTCCGGGGAGTTCCGCGTGACGGTGCTGCGCGTGGGACTGCCGAATTCGCCACAACGACTAGTGCCTCCGGTCAGAAGAGCGGTCATGTTTCGGTGGACGAGACGCCCGGACGGCAAGGCGCGACGAGGGCGCATACTCGACGTATGTAACCGAGGAGCAACGCAGCCGGCCGGGATGG
>Ga0182011_10004036_pt1 | contig 11866 bp, 11 predicted proteins | sample 711E1DmetaG_FD_120481 | JGI IMG/M metagenome (GOLD analysis project Ga0182011, IMG submission 120481) | Permafrost microbial communities from Stordalen Mire, Sweden - 711E1D metaG | ecosystem: Environmental > Terrestrial > Soil > Wetlands > Permafrost | place: Sweden: Stordalen | collected... | reverse complement strand
TGTAGCCGTTGAAGGTCTGGATGGCCTTCTCGGCTTCGCTCTGGTTGCTCATTTCCACAAACGCGAAGCCCTTGGACTGCCCCGTGTCGCGGTCTTTGATCAGCGCCACCGATGCGACCGTTCCTGCCTGGGCAAAGAGCGTGCGCAAATCATCTTCGGTGGTATCGTAGGACAAATTGCCTACATAAATCTTGGTTTCCATACTCTTCTATCTCTCCTTTTGAATGGGGCAGCGGGCTTGTCAAAAAAACCGCCAGCCTTGTACAAGGGCTGGCGGCAATCACGCACACAAATCCATCTGCAAGTAGGCTTATTCTAACATAAAGGGCCTGCTCCTGGAGCATCAATTTACCGGCAGAATGTAGCCACCGTCGACCACGATGACCTGCCCGCGAATCATGGAGGCGGCCGGTGTGCAAAGGAATCCGACCACTCCAGCCACATCCTCAGGCGTAACCAGCCGCCCGGCGGGTGTGGAGGTAATGGCTTTCTGGATCAGGCCTTCATCCAGGCGCAGCGCGTCGAAGTGCTTTAGGGCATCGGTTTCGACGATGCCGGGGGAGACTGCATTGACGACGATATTTTTGGGGCTGAGTTCGACTGCCAGATAGCGTGTCAGTGATTCGATGGCGGCTTTACTGGCGCCGACCAGCACATAATCGGGCATGACCCGGCCGGAGCCCGGGCTGGTGAGGCTGACGATGCTCCCGCCGCGGCGCGGCTCCATTAGCGGAACGGCGAGCTGGGCAGCAAATAACAGCGAGCGGGCATTGATGTTCATGGTCCAGTCCCAGCCTTTGGGCTTTTGTTCCAGGGCGGGACGGTTATAGCCGGAGGCGGCATTGTGGACGAAAATGTCGAGACCGCCGAAAGCCTGACCTGTTTCGACGAAAAGCCGGTTCAGATCATCCAGATCGCCTACATCCGCCTTGACCACCAAGGCGCGCCGGCCCAGTTTCCCGATCTCTGCGGCGGTCTGCTCGGCAGGGGCGCGATTACGGAAGAAGTTGACCACCACATCTGCGCCGTTGCGGGCCAGGTGCAGGGCGATGGCGCGCCCTATGCCGCGTCCAGAGCCGGTGACGAGGGCAGTTTTGCCGGAGAAGGGGAGAGCAGTGTCCATGTAACCTCGTTTTTTGAAATAATGATCAGGCGATTAAGCACAAATAATACTAAAGAACCATCCGCTACGGGGATGATAAAGTCGTATCTACGATCGTACTAGGATTGCACTCCCGGTCGATATAGGACCGGTTTTAACAGGGATTGGTCAAATTCCAGGATGTGTTGCGGTCCAAGCTTCTGCAATGCGGTCATGACATTCTCCAGGTCCTGCCTGAGCCGGCCGACCTGCACGCCCCGGCAGATATCCGGCCATGGCAACAGCCATTTCCGACAGCGCTGGTAGACTTTGAGCGCACCAGGATAGTTATTCTGGGTGATATACTGGTAGACCACTCCCACTTGCAGGATGCCGCGATACAGGTCACGCACTGGGCCCGATTCGGCCCGCCAGGCTGCCTCAAGGGCTTCGTGGGCTTCGAAATATCGGCCCAGGTTGAACAATTCCATGCCATGAACGGCTTCCGGATGCAGGGAACCCTGGCAGTCAGCTTTTCCAGGTAAAATCAAATCGGACATATCGGGGGGAATTATAACCGCAACCATTCATCAGTTTAATACGGTTTTTTGAATTAAGAATACGTCAGGTGGGAGTATCCGGGGCTCAAAATTTGGATGAAGGTGAAAGATTTATTAATATTAATTGCGAACTCAAACAAGAATTCGCGTATGGCATTCATTCCAAAGATACCTGTTCCAAGAGAGGCCGGGAGGAGGATTATAATTCGCAGGAGCAACGAGGTGAGCATGTTCGATCTTCCCGATGATGAGATTCTACCGCTTTCCAAAGAGCACGCCTTCTGGACCTGGTCGGCGCAGGCCAAGGTGAGCCCGCTGCCGGTTAAGACCGCCAAGGGTGTCTATTTCTGGGACACCGCCGGAAAGCGCTACCTAGACTTCAACTCTATGACCATGTGCGTCAACATCGGTCATGGGGATGCGCGTGTGGTGGAGGCGATGGTGGTGCAAGCGCGTGAACTGCCTTACGCCGCGCCAGGAATGGCAACCAAAGTACGGGCAATCGCCAGCCGGTTGGTGGCGGAGGTCTCACCGGGTGGTGCATTAACCAAGGTCTTGTTCACACTGGGCGGGGCGGATGCCAATGAAAATGCCGTCAAGCTGGCGCGCGGGTTTACAGGGCGGTACAAAGTGTTGACGCGTTATCGTTCCTACCATGGCGCGAGCGCCGGGGCGATGGCGCTGACCGGAGACCCGCGCCGGGTGGCCTGGGAACCCGGTTTGATGCCGGGAGTGGTGCACTTCCTCGACCCGTACCGCTACCGTTCCACCTTCCACCGCACGAACCCGGATATTTCGGAGGCGGAGTTCTGCCAGGATTACCTGAACCACCTGGAGGAGATCATCCGGTACGAGGGTCCGGAGACGATCGCAGCGATCCTGATCGAATCGGTCACCGGCACTAACGGGATCATCATTCCACCGGAAGGTTATATCCAGGGCATACGTGCCCTATGCGACCGCTACGGGATTGTCATGGTTGTGGACGAGGTGATGAGTGGTTTTGGCCGGACCGGCAAATGGTTTGCGGTCAATCATTGGAATGTCATTCCGGATATTATGACCATGGCCAAAGGGCTTACCTCGGCTTATGCACCCCTGGGAGCCGTGGCCATGAAACCTGAAATCGCGGCGGCCTTCGACGAGCGTTCGTTTGAGTCAGGCTTGACTTATACCGCCCATCCGATCTCACTGGCGGCAGCTGTGGCAAATATTAATGTGTTGAGAGATGACAAACTGGTGGAGCACGCCGCTGCAATGGGACCGCTGATGAACCGCATGTTGAAGGACCTGGGCGAGGCTCACCCTTCGGTGGGGGAGGTGCGCTCGATTGGGTTGTTCGGGATCATCGAACTGGTCAGGGATAGGAAAACGAAAGAACCGCTGGCCCCCTGGAATGGTTCAAGCCCGGAGATGCTGCGTCTGCGTAAGACCTGCCTGGAGCGTGGTCTGTTCGTTTACACGCACTGGCACACCGTGCTGATCATCCCGCCGCTTCCCATCACGGAAGCACAGTTGCAGGAGGGCTTTGCGGTGCTGGATGAGGCACTGGGGGAGGTGGATCATGCGGTCAGGGGGTAACGAAAATCTTTATTCCGGTGACGACAAAAAATAAACCGGACTAAGAGGAAAGCTATGCCGGGCTTCATCACTTAATTTCGAATAATACTCCACCCACAATTCAACAAAAGTTTCAAGATCGACGAGAAAGATTGCAGGTTTGTTCAAGGTAAAAGCGTCTTCCTTTACCTGATTGGTAAAACCACTCGATGAAATAATTATCCCATGATCTTCCGGCCTGAGACCTGACAATACCAATTCAAGCCCTTCCTGGGTCATGACCTGGCCTTTATGATTCACGTGAACTACAATGCGCGGATCACTCATTCCCAATGGATCAGAAGAAGCGATCATGTCAATCAAGCTTTTTTCTTTTTCAGGAGGAGCAACCCAGGTAATGTAATATCCCATGGCTTGCAAGAGTTCACTGACCATGTTATTAAATTCTAATGTCCCCATTCCTTGAATAAATTGCTTGATTTGGTTCCAAGAGTTTTCCTGCGCCTCATATTTTTCGATGGAATTTATATGGCGCAACCTTTTCTCTTCGTTTAATTTCCAATCCCTGTATTGACGAATTGCTTCCTCGAAGAATTGTTCGGCACCAGTATATTGTTTGCTGGCCCTGCGGCCTTTCTCAGTTATGAACCAGCGGCCTCGCGGGGTTTTAACCAGCCATCCGGCTTTAACCAATGGAATGGTCGCCACGCGTAGAAGGACTTCGTACCTGGGCGAATTGATGGCAAAAGGAAAAGCGCCTTTTTCATATTCGGATAATTGGGTATTCTTTTGGACGTAATCAAAAATATCACGGACCGGCAAGCCATCCGGTTCGAACCAAAGCAATTCGAACACCCGCCGCAAAATTTCCCCAATTCTATGTTGTGTAATATCAGGCATGGCTCAAATCCTTTACAAAGAAAAGGTCGAATCGATCCTGATCAACTTATAATTCAGACAACCCAATTTTCGAACATTAATACCATTATTATAGTTCATCTTCTCAATTGGCCGTTTATATTTTTGTTAAGCCAATTGGAAAGGGAATTGTGAAATCCATCGATCCGTGCTTGACTTGGAATCAACCACACCAACCCCATGTTTCATGCGATTTTGTCTTAAGAAAGCTGAAACAAGCTGTTCAGAAATCGCATTTTTTCCCCCAATTATTAAATAACCAGGCGCCCAATAATCTCCAGAGGGGTTTTCCTTTTTAAGCATCGGAGAATTTTCGAACATTAATTTGGAGGTCTCTTTTCGAATAATGTCAATATGTTTGCTGGGGGTGATGTTGGGGGGGAAGTTTGATTCCCAGAGTAAATATTCAGGCCGGACCTTAAGCACATCAAGCCGCCATCCTTTGGAGGTATGAATGTTCTTGAAGCACTCAGCAATCTGGATTTCTCTTTCATTGGTTAGTTGATGCGAATCGAAGCGGGGGATCAGCAGGCAAGAATAGGTGAGATTGTAAAGGGCATCAGATATGAACTCATTTAAAGACGAAAGTTCGTCGATGCCAGTTTCGATTTTTTTAAAGTTAGGCTCATCGTCTTTCGGCCAGGATATGGCTTGCGGTTGATCGGATTCGCCCCCTGGAAATAAAAAACTTAATTCATCCAGCGATGCCCTGTTTTGCGTTTGGTTTTTTACCCCGCCAGCAGGTTGATTCACAATGACAGGGTGAATTTCATTTTTTTTTAACAAGGTGGAATATACCGGCTCAAATTTCTCGTCATCGTAAACGGATGGAGTAAAGAACATCTGGTTCCTGGAAAGCCTCTTTTCTTCAATCCTGCTGATGGTTTCCGCATAACCGCTGGAGATGGATTTTAATGGGGGCTCATTACCGTCCAGAATCGAAAGGGTGTTTGCGAATTCCTTGGTCTGTTTGCGGACGGTGCCAAGTGGAATTTCCGCATCGAAAACCAGGGCAAGGATCACACCCACGAATATCAGGGAAGCATAGACGGCATGCTGGGTTTGGGTGGTTTTCAGGGTGATGAATTTTGCAAGATCAAGGTTAGAGTCCTTTGCCATGCTCCGGTTGATCGAATTGTTCAATTCATGAACCGATTCTTCCGGCAGCCGGCCCGCAAACGACCAGAGTTCTTGATTTTGGATCAGGAGAGCTTCCTGCGCATATGACTTTTCGATCAGGCGTGAGAGATAGCGGGTAGCCAATGCTGAATTGCTCGACCAACGGATGGGAGAATTATTTTCGTTTTCCAATGCTTCCAGATCGATGATCTCAGCGCCAAAATTATCGCGGCTGCCGGAAATTCCAAGAGCAGCTTCGAGGTCGCGCAGAAGCAGTGGTTTATGAAGAATCGTACAGGGCTGGATTTCATCCAGTTCGGTAGGATTTTCACCTTTAGAAATGATTATTATTTTGATTTTGGGGGAAATCAACCTGAGGGCTTTCCCAAGATTCAGCAAGCTCAATTCTCCAAATTCCATATCAAGGATTACCTGGGAGTAATTTTGATGACCCTTGATCAGGGAGATGGCTTGTGAAATCTTTTGGATGTGATCAATAGTGGCAACCTCCCCCAGACTTTCGCGGATGATTTCTCCGAGTTCTGAAAAGGGGGTTGCAACGAGAATCGAAGGTTTCACTGAATCGATTTCCTGGTTTGAGCGGAAGAGTTCTTTGTCGTTTCCCATACACTGCTCCCTTTCCAAGTTGTTTATAAATGAAACTTTATGAGTATTAATGCTGCTGTAATTACGCCCTTAAAATACCAATATATTTGTAAAACATGTTTCGTATTGACAATATATTATCATATATATGATGAAATTTCAATGGGCAAAAATGATATATACGCAATATACTTTGTGACAACAAACACATTCGATTTGCATTATAACAAAAAATTTGTAATAGTCAAAATACTGTATCAATACGCCAATATTTATGGATTAGAAAATGAAGAGCGGATATGTATAATAAATTGAACAACCAAAATAAAATTTAACAAGTAGATACAAGTTATATGATATCGAATCGTGTTAGAATTATAAAAATATATTTGGACTGCATTTATTTTGGAATAATTTTTGTAAATACTAAATATGGTGAGGCGATTTTAGAAGTAGATAACCCAAAACCCTGCCCTTCCACTCTTACCGGTAAACGGATATCCAAGATATGGCTTCCGGGTTCCTGGAATTTATTTAGGAAACCTTATTTAATCCGAGCAAGGAAAGAAAATCCTTTTCTACAAGAATGTTCATAATGGATTTATCCGGATTTCCCGACCTTTTGGACAGAGCTTTCCTGGAGTATAGAATTAAACAGACGCGCCAGCGACTGTCTGTTTCATTAAATAGTTTCGCAAGTTTCCTGGATTTCAGCCCCCCGATTGTCAATATGTGGTTAAGTGGGAATCGTTTGCCCTCCCAGGCAAACGTGGAACGTCTGATTCCAAAATTGGTGGAATTACTTAACCTTGAAGTTTACGATATCCTGGGCCTGCCGCGCCCTGACCAAAACCTGCAGCGCCTGACCCAGGCCTGGCCTCATATTCCGGTGCCAATGCAACAATTGCTGGCAGAACAAGCTGAAAAATATGCGGCTGAAGGGGAGAAACCAGCCAACCAGAAAGCGGATGCTGGAGCTGTGTCAAAAAATCCAAGTGAAGAAAATGGCGACCCGGTTTCCAAGAAACCGGATGTGGCATAGATCAAACACGGCCTAATTTTGTTTTCTAAATGAAATCGGCCGGTGAACACAGGGGGAGTTTCCAGAGCCCAGGCGGGTTCGCGGGGGGGAATTCACGCCCGGCAAAGAATCACACTTCTGCCCATGCATTGAACCGGATTGAACATTAGAAATGGACGAATCCGTATATAATGAAACCAACTATTGCGTGATAGCACCAGTTGGAATTATCCTTTCCAACCAACAATATAACTACGACAGCCAGTACCCATTTTGATACATCTAAATAAAGGATTGCTTTTCTTCCATGCCACGGGTTGCTCTGGTTTATCCGTACTTCCGGACCAAATCTGCGAATGAGCTGCTTTTTCCACCGCTGGGGGCAGCCAGTCTGGCCAGTCAGCTCATTGCTTGGGGGATGGAAACGCGCATCTTCGATTGCACCTTTGAGACTTTTGAAGGAATTCAAAAAAAAATCCGCTCTTACCAGCCAGATATTGTCGGAATCTATTCGATGGTAACCTTGAGCCGGAATACCTTCCGGATGGCCGATATGGTAAGGACCGGTCTGCCCGGCTGCCTGCTGGTAGCAGGCGGGCCTTTACCCACGCTCTATCCGGAACAGTATTGCGGAACATTCGATGTAATATTCCGTGGAGAAGTCGACCTGAGTTTTCCCCGTTTTTGCAAGGATTTCTTTAGTTCCAAGGTCACTCGCGAACAACTGAGTCAACTTTCGCTAGAAAGCTACCCGGGGCTTTTCATACGACGGGATGGCTTACAGATGGAAAATCCAACCATCCATTACCACGACGAGCAGCTCGAATCGTTCCCGCTGCCGTACCGGGACGATTTTGATCATGCGGCTTACCAGGAAGTCTGGAGCCGGCAAACCGGCTCGAAGACCACCTCCATCATCCTGACCCTGGGATGCCCATTCAGTTGCGATTTTTGCTCCCGGCCAATCTTCGGCAGCCTTTTTCGCCGCCGGAAGCTCGATCAAGTCTTCGAAGAGATCCAACAAATCCACCGGCTGGGTTACGACAGTCTCTGGATAGCCGACGATAACTTCACCCTCGATTTAACCTATCTGAAAGACTTTTGCGGTCGGATGTCCGGTCAAAAAATGGAATGGAGCTGCCTCTCACGCGTTACCCGGATTGATGGGGAAATCACAGAGATGATGAAAGCGGCCGGCTGCCGGAGAGTTTACCTGGGATTGGAAACCGGCAACCAGGAAACCCTGCGACTGATGAAAAAACAAGCCAGCCTGGAGGATGGGAAAAACGCAGTGCAGCTTTTCCATAAATCCGGCATCGAAGTTGCAGCTTTCTTTATAGTCGGCTACCCAGGAGAAACCCTCCCGGCGATCGAGGACACATTCCGATATTCGCTCGAACTCCCGCTAGACGCCATCTCCTTTAATGTCCCGTTCCCGTTACCTGGTTCGCCTCTATTCGAGCGGGTCAGTAATTTGGACAAACAAATGGATTGGAATGAAGAGAATGAAGTGACTTTCGTTTACGAAAGTGAGTTTGATCCGCGCTGGCTGCAATGCCGGATAAACGAGACCATGCTGGCGTTTGCGGAAAAGAAAAACGGTTCCAGCAAATAGATTGGGAATAAACTACTTCACCACGAAGGACACGAAAACACTAAGGAAAGGAAACAAGCGAAATAAAAAAAAGTCTGCTTATTTCAAGAACCGGAAGACCGCATCGGTGGTTTTTTCGAAGAGCGGAAGCAGCAGGGGGGAAAATTTTCCCATCCTTTTCTTGATCTCAAATTGCACATGGCCTTTGAAAATTCCGAACCACATTTTTGTCCCGGAAAAATCCGAATCGAATATAAGTACATGACTCCCGAATGGGCTGTCTTCGGGGTGCCAATCGCGGGTAATGCGGTTTTTCGTTCTCTTATATAAATCGGTTCCTGGCAGGGGATAGGGCATGCTCAGGCCAATATAGTCAAGGGGTAACGAGGTTGCATAATGCAGCGTCTTGAGGACCGTGTCATCCGTATCGCCGGGATAGCACAGAATAAAAAACCCTCCCACTTGCAGGCCAGCCTGATGGGCGGCTTGTACGGACCGGCGGGCCTGATCCGTGGTAATCTTTTTGTTCATTACCTGGAGTATCCGGTCGCTGCCGGACTCGATCCCGAAGAAGATGCGCGTGCAGCCGGCGGCTTTCATCTCGGCGGCGGTGGCGAAATCCAGGGCATCGACCCTGCCCAGGCATTCCCAGGCGAAATGCAGCCCACGGCGCCGGATCTCCTGGCATACATTTATCACCCGTTGTTTCTTCATTGTAAAAACATCGTCCGCGAAGGATATCCGATCATATCCCAGTGCCAGCGCTTCTTCAATTTCATCCACCACATTTTGAGGAGAACGCTCGCGGTAGGAACTGCCAAAAACCACATTGCTGCAGAACTCGCAGCGATATGGGCAACCGCGCGTGCTCATCACCGTTGTAATCGAGAATCCATATTTCTTCCTGCCGTAGCGGATATAGCCTTCGTTTGGAAGCAGCGCTCGGGCAGGAAAAGGGATGCGGTCCAATTCCTTCGAGAATTCCCTTTCCGGAGTGGTGATATGCCGGCCTTTGGCCGGCCCAGCGACTTCGCTGCGGTAAACGATCCCGGAAATGTGGGACAGGTCGGATTCTTCTTCAAAGGCGCGCAAGAGTTCGAGCATGGTTTGCTCGCCTTCACCGCGCACTACCGCATCGAAGTATTTCAAAAAAGGTTCGGGATCGCAGGTGGGCAGCGGACCGCCGGCAACCAGCAGCCGGCAGCTGGAGCGCAATTGCTGCGCGAACCAGACACATTCGCCCAGCATGGAAACCATGCCATAGATGCCGGCCACTTCCGCTTTGATACCCAGCGCTTGTTGCAAGGCGTCTTTTTTATGCAGGAATGTGCAGTCGATCAAATGCACTGTATGGCCGGCCTGTTGCAGACTGGCAGCGATATAACTTATTCCCAGGGGCGGAAACCGGAAAACCGACCGGTCACGACGAGGTTTGAAGAATGGGTAAATCAGCAATACCGATGTCATGGGCGCTTTTCAATTCTCAACTTATACCGGAAGTTCTGGTTGGATGGACTGAAAGAATACCCAAAACCAGCCCAGGCGAGCCGGGAATCGACCAGCTCCCGGCCTCGAAAAAGCCGCGCACCTTTAACCTGGCAGAGCCGGAAGGCGACCCGGTGGGTGGTACTTTCAAACCAGGCTTCCTGAGCGTGCACTTCGTCCCAGCAACCGATCTCATGCCCCTGAAGAAGAATCCCGGAAGTATCCTGGTACCGGTCGAAGGTAAGGGCAGCCTGCTCATTCATTACCATCACTTCAGTAATCTGAGCGGGCAGATCCCTGGTATCGATTTCAACGCCTACCTGGCCTCTTTCCGCATCCAAAGTGTAAAGCACCTTCAGCCCGGTCGAGAAGCTGGCTGGAGTGTAGATGGTTTCCCATTTGAATGAGCGCCTGAGCAGGCTGGAAATGGCGGTTAATGGGCTGCGTAGAATTGGCAGGAAGCGGATCAATGCTGCCAAACCGTCCTTGGCATTATAGAAAAACTTGTTCTTCATTGCGCCCTTATCAGCTTTGGTTATCCTTTCCACCAGGTCCAAATCGTACAGTGCATCTATATACCAGTTGGAATCCTGGTGCGAGCAGGTCAGAGTAACCGACCCGGGAAAGACGGTTTGCAGCCCACATTTGAGTACGGGAACACCAAAACCGACCGCTTCTTCGGCCAACTCCCGGCCATTGTCATTCAAAATAAATCCTTTTTGCAAGCTTGCGGTTGGATAGGCTTTTTTATGGGCGGGGGTGTCGCAGAAATTTAAGCTGAGCCCCTGGAAGAGCGGAATTTCTATTTCCACGGAAGATTAACTCCTGAATCCAAGAATGGTCGCTTATAACACTGCACGACGGTCCACCAACCTGCCACAAGCCAGGCTACGACAACCACAGTTCGAATGACGTACCTGGCAGTATCAAATTCAATAGACCATTTTAAAGACAAGTCCATTAATCCAGGCAGACTGGGGAAGAAAAGCTGTGCCAGCGAGGTATTGAAAAAACTGAAGATCAACGGTAATACCCAAATGGCAAGCAGTGTACGCCGGTCCAGCGCATGCATGGAAACCAGGATAAGCACGAGCGGCAAGATCAGATTGAGATTGGTTTCAGATAACCAGGCCCGGCAAAGGAAGAATACCAAAATCAGAGCAGTGCTTTTCTTCAGCAAATCCTCGAATCCTTGCATGCCGGGTTTCAAGGCGTAGGCGGCCAACCCCAGGGCAGGCACCCACAACCATCCGAGGAACCACCACTGCCCGGGCAGTTGATAGGTCCAGCTGACATACTCCAGGAAAGTCATGAAGGAAAGACCCCCCCCAACGACAAATTGCGAATTCCAATGCTGAAAAATCTCGGATGGATTCCACTTAAAAATTATGAACGGAACCACGCAAAAAAGAAGCATGGAAAGGCTGAAAACTGCCAAATATTGCAACGTTCGCCGCAATGACTTTCCGGCCAGGAAAATAAGTGTCACCAGGATCAAGGGGAGGGCAATGGGTTTCATCGAAATAGCCAGGGCCAGCAGGATTGCCGGAAAGACCAGCCCTCCCTCACTAAGCAGGAAAAGAGATAAAAGAGACAGTAAAGCTATGACAGAATCAAATTGCCCCCAGGCGGAAGTCGTGAGAAGCAGGAAGGGATTGAAGAGCAGGAATATCCAGGCTGTGCGGCTTATCTCAGCCCGAACCCCGGATTTATTTAAAATGTAACGCACAGCATAAGCGAGGCAAATATTGGCAGCAATAATGGGAATTTTGATGGCGAGGTTGTAAAGCAAGAAATCAGGAATGATCCTGTAGGAACAAAGATAGACAAGTCCAAGTATCAGCGCCCAGGGAGGCGGATATCCGAGAGTTGTGATACCTTGGAAAGAGCTGTTATGGAAAACGGCGCCAAGGTTCTGCGCA
>Ga0182011_10004032_pt1 | contig 11874 bp, 12 predicted proteins | sample 711E1DmetaG_FD_120481 | JGI IMG/M metagenome (GOLD analysis project Ga0182011, IMG submission 120481) | Permafrost microbial communities from Stordalen Mire, Sweden - 711E1D metaG | ecosystem: Environmental > Terrestrial > Soil > Wetlands > Permafrost | place: Sweden: Stordalen | collected... | reverse complement strand
CGAAGGAGGGACTTGAACCCTCACGACCTTGCGGCCACTAAGCCCTGAACCTAGCGCGTCTGCCAGTTCCGCCACTTCGGCATGCGGGCTGTATTTTATCCGAAAGTAAGATTTTGTCAACCTAATCTGGATACCAAACTATGTGGAGATATATTCCCGTAAATTGTGCTCCACAGCGTAAGCCGCAGCCTCGGCGCGGTTGCTCACACCCAGTTTGGAAAGGATACTGGAGACGTAGTTTCGTACGGTTCCTTCTCCCAGGAAAAGTGCTTTTGCGATCTCACGGTTTGTCCGTCCTTCCGAAACCAGCAAGAGAACGTGCTTTTCCTGTTGGCTGAGGTGGACAAAGGCTGAGGCTTCTTCCTCCTTGACCGCCCGGCGGACTTCCTGAAAAACCCGCTGGGTTACCGCTGGATCCAGCAAAGCTTCACCGCGTGCCACTGCTTCGAGTGCCCTCACCAATTCTTCTCCGTCAATTTGCTTCAGGATGTAGCCGGATGCACCAGCCCGGATCGCAGAGAAGAGCATCTCATCCTCGGCATAGGAGGTCAGCATGAGAACGCGGGTTTCCGGGAACCGGCTGGTGATTTCTTCACAGGCTTCAATGCCGGATGTCCCCGGCAGGCGGATATCCATCACCACCACATCTGGGTGATTGTTTTCCACCTGTTCAAGGGCTTCCCGTGCCGAAGCAGCCTCCCCGACTATCTCAAATTGCGGGTGGCGTTCCAATAAAGATTTCAAGCCAAGTCTGACCACTTCATGGTCATCGACCAGCAGAATGCGCTGTTTTACCATATCATTCTCTCCATCATGGGATTACCCATTGAGCCAGTAAGTATATTCGAGAGCAGGATGTCTGGCAAGGATTAAATCATTTGATTAGGAACCAGACGATGAAAAAATAGCCCAAGGCTGCCCCCCACAGCCATGAATCGATCCTGTCCAGGACCCCGCCGTGACCTGGGAAGAAATTGCTGGCGTCTTTTACACCCGCCTCCCGTTTGAACATCGACTCTCCCAGGTCACCCAGGATGGAGATGGCCGAAAGCGACGCCCCAAGCAAGGCTCCTTGCCACCATGCAATTGCCGGGCCTCCTAAACCGAAGCTGTGCCATAAAATTGTCAGTGCCGCGGCAATAAAAGTGCCGGCAATAACACCACCCCAATAGCCCTCCCAGGTTTTATTCGGGCTGATCCGCCGGCTGAGCGGGTGTTTCCCCAGGCGGCTGCCCACGAAATATGCCCCGATATCAGTCAACCAGATGGCGGGAAGGACAATCACCAACCACCACAATCCACCTGGCATATTTCGCAGGTCAATCAGATAGGACCCTATCCAGCCCATGTAAACAATGCCGGTGGTGGTGACGGCAAAATCACTGGCGGCCCGGTCACGTCCTTTTTCGTAATCCAACAGATGCCAGGTCATGGCAGCAAAAACAGAAAAAGTCAGCGCAGCCCCCGCCAATTCAGGCGGGAATTTTACCCCCAGCGCAGTTGCAGCCGGGTCCATCAGCAGCTCCCGCACCACTGCAATAAGGACTACACCTCCTATTAAAATCCACCCGGGAACTTTGTAGCCGGCTTTGGCAAACATGCGCCCATATTCCCATGCGGCCACCGCCAGGAAGAATGTGATCAAGACAGAGTAATATGGCCCGCCCAGAATGATCACCGGGATGCCAACCACTGCCAGTATTAGCGCGGTAATGGTACGTTTAATCAGCGTGGGCATCGTTATCCCCATCCACTTGAGTTAGGCCGCCGTATCTGCGATCACGCTGGGCAAAGGTATCCAACGCCTTACGGAATTCTTCCTTGTTGAAGTCGGGCCAGTAGACGGAGGTAACATACCATTCAGAATATGCCCCCTGCCAGATCAGAAAGTTCGAGACGCGCAGTTCTCCGGATGTTCGAATGATCAAATCCGGATCGGGGACACCTGCAGTAAATAGATAGCGACTCACCAGGTCAGAGGTGACCTCTTCGGGCTTGACTCCATCATTTATCATCTTTTGAATGGCATATACGATTTCGTCACGCCCTCCATAATTGAAAGCAACATTCAAGATCAGGCGCTCATTTTGCTTGGTCAAATCTATGGCATATAGGACTTTTTCCTGCAGTTTGGGGTCAAGTCGCTCCAGGCGCCCGATATGCCGTAGTTGTACCCCCTCCTTGTTCAATTCCGCCAGTTCACGGTCGATCACATCCTCGAGAATATTCATCAGCCCCTCGACTTCTTCGCGAGGACGACCCCAATTCTCGGTGGAAAAAGCATAAATGGTCAGGTATTTAACCCCGAACTCAACGCAGGCCGTGATAATGCGCCGCAGATTCTCTGTTCCTGCGCGGTGGCCGACCAATCGTGGCAGGCCGCGTGCAAGTGCCCAGCGTCCATTCCCATCCATGATGATGGCAACGTGGGTGGGAACTTGCCGCAGAACGGCCGTGGACTTTTTTGCCATAATTGGTAGTGACGTTTAAACTGTCACTACACCTCCATGATCTCCTGCTCTTTGTGCAACCCGTGTTTGTTGATCTCTTCGATATTATGGTCGGTTACTTTCTGGAGGTCATCTTCGCCGCGCTTCAAGTCATCTTCGGAAACAAGTTTTTCCTTTTCCAACTCGCGCATATCATTATGCAGATCGCGGCGAATATTGCGGACAGCAATGCGGCACTCCTCCAGCCGGTTATGGACAACTTTCACTAGCTCATGGCGGCGCTCCTCGGTAAGGGAGGGCAGGTTTAGGCGGATTTGTTTCCCATCATTATTCGGTGTAATACCCAGGTCCGAAACCAGGATTGCCCGCTCGATGTTTTTCATCGAAGCCGGATCGAAAGGCTTGATAAGCAGGCTGCGTGGCTCCGGTACGGAAATGGATGCCAGTTGCACCAGGGGGGTAGGAGCACCATAATAATCCACTGGCATTCTCTCCACCAAGGCGGGTGTGGCCCGGCCTGTTCGGATGCCAGCCAGGTCATCGTCCAGGCTTTGGATCGCGGCGTGCATGCGTGTTTCTGCTTCTTTGATCAGATCTTTTATCACGTCGGCCTCCTGTAAGTTTGAAAATTGCTCCCTTAAGGATACCCTAAAATCAGAAAAAATGCTACTAAAACAAAAAAAATCAGGGCTGTCTCAAGTATTGCCGGACGGCCCTGTCGTATGGTAACAAATGCTATCAGTAAATGGTCGAATTCAGGCCGAAACCAGGGTACCCACTTTTTCGCCGCGCAAGGCCCGTTCGAGCGCAGACGGGTCCCAAAGATTGACGACCAGGATGGGAAGATTGTTGTCCATGCACAGCGAGATGGCCGTGCTATCCATCACAGAAAGGCGGCGATTCAGGACATCAATATAAGTCAGGGTGTCGAACTTCTTGGCAGCCGGATCTTTTTGTGGGTCGGTATCGTAAACACCGTCCACCTTGGTGGCCTTGATCAGTACCTTCGCGTCGACCTCCATCGCCCGTAGCGCAGCCGCAGTATCGGTGGAGAAAAACGGGTTGCCGGTGCCCGCGCCGAAAATGACCACGCGCCCCTTCTCCAGATGGCGGATGGCTCGCCGGCGAATATACGGTTCGGCTACCGCCCGCATCTCAATCGCCGATTGAACCCGCGTATACATACCGCATCGTTCCAGGGCATCCATGAGAGCCATGGCATTCATTACGGTGGCCATCATACCCATGTAATCTGCTGTGGCACGTTCCATCCCGTGTTCGAGGCCCTGCTTGCCACGCCAAAGGTTGCCTGCCCCAATGACGATTGCCACTTCGACTCCCATCGTGCGGATATCCTTGACACGCGCCGCAACCGCTTCGGCTCGTTCGGGATCTATCCCAAACCCGTTGGGACCCGCCAGGCTTTCGCCGCCCAATTTGAGCAGTACACGCTTGAATTTCAAATCCTCCATTTATTTTCTCCTTTCTGAAGCAGAAAAAAAGCCAACCAGATGGTTGGCTCTTTCCAATTAACCGCTTACCTCGCCTAATTCCCAGCGCACAATCCGCCGGACAACAATATTCTCTCCAATTGCAGCAATCTGTTCCAGCAGGAGTTTTCCAATCGTGATTTTATCATCCCGGATGTACGGCTGGCGCAGCAGGACAACTTCATCTTTGAATTTTTCCAGGCGGCCCTGGGCGATCTTTTCCAGCATGGCTTCCGGTTTTCCTTCTTCACGCGCGCGTCCTTTGGCAATCTCGGTTTCGTGCTCAAGCACATTCGCGGGAATATCCTCTTCCTTGATATATTTTGGCGCGGCCGCGGCCACTTGCAAAGCCACCTCGTGGGCGAACTTGGTGAACTGCTCGGAACGCGCAACGAAATCGGTCTCGCAGTTCACTTCAACCATCACGCCGACGCGGCCATTGCCATGCGAATACAACTCAACCATGCCATTGGAAGCCTGGCGGTCAGCCCGCTTGGCGGCAGTTGCCAGCCCTTTTTCACGTAAAAAATCCACTGCTTTCTGATAATCCCCATCGGAAGCCTCCAAAGCTTTTCGGCAATCCAATACACCGGCTTTGGTGGCTTCACGAAGATCTTTGATCATTTGAGTCGTAATTTCCATCCATGCACCTCAGCTTACTTTTCTGGTTCGTCGTCTTCTTCTGTGACGTCAACAACGGCTATTTCTTCCACTTTCGGAGCCGGAGCAAGCTTGGCCAGGGTGGATTCTCCGAGCAACTTGTCATCCTCGAGCTCATCTTCCATGCCGGTGGTGCGGGCCTGCTCGGCTGCTTCGCCAGCTTGCATCTCGGTGGGCTTCATGGCAGCCTCCGCCTCGATTTCCTCATCCTTGCGTGCCGCTTTGCCTTCTTCCACGGCATCCGCCATCTTTGATACCATCAGTTTGATGGCACGGATGGCATCGTCGTTGGAAGGAATGACATAGTCCACGTAGGATGGGTCGCAGTTCGTATCGACCAGGGCAATCACCGGGATTTTCAACAGGTTGGCCTCGTGGACCGCTGCATACTCACGCTCCACGTCGATGACAAATATCACGTCCGGCACGCGGGCCATGGTGCGTACACCCGAGAGCCGCAGGTTGAGACGGTTGATCTCACGTTGGATCAGCAGAGCCTCTTTCTTGGTCAGCTTTTCGATATCACCTGTGGCAAAAAGCTTTTCCATCCGGTCCAGTTCCAGGATGCGCTGGTGCATGGTGGACCAGTTGGTCAACATGCCGCCCAGCCAGCGTTCGGTGACGTATGGCATGCCGCAGCGCATGGCCTCGTCCCGCACAGTTTCCTGTGCCTGGCGCTTGGTGCCTACGAACATGACAATTCCACCATTGGAAACACAATCACGGATGATGTTATACGCGACGTTAATCGCCTTCACCGTCTGCTGCAGATCAATGATATGAATACCATTGCGTTCGGTGAAGATATATGGCCGCATGCCCGGGTTCCACTTGTTGGTCCGGTGGCCGAAATGCACGCCGCTCTCGAGCAGCGCTTTCATGGAAACAACTGCCATTCTTACTCCTTCTTTTCCCATCCTGCATCGCCAATCTTTCCAGGCGTGTGATGGGGTGAGTTTAGCGGGGTGTAAATGTCCCGCTCAGGGACGCTTGATGCCCGTCCCGGGCAAGATGTGCCTCCTCGCGGAAGCGGCGGGATTATACCATACTCCTGAACGCTATGGACGTTCTTTTCAGGGGCGGCTATACTACCCGCATGCCCATCATCCCTCTCCCCTTCCGCATTGAACCGTGCAGCGGAGTGTTTCAATTGACCGCAGAAACTGCCATCCTGGCGGATCCTCCCAATCTTTGGAATGCGGACTTCCTCCACCGGATTCTGGCAGCCTCAACCGGCCTCTCACTGCCGATACGGGCTTTTGACCAGACCGGGAAAAATGTCATTAGAATGTGCCTGGATCCGGGATTGGAATCGTTTGAGAAGGAAGCCTACCGGCTGGCAGTCTCACCTGAAGCCGTAACCATCCAAGCACCTGATCCAGCCGGGGTCTTTTATGGGCTGCAGTCGCTGCGCCAGCTGCTTCCGGTCGAAGTGGAATCGCCCCAGCCCGTCTCCGGGGTTAACTGGCAACTGGCATGCCAGGTCATCACCGATGCACCCCGTTTTTCGTGGCGCGGCTTTATGCTGGACGAAGGCCGCCACTTCCACGGCAAGGAAACAGTTTTGCTCACACTTGACCTGATGGCCTTGCAAAAGTTGAATGTATTTCATTGGCATCTTACGGAGGATCAGGGCTGGCGAATCGAGATTAAAAAATATCCACAACTTACCGGGATTGGCTCCTGGAGGGCCGGCACCAGCTCTAGCTTTACCGGCCCGGCGCATACTGGCATTCCGCACGCCGGTTTTTACACGCAGGCGGAAATTCGAGAGATCGTCGCCTACGCCGCCGAACGGCATATCACCATTGTCCCCGAAGTGGAAATGCCTGGGCATGCGCTGGCAGCCCTGGCCGCTTATCCGGAATATTCCTGTACCGGCGGGCCGTTCGAAGTGGGCGCGCACTTTGGAATTTATCCGGATATCTTTTGCGCCGGCAAGGAAACCACCTTCACCTTCCTGGAAGACGTTCTCGATGAAGTGCTCGAGCTCTTTCCATCCCCAACCATCCATATCGGCGGGGACGAAGCCCCCAAAAAACGTTGGAAGACCTGTCCTGATTGCCAGCGCCGCATCCGGGAAGAGTGGCTGCCAAACGAGCACGCCCTGCAGGTCTACTTCACCAACCGCATCGCGGACTACCTTCATTCGAAAGGCCGCCGCGCCATGGGCTGGAATGAGATCCTGCAACCCGGGCTGGTCAACAGCGCAGTGGTGCAGTACTGGCTTCGCGGCCGCGCCCAACTGCTTCAGGCCCTGCGGAACGACCGGCGCCCCGTTGTCATGTCCACCTATCTGGATGCCTACCTGGACCATGCTTACAGTCTCATGCCATTACGCCGGGCCTACCGCTTCGAACCGGTCCCAAAGGAATTGCTGAAGGAATTGCCAAAGGAAGGATATCAAATCCTGGGACTGGAATTCCCCCTTTGGACGGAATGGGTCCCTGACCGTCCCCGCCTGGATTACCAGGTCTATCCACGTCTGACTGCCATGGCCGAAACCGCCTGGACCTCCAAAGACCGCAAGGACCTGGCAGATTTCCGCCTCCGCCTGGCAGGATTCATGCGCCGGCTGGACCAGTTGGGTGTGCGCCATGCTTCGTTGGATGAATCCGAACCTGCCTGGATCAAGCAGGTTTTTGGCATTTTTTCGATCACACGGCCTCAGACCAAAATTGCCGGTTAATTATCTGCTGGCGTGCTATACTCCAGCCTGGCAATTCCTTGCTGTCGGAATACTGAAGGTAACCAAGCATTAAGGAGTTCTGCAATGAATTTCTTCCAAAAAATACTCACAGCAGCAAGCTCAAACAGGGGCACTTACTACTCATTCACCGTGAAATGCAGCCGCTGTGAAGAAATAATTCATGGGCAGGTCAACGTCAACAATGATCCCAGCCTGGAAATTGACGACAAAGGCAAAGAATATTACATCTGCCGCAAGGTGCTGGTGGGGAACCAGCACTGCTTCCAGCGTATTGAAGTAATCTTCAAATTCAATGAAGCCCGCCGGCTGCTCGACCGCCAGATTAGTGGTGGGGAATTTGTAAAGAATAAAGAATAAGGAGAAACTGATATGACCGTTCTGCAGGCGCTCATTCTCGGGATCGTGCAAGGCCTGACCGAATTCATTCCCATCTCAAGCTCCGCCCACCTGATCATCGTACCCTGGTTGTTCGGATGGAACGATCCGGTCCTGACCAGCCTTTCCTTTGATGTGGCTCTCCATCTGGGGACGCTGGTGGCGGTGGTTTGGTTCTTTGCCAGTGATTGGGTGCGCCTGATCCGCGCCGGCGTGGCCAGCCTGGTCGAACACAGAATTGGGTCCGACCCTGACCGCAAACTGGCCTGGTTGCTGGTGATCGGCTGCATCCCGGGTGGTATCGCTGGCGTGCTCGGCGAGAGTAAAATCGATGCGCTCTTTCACCAGCCCGGCGTGCCGATTAAAATGCTGGCAATTATCATCATGGGGATCATTATTGCGGCGCTTGCCTTAATCCTTTTCTTCGTTGAACGCTGGGCGCAGCACACCCGTGAAATGGATTCATTGACTCTCAAGGATGCCATCCTGATCGGATTGGCTCAGGCGCTGGCCATATTTCCAGGGGTTTCCCGCTCAGGCAGCACCATCACGGCCGGGCTGGCCCTCAATCTAAAGCGGGAAACCGCTGCGCGTTTTTCCTTCCTGCTCAGCGCTCCGATCATCCTGGGAGCCGGTTTGAAGAGCGTCTGGGATATGTTCCAGCAATATCATGCCGGAATTGCTTTCGCTTCAGGTGAGTTGCTCTTGTTCCCTATCGGGTTTGTTGCAGCCGCCGTCAGTGGGTATTTCTGCATCAAATACCTGCTGCGCTATTTGCAAAAGAACTCCACCGATCCATTCGTCTACTATCGTTGGGGTCTGGCCGTTTTGATCATCCTCGTGGCGATCATCCGCGGCTGATCCTTTTGTAAGGGCGCAGATCATTGCGCCCTTGTTTTTTTTCCTGCACATGTGCCTGTTGGAAGGGCACATTTTATGGCATATTTTTGACCATTTTATATGGTAACAGTGCGGATGCCAGATATGTTATGATTAATCCAACCTTTTGGCTATTATCGATCAAACGATGGCCGATTCTGGGGTTCAAAGACAGCTATTAAGTGAGAGGAGGCAGCATGGATATCGAAGAATCGCTATCCCAGGCAGATTTGTATATTCGCCAAAACCAGACCGCCCAGGCCAGGGCAATCCTGGGCCAAATCCTCCGAGACAACCCCCAGAATGAAGAAGCCTGGATCCTGAGCGCCCAGGTGAGCGATAAACCCGAGCAGGTCATTTATTGTCTGCGGCAGGCGCTTGGGATCAACCCGGCCTCCCGCGCACGCCTGCTGCTGGAGCGGCTGCAATTACCGCAGACTCCTCCGGCCCCGGTCATTTCCTCCCAACCCGAATCACAACCTTTACCGGATACCCAGCCCATCCAGGCGATTCATCCTGCTGCCGTCAAACCGCAGGAAGTTGAGCCCTCCACGCTTGATTCCGGCCTTGCAGGACCGGACGACAACGCCATGGAAGTGTCTGCCATACCGCCTGTTGTACCTGAAAATCAACCAGATCTGGCACCCCTCCCCCCCATGCCTGCGGCTGTACCTGAAATGCAACCGGATGTGCCAACAGTGCCATCCACGCCTCCGGCTGTACCTGAAATGCAACCGGATGTGCCAACAGTGCCATCCACGCCTTCGGCTGCATCTGAAATGCAACCGGATGTGCCAACCGTCCCCTCTATTCCTCCGGCTGTGCCAGCCGCCCTAGCCGAGCCTCCTGCCCCGCATGCTGCAACTCGTCGGCGCCCCCGGCGCTGGCTGCAACGGGTTTTTACAATAGCCGCCAGTGCCAGCCTGTTCGCGCCCTGGATCTTCATCCAGAAAGGCGCCAGCCCATCCAGCCTGCTTACCGGCGTCCAGGTATTGCTGGGTCCGATATTCTCGCCGCTCGGTGTGGATGTCGGCATCTCCAGCCTGGCCCTTCTGGCCAGCCTGGTACTCCCGCTCTTGATGTTTTTCCGCTTCAAATCCGCAGCCACGCAAAAATGGGGCGAACGAGCCACGGTTGCCCTGGCGCCCCTGGCATCCGTGCTATGCCTGGACTTGATCTCCTTTTTCTATGCCGGATTAACCACTGATGTGGTTTTACGCTGGGGCATCTGGGCCAGTTGCGGTTTTTATTCGCTGGCAGGTTTAACCGCTTTGATTAATGCGCGCCGGTTGGGGAACGTGAGCCGTGCGGAATTATATGCTGCCCGGGCCGGTTGGATCTTCACCTGGCTGTTCAGCTTCGGCGATATCCTGGCCCTCCTGGTGACCATGGTCGGGTTGGTGCTGGTGGGTAAATTCAGCCTGGTAGGAATATCCGCCCCATTTATCTGGTTGTGCTTGGGAGCATTGCTTAGCCACATCGTCTGAGCATTGCGGATCTTGCAGAATCCCACAGGCTGGACACGCACACACAGGAGCCAGGCATGTCTTACAATCTGCAATTCGAACCCAGAAGCACGTTTGTATACATCACCGTGACCGGTGAAAATTCGGTTGACTCGAAAAATGGCTACCTGGCTGAAGTGCATGCATGGTGCCTGCAGCATAAATACCCGAATGTGCTCATCGTGGAGAACCTGTCCGGCCCGGGCCTGGGTACGTACAATATCTTTGAGTTGGTTTCCCGGAAAAGTACCGGGGCTTCACAGGTGCTTGGCAGACTGGCCTATGTGGATATAAACCCTGAGCACGATCCAAAAGCCATGGAATTTGCCGAAGATGTGGCCGTCAACCGGGGCATCCCGGTTCGGATATTTGCTACCGTCCGGGAAGCGGAAATGTGGTTGGAAAGCCAGGCAAGAATTTGAAAGGTCGATGGTACGGGGAGGTAGGTTGTCAGACTAAACTAACGCCCTTGGGTCTTTCATAAAAAGGATGGCAATGTTTATTTTTACTATCTGGTCTTTGCGCCTGTTCGGTATTTCCGGTATTATCGGTGCGATCTTTTTCATTTGTGGGGACCTACTTTACAACCATATCCCCGGCTCAACAGCCAGCCCGGCAGTAAAAATGAGCGCCCTTCCGGAAAGCCGCTTGCTCAATGCCGGTACGCTTGGGATGGTCGGTTGCTGGTTCTACACCCTGGCCGCCCTGCATGTCTATATCGCCTTCCAGCCCGCCGGAGAACCTTTTGCTTCCATCGTATTCCTGGCTTTTGCCTCCGTGATGATCTCCTTTGGAATAGCGCACACAGCCTATTTTTCCATTGCGGCGGGCGCCAGGGCCGCCGCCGCCCTAGCCGCCGACGGGGAAGCCGGGGGAAAATTGGGGAATGGTTTTTTCCAAAGGGTGACGTACATCACCTATGTCCCTACCGCCATCGCCACTTTGATGATGGCGGTGGGCATCCTGATGGGTCGTTCCATGTATCCACGCTGGATGGTGATATTCTTGCCGGTCGTCATCTACCTGCTTAAAATACCGGTTTTGTTTGTCTTGAAGGGGCGCGCACGCGAGCTTGTCAACGATTCCTACGACAATCTCTCTTTATTTGTCTTCTTTGCTCTTTCCACCATCCTGCTGTGGCATGGCATCGTCTTCTGAAAAATAAGATAGCAGGATAACCGAAATCTTTCTCCCACTCACAGATCTATTCAGGTCTCCTGGGCATATTTATTTGATAAGTTTTTCCTTCGTGGTGCTTTGGGGGACCAGTGTTAATCGACCTTGCTCTTCGCTTTGGAAACCCAGCCCGGGTCCCAGCCGGTCTTCTGCCCGAGAATCATATTCAGTTGTGCAGTATGTGCCTGGACGTGCCGCATGTTGTCCAGGAGCGATTCCACGAAGGGTAACTGTCCCCATGCGAATGTGCATTGACGTCCGGCCTGCTCATCTGTCAGCGCCTCGATGGTCATTTGGCATTTCGTGTGGTCATGCTCAAGATAGCTTCGCAGCTCTTCTTTGGAATACGGCCTTAGAGGTAGTATCCCGGCTGGATCCAGCTCATCCAGTGTGAACGGGGCCGGAGGCACAAATCCCTCCACCGAACCGGATAAGTACAGGTCAAGCCAGAAGAGCGTGTGATAGACGATATACCAGAACTCCGCCAGACCCGCTTGGTGGGTTTGGTCGTCCCATAAGCGCACCTGCCACGGCTCAACCGGGCAGGCCCGCACGGCATTCTCGAGCATGTCAATAGCCGCCCCGAATTGCTGTCGTAAGGCCGTTTTAAAAGTCAAATCCATATCAAT
>Ga0182011_10004031_pt1 | contig 11874 bp, 5 predicted proteins | sample 711E1DmetaG_FD_120481 | JGI IMG/M metagenome (GOLD analysis project Ga0182011, IMG submission 120481) | Permafrost microbial communities from Stordalen Mire, Sweden - 711E1D metaG | ecosystem: Environmental > Terrestrial > Soil > Wetlands > Permafrost | place: Sweden: Stordalen | collected... | reverse complement strand
GCACAACGCCGCAGCCAGAGCACCATGATGAAGTCCGTTCAGACCGTCAACGCAGCGGATCGAGCATCAGACGATGAGGCGATCCGAGGAAGAGTGCATCCGCTGGCGGTGGTGGATGGAACGTGCAGGCGGGCCGGCGCGCTGGCGTGGGGACTCGCGTGGCTCCTATCATGCGCTCTGACTCTCGCGCTGCACGCGCAGGCGGCGCCAGCGACGGGCCCGCAGCAGTTCACATTCGCGGGGCTTCGCGCGGTGCTAAACCAGGGCCAGCCACAGGGCCAGATCAATGCGGTGCTGGTTGGCGCAACGGGCAACCTCTACCTGCTGATCGACCAGAAGGACGGGGTGCGCCTACTGGAGACGGACCCGACCGCAACCAACATTCTGAATCAGGCGCAGATCGGCGCGAAGGGCGACGTTGGCGTGGCGATGGCGCTGGACCCGGCGGGCAACGTTTACGTCACCGGAACGACCACATCCGGCGCGCTGACGGCGACCGGCGGCGCGGCGTTTGCTGCCGCATCGGGCACGGCGACCAACTCGTTTGTGGCAAAGTTCAGCGCCAGCCTCGGCAGCCCAATCTTTGTGACCTTTTGCGGCGGCGGGTCCATGGATGCCAGTTCGGTTGCGGCCAGCAGCGACGCGGTGTTTATCACCGGCACCGTCTACTTGCCGAATGGGACAGTGCCGGTGACGGCGGCGGGAATTATTCAGATGCCTGCGTCTGGCAGTCAGTGGAATGGATTCGTGGAGAAGTTTTCCGCGTCGGGCGCTTCCCTGGTCTATGCGACGTACCTGAGCGGAGCAAGCGGAAGCACCACGCCCGCGGCCATTGTGGCGGACGCCGCGGACGATGCGTACATCGCGGGGACGACGACCGCGCCGGGTTATCCCACGGTTGCGGCGCTGGTGCCGAACCAACTGGTGACGACGGCGCTGGGCACGACATCGGGCTTTCTGACCAAGCTGACGCCGGCGGGCGATGGGATACCGTTTTCAACTTTTATTCCCGGCGCGGGGACCAGTTCGCTGGCGATCGATGCGGTGGCCGGGAACCTGCTGCTGGCGGGCTCGATTTCGCTGGGACAGTTTCCGGTGGCCAGCGTGGCTACTCCGCTGACAGCTACGACTTATCAGGTGTTGCTGAGGATGACGCTCGACGGGAGTTCCGTGCTGGGATCGACGGTGCTTGCGCCGGGGACGCAGTCGTTCGTTGCGGCGGGTGCTTCGGGAACGGCGTGGGTGGACGGGAGTCTTATCGCGGGCCTGCCGCTGCTGCCGCTGATGCCGCTCTCGACGATTGGCAACAGCTTCGCCGTGCGCGTGAATGCGGCGAACCTGGTGGACCAGACGGCGCGCTTCGGCGGGATTGCGGCGTCAAACCCAAACAGCGCAAGCGCGCCGGTCGCGCTGACCAGTGTGGCAATCGACGCCAGCGGCAACGCTCTGGTTGGCGGCAGCTTTGCGCCGTCGGCCAGCCAGAGCCTGCTGGCGACAGAGACCTTCGATCTGCCTTTGAACGATGCGCCAACTACGGCGTTTCCATCGACGGTGCGCGGCGCAGTTCTTCCTGTGTCGGCGTGCAATGGGAGCCTGTGCCCGGGCGCGGCGGCGTATCTCGCTAAGCTGACGATTCCGGCGAGCGCGGGGGCGGCAACGGCGGCGCTGGCGCTCTCGGTGGACGACTCACCAAACCTGATGCTGCGCAACATGGGATCGGCGCAGGCGGTCGGGGTGCAGATCGCGGTCAGCGGAGGGTTCACCCAGGCCACAAACTGCGGCACGACGCTGGCCGCGGGCGGCGAGTGCAGCATTGCGCTGACGGGCACGGGGCCGGGGAGCATTACGGTCTTCGCCACCAACTCCACCTTGCAGACTCAGGCTTTGCCCGCGCTGGCATCGGCGGTGGTGCAGCTTCCGGTGGTCTTCTCGCCCAAGGAGCTGGACTTCGGCGTGGTCAGTTCGGCCAGCGGCGCGGTGACGCGAACCATTACGGTGACAAACCTGACACAACAGAGCCAGAGCTTCGCCTCCGCACTCGACATCGGAACGAAGACGACGTTGCCCTACAGCTTCGCCGTGAAGACCAGCGACTGCACGCTGGCGGGAAACAATTTTCTGCTTGCGCCCGGCGGGGTCTGCCACATTACGATCGGGCTGACGGCGTCGAACAGCGCGGCAAACGACGGCGCAATCCAGCAGAACTGGCTGATCGGCGCGCGCGACGTGCAGCTAACGGCCTACGGACAGGCCGCCGCGCTCTCGCTCTCGTCAGCCGAGATCGACTTTGGAACGCAGTACACGGGCGGGCTGCGGCCGGCGCGCTATCTGTACCTCTCGAACAACTCGACTGTCTCTTTCTCTCACGCCGCCGTGACGCTGCCCGCCTCGTCGCCGTTCAGCGTGACGGACAGATGTCCCTCGACGCTGGAGCCACAGACTGTCTGCCAGTTGCAACTTGCCTACCAGAACGCGAAGACGCCCGCGGCCGATGCGGACACTCTTTCGCTGGACCAGGGGCTGACGGCACTGGTCACGGGGCGTTCGCTGCCGCAGCCCGCGGCCAACAGCGCGAGCGTCAATCCCAACCTCAGCGTCTCTGCCACGTCGCTCAACTTCTCCAACGCGGTGGTGGTTACCGGCGTATCGAGCACCACGCAGACGCTCACGATTGGGAACACGGGAACGATCGCATTTACGCTCTCGCTGGTTCTATCCGGCGACTTTACCGACAGCACCAACTGCACTGCAACGCTTGGCGGCGGGAAAACATGCAATGTTGTTTTTACATTTGTGCCGTCGCAGCCGGGCACGCGCCAGGGACTGCTGGCTGTTACCGCAGGTGCGGGGACGACGCCGGCCTACGTTGCGCTGTCGGGCGTGGGCACCGGGATTCTGTCGCCCGCGAACAACGGCACGCTGAACTTCGGCGGAGTGATCGCGGGGCAGCCGTCGGTCGAGTGGTTCAAGATTACGCAGCCCTTCACCAGCTTTACGGTTGCGACTGCTTCGACGACTCTCGGCTCGCCCTACACTGCCGTGATCGTCGAGGACATCGGGTACGGGCACGGGCAGCCGCCCAGCAGCGCGTTCACCACCAGCGCATCGGGCACTTGCTACAACTGCTGGGTTGGTGTGCAGTTCACTCCGCCCGCGACCGGCCTGGAGACGGGAACGCTGACGCTTAGCTCGGCAGCAGCGGGCAGCCCGTATGTTCTCTCGCTCACCGGAAACGGGCTGCCTCTCACCGGCCTGCTGCTGACGCCGGTGACGCAGGACTTTGGCCCCGTGCCGATCAACAGCGCGAGCGCGACGGAACTGTTTGCGGTGACGAACCTGGTTGCGGGCGGCAATTCGATCACCGTGGCAACGCCTGCGGTCAGCGGCGACTTCAGCGTCTCGAACGCGGTCAGTGGAGGCGTACCGTGCGGTGGCGCGCTGGCTTACACAGCGAGCTGCTTCGTGCAGATTGATTTCGCGCCCACGGCAGCCGGCCCGCGCACGGGAACGCTCAGCATGCAGGCGGGCAGCTCGACGGCGAGCGCCGCGCTCACAGGATACGGTTCGACTGATCCCGGCCTCGCGCTCACGCCCAATGCGCTGGTCTTCAACAACGTCCCCGGCAGCTCGTCCACGCAGCAGACGGTCACGCTGCTCAACACCAGCACGAACGCCGAGCAGGTTGGCACAGTCTCTGCGACGACGACAAGCTCTAGTGCGACCAGCTTCAGCGCAAGCAGCAACTGCGGAACGCTCAACGCCGGAGGGACCTGCGCTATTTCGGTCACGTTCACTCCGGCGACGGCATCGGCGGCTGGAACGCTCACGATTCCCGTCACCAGCACGGTGGGCGGAGCGCCGGTGCTGACCAATTACACGGTTCCGCTGACGGGCGCGTATACCACCGAGGACGAAGGGTTGGAGATTGTGGCCGACGACGCGGAATACGGCCCGCAGGCGACCGGCACGATCGGCGTGCCGCGGCAGTTCACCATCGACAACCTGACGGCGAAGCAGCTCAGTCTGGTGATTGCGCTGCCGCGCCAGTTTGTTCTCAGCGGCGCGCCCTGCGCTGGACTTGCACCGAATGCAAGCTGCAACTTCTCGGTGTCGTTTCTGCCGCTGGACAACGGCGACCTGACGGGCACGCTCTTCGCCACGGGCACGCCCACTGACGGCTCGGCGACGCTGGACGGGATCGGCTACGTCGAGGGATACGGCCTGGGCGGGGGAACGCTCGCGATGACGGGAGGGCTGCAGCCGGGCGGGATTCTCAGCTTCGGCCAGGTGCCTTCGGGCCAGTCGGTGCAGAAGATTCTGACGCTCACGAACGCATCGACTACCGCGACGCTTACCATTCGACGCATCACCAGCGGATGGCCGTTCCTATCGACCACGACCTGCGGCACAACGCTTGCGCCGGCCGCGTACTGCACGGTCACGCTCACCTACACGCCGATCAACCAAGTAGCCATCGGCTCCAACACGGCGGTCTCGACTACCGATGTGGGCGAGCTGGTGATTGAGAGCGACGCCGGATCCAGCCCGGACCTGATCGACCTGACCGGCATCTCCTCTCCGGTGTATGTCACGTCGCCCACGAACGCCGCGCCGCTGGCCACGCTGATGCCGTCGCAGAGTTCGCTCACCTTTGCCAATACCATGGTGGGCAACGTGAGCGCGTCGCAGACGGTGACGCTGGACAATACGGGCACGGCGACGCTGAACATTCTGGGCCTACAGACGACGCCCGACTACACGGTGTCGAGCAACTGCGCCAGCATCGTTCCCGGCGCAAGCTGCACGCTCACCGTCACGTTTACGCCGAAGAGTTCGACGCAGCAGGGCTCGGGCAGCGGACAGCGCGCCGGCGCCATCGAGGTCTCCTCCAACGCCACCACCTCGCTGGAGTTTATCTCCGTGGTTGGCGTCTCCAGCCCGTCTACGCTGGCCCTGGGCGCAAGCTCGCTCAACTTCGGGACCGTGCTGGTGGGCGCGAACTCGAGCCTCAATGTGCAGATGACCAACACTGGCGCGAGTGCGATCACCTTCGGCGTTCTCTCCGCCTCGACGACCCTGAGCGCGGCCGCAGGAGACTACACGGTGGCCGTTGGTACTTGTCCGACGCCCGGCCTGGGCTGGCCGCGGGCACAAGTTGCACAGTGCAGGTCGGCTTTGCGCCGACGCAATCGGGGACACTCACGGGAACGCTCTCGATTGCAAGCTCGGCCTCGACCCTGCCGCTGGTGGTGGCGCTGACCGGCGTGGGCGTGCAGTCGCACATGCAGATTCTGCCCGCGAACCTGAGCTTCGGTTCGATTGCGGTGAACTCACCGGCCAGCCTGTCGCTGACGCTCTCCAACAACGGCACGGCACCGATCACCGGCGTTGCGCTGGCCGCCACGGGCGACTACGCCGTTACCGTTCCCTGTGCGGTGACCACGCTGGCCCCTGGGGGAAGCTGCGGGGTCACCGTCACCTTCACGCCGTCGAAGACAGGCGCGGACAATGGAACGCTGACCGTCACCAGCAGCGACGCGACCTCGCCCGACGCCGTGCCGCTGACCGGCACGGGCTTCGTCAATGGGACGTTCACGCTCAGCGTGGGCGGAGGAACGTCTGCATCGGCCACTGTCGCCAGCGGAACGCCCGCGAGCTACAACCTGACCGTGACGCCGGGCAACAACTTCAGCGGAACGGTGGTGCTTAACTGCACGCCGATTGCAGCGGCCGAGTACGCCACCTGTTCGCTTCTGCCGTCGAGCGTGACGCTGAGCGGGGCGGCGCAGAACGCGGTCGCCACGCTGAACACCGTCACCGAGGTCAGTTCCAATTCGCTGCCTGTAATGCCCGGCGGACGCGGACGCAGCCTGGGCGGGACAGCGCTCTGCCTGCTCTTCCCTGCACTGGTCTTCACCTGGAAGGCGCGCGCCTCGCGGCACAAGGCGTGGCGCTGGGACGGGCCGATTGCGTGGGCCATCTTCGCGGCGATACTGCTGCTCTCGGCCAGCGGATGCGGCGGCAACAGCGTCAGCTCCAACCTGCGCTTCTCGCCGGCGGGAAGCTACCAGTACCAGGTGACCGCTAGCTCGGTGAGCGGCGCTGTGCAGATCACGCAGACGGTGACGCTGAACCTCACCGTGCAGTAGGAACGGGAGAGTCCAGCGGAACCCGCACCTGTTCGACGATCTCGATGCCGAAGCCCTGCAAGGCGGGGATGTGGGTGGGGGTGTTGGTGAGCAGGCGGATGCGCTGGATGCCGAGGTCGGAGAGGATCTGACTGCCCAGGCCGATCTGGCGCAGAGTGCGGCGGGCGCGCTGCATTCGCTCCTGGCTCAGTTCGCGGGAGCGCGGATCGCGGTGCGGTTCGCGGTGCAGCACGAGCCGGTTGGGGGCAATCTCGCCGGAGGAGGCAAGCCCGCTGCGGTCGATGCTGAAGCCGCGCGAGGCGTTGTGCAGATAGATGAGCGCGCCCTGGCCGGCCTCGGCGATCAAGCGCAGCGAGTTGTTCAGTAGCGCGCGGCAGTCGCACAGCGTGGCCCCAAAGACTTCGCCCGTCAGGCAGTGGGTGTGGACGCGGACCAGCACCGGCTCGCCGCTGGGCGAAGGATTGATCTGGCTGTCGATCTGGCCTCCGTAGACCAGCGCGACGTGCGACTCCGAGCCATCCATCTCGCTCTCGTAGGCGATCATGCGGAAGTCGCCGTAGCGGGTGGGGAGGATGGACTCGGCCACGCGCTGGATGTAACGCTCGTGCTGCAGGCGGTAGCGGATGAGCGATGCGACGGTGAGCATCTTGAGGCCGTGGGTGGCGCAGAAGGCGATCAGGTCCGGGATGCGGGCCATGGTGCCGTCCTCGTTCATGATCTCGCAGATGACGCCGGCCGAGACCAGACCGGCCATGCGCGCCAGATCGACCGAGGCCTCGGTCTGCCCGGCGCGCACCAGCACGCCGCCTTTGCGCGCGCGCAGGGGAAAGACGTGGCCCGGACGCGCCAGGTCGTGGGCGGTGGAGCGGGGGTCGATGACGACGCGGATGGTGTGTGCGCGGTCGGCGGCGGAGATTCCCGTGGTGACGCCCTCGCGGGCCTCGATCGACTCGGTGAAGGCGGTGCCGAAGCGCGATGTGTTCTCGCTGGTCATGGGGGCGAGACGCAGGTAGTCGGCGCGCTCCTCGGTGAGCGCAAGGCAGATGAGGCCGCGGCCGAAGCGCGCCATGAAGTTGATGGCCTCGGGGGTGACGAACTCGGCTGCGAGGGTGAGGTCGCCCTCGTTCTCGCGGTCCTCGTCGTCCACGACGACCACCATGCGTCCGGCGCGAATCTCTTCGACGGCTTCTTCCACGCTGGCGAACGCGCTCTTGCTTGCTCCGTCTGGCATCTCTTCCTCACTCGGCAGTTTCATTCATGATACGGCAGAGCACCAAGCAAAAGCGCCGCCAGTCGATGGGCGGCGCTTGCTTAGAATCTTCAAAGTTCAGCTTCGAGCAAATTTTACAGCATGGACTCGATCTCGAATCCCCAGGCCTCGAGCAGCGCCTCGGGGATGTACTTGGAGTTTTTGTTGTGTCGTGCCCACTCGCGCAGGCGGGTGGAGCGGATGTACTGGTCGGGGGTCAGCTTGAACTCTTTGACGACCTGTTCGAAGGAGGTTACGGTGGGGACGACCGGGCCGATCGGCTCGGGCTTGCCCCAGTTTGGGTTGCCACGACGCTTTGCCATTTTTCCTGTGTCCTCTTGCTCAGCCAGAGTTCTTGCCAGCCGAACGCCGCGCATCGCGCACGGCCATCTGCCTCAATCCTATCCAGGTTCATTCTAGGGCATTTAGGGGCAAAAAGCAAGGCAAATCGCTACAAATCGGACACAGATGCTGTACCTTCCCCGGCCTGCGGCGGTTAGTTGGGGGGGGCCGTCAGATAATGAACTAGTTAACGGGGATGGTCTGAACCAAAATTGTGCCGATGGGCTTGCCATCCAACTTCGCGGGTTGAAAGATGTTGTCCCAAATCGATTTCGCGGCGCTTTCATTCAGGCCGGCGCCCAGAGGCTTAGCCAGCCAGACCTCATCCACCCGGCCCGTATCGGAGACGTAGTAGATCAGCGTAATTGTGCCCGAAATCTTTGCGTCGATCGCCATCTGGTCGAGGCCAGGATTTGAAGCCTGCTTTATGATCGCCGGAGCGATGAGCTTCGGGTTGTTGGCATCAACCTGGACCCACTTTCCATCTTGAAAGACGTGGAAGCAATGACAGGCCGGCTGAAACTTGATGTCGCTCGGGAAGGGCAGCATGTCCGCTACATATTCGGGTAGACCTTTCAATGCCGCACCCAGGCTGGGAAAGAAGAGCAATGCCTGAAGCTGCGGAAGAACCGCCGCCGGATTGGCCCCTTGCAGATCCACCTCAAGGCGCATCGGGAGTTTGCCCATCGGATGAATAGCGCCGCCGGCGAGGACCAAGGGCTCGACCTGGCCTTCGATGAGTATCTTGCTTCCCTTCTGCCGGACTGTGTCCGTGAAGAAAGCCTCCAGGCCATGCAGCACGATGGGATCGGGGAGCAGTTTGCCATCGACCCATGTATATTTCACCACCGGGTCCGCGGAGTAGATGCGCAACCCGAGCGCTTTCCCGTGCAGCGCGGCCTCCAGGGCACTGGCGTCTGTCTGGGCCAAAACCGGGTGCGCAAGCAGCACGGTTGCCGCCAGAATGCAGGTGCAAATCATTCTTATTTTCATGAAAGCCATCCTAGTTCAGCCAATCGGCTTGTCAAGTGACGCGCAACACAAAGCTATATTTTGCGGCAGGCTACTGGGCCGGCGCAAGCTCCAGCCGCGCCACGCCGCAGGGGACGCCGCTGGCGATTGCAAAGCCTAGCGCGCCGGCGCGGCGCAAGCGAGCACTCTCACCTCGCCGGTATTGGCCACCGCTGGAAGAGTCCACACCCATCCCCGCGGGTCGGACCAGACCGCGTCCCAGCGCGTGGCCACCAGATCGTCAACGCCCAGCCGGGCGCACTGGTCGCGCGCCTGGGAGGCGGAGAGCGCGCCGCCAGAGGACGGCCCCTGGAGCTTTTGGTCTGATGAAGCTCCCCACGGAGAAGGCCCCGGCAATTCCGGCGAAGTGGCCGGCAAAGAGCCGCGCGAGGAGTCCGCCGCAAACACCCGTGCCACGCCCTGCACCACTCCCTTGCAGGCACCCACGTCCCCGCCAAACGCCGCGTCGCAACCCGGCGTCGCGCTGGCCATCTGACGGCCCGCCTGCATCGCCTGCGCCAGGACGAAGTACTCCCCCGGCTGCGCGGTGTTGTACTGCACCACCGCATTCTTCGCAACGCTCCGGTGCATCGCATCGAAGCCGAGCCGCGCTGCCATGGCGCGCTCCGCCAGCCCGTCCGCCTCCGCCCGGCCAAGCCTCTCCTCCACAGGCAGATAGACGCGCAACGCGACCACCTGATAGACCGTTCCGGCCAGCCCGATCCAGGCCATGGCAAGCATCGCGCCGCGCAGAAATCGTTTGGTCACGCCCAGCCCTCTCTCCCACCAGACCACCGCCAGCAGCAGTAGAAAGAACTGCGCGATCAGGACCGAGCGCATTCCGTAGTCGTTGTTCTCCACGCTCGAGAAGGCGAAGCGGGAGAAGGCTGAGAGAGTGACCGCGAAGTTCGAGGAGGCTAAGTCCGTAGAGACTAAACCGGAGACCGTTGAGCGCAAGAAGGTCGAGACCGCCAGCCCAGCGACTGCCAACACCAACGCCGTCCGCGCCGCCTCGTCGAGCCTGCGACGGCGCATCGCCCAAAGCGCAGCCAGCAGCACCAGCCCATAGAACCCCAGCTCCACGAAGTACCCCGGAAGCAGCAGCACAAGCCCCACGGCCGCGTCCTCCGCCGCCGGATGCGTCTGGGCCAGCCGCGCGATCCAGCCGATCCCCTGCACACTTTCAGCCGGAATTATATGGCGCACGCCGAAGCGCAGTAGATGCGCGCCTTCGTTTGCAATCGGTCCTTTGCCGTCCGGCGAAGTCGCCCCGTTCGCCAGTACCGTCGCCGCGCCCGAAGCCTCTCCATGCAGCTCCGCCAGATACGGCAGCAATGCCACCGCTGCAACCGCCGCCGCCAGCAGAAGCACCGGAACGCGCGCCCGCGAGCCTCGCTCCCACACCAGTGCCCACAGCATCCACGCCGCCATCACCATGGCAAAGGCCAAGGCAACCCAGGTGGAGAGTCCAAACGCGCTGGCGAACGAGAGGCCCGCGATCAGCCCGCACAGCGCGCGCCGCCGTCCGCCGATCCCCTTCGACATCCACACCAGCAGGAACCCCAGCAGGCAGCAGACCAGCCCCGCGATATGATGCGGTACCCACAGCAGCGAGTCCATCCACGAGGAGACCTGGGCGGCGGACCACCACTCCATGTCGCCGTCGGTGGGCATGCGCAGCAGGGCCTTCACCAGCACCGGCAGAATGTCCAGCCCGGTGACTGCCAGCAGCGCCAGCGCAACCACCAGCCTCGGCCGGGTGCCCCTGTTCTCGATTCTGAGGGCTGGGTTGAGTACGGCGGGTGCACCAGGTCTCGATTCTGAGACGAGGGTCTCCGAGACCGCCGTACCCCCCAGAAAGTGCCTGCAATATAGCTCCAGCGTGGCCGCCAACCCAAAGCCCGACCAGGCGACGCTGGCGATCATCGCCTGGCGCGCCGTCGCTCCCGCCAGCCGCGCGGCAGCCGCCGTCAGCACATACCAGAAGTAGTAGTAGCGCATCGGTGCCGCGTGCCCCGGCCAGAAGAGCGGGTTGGCCGGGGGAACGCCGGTGCGCATCACGGCGTCCACAAACGCCGTACGCAGCGCGTGGTCGAAGACGGTGACGCTGAAGTAGAGCCGGCTGCCCACGCCGATGTCCACCAGTTCAACGACTACAAACAGGACCCACGCCGCGGCAATTCCCGCGGCAATCAGCCACAACTTGTTTGCGAAGTTGAGGCAGCGCCGGCGCGACCACGCCTCGCGCGCCATGGTCCCCACACATCCCAACGCGCAGATTGCCGCCAGCCAGCACACCGCGGTCAGCGAGCCGTACTTCCCCAGCAACACCGAGACGATGGTCATGCAGCCAAACGAGAGCGCCACGCCCCAGGCAAGCCGTTCGCCCGCCGCGCGCGCACGGAATCCCAACAGGTCGCAGGCCCATGCAAGGCAGTATCCCGGCGCCAGCAGCAGCGCCGCAAACGCCGCCACCGACCGCAGACAGCCCAGAATGTCTCCCCAGGTCAACGCACTCATCGGCAAATCGCTCAAACCTCCGCTAGCCATTAAAGCATTTTCACGGTTCCGGCATATTGAGGAAGCGCCGGCATTCCGGCCTCGCGCCCGAGCGCAGTCGAAGGGGAGAGAGCAGAATCCGCCTATTTCGTGCAAAGAGCGACACTCACCTCCATCCGTGAAGTCGTGCCGTGGATGTTATACTGACGCTCGGATTGAACGCCGCTCCTGCCACGGTTGAAGGGTGCGCAGGCTCTATGCGGAGGTGGCGAAATTGGCAGACGCACTAGCTTGAGGTGCTAGCGCCGCAAGGCATAGGGGTTCAAGTCCCCTCCTCCGCACCAAATCCGAGCAACAGGTTTTTTGCAGAGCCAACCCAATCCGGTTGGCTCTTTGCTTTGCCGCTGCAATGACGACGGAAGAGACGCGGGCCATCGCCCGGCGGAGGGGACACGGTACAATTCAGTTGTCCAAAGCGGACACGAACGACCGAGGAAGTTGGTCCCTTCGACACCGCGCGAGAGTGGCGGAATTGGCAGACGCACCAGGCTTAGGACCTGGCGGAGCAATCCATGGGGGTTCGAGTCCCCCCTTTCGCACCAACCCACCAGGCACGGCCCACCG
>Ga0182011_10004028_pt1 | contig 11876 bp, 8 predicted proteins | sample 711E1DmetaG_FD_120481 | JGI IMG/M metagenome (GOLD analysis project Ga0182011, IMG submission 120481) | Permafrost microbial communities from Stordalen Mire, Sweden - 711E1D metaG | ecosystem: Environmental > Terrestrial > Soil > Wetlands > Permafrost | place: Sweden: Stordalen | collected... | reverse complement strand
GGATATAGCGCCGCCACGGAAATATTAATTTCGCGGCCAAAGGCCGAACCGGCAACAAAATGAATACAGATATTATCTCAAACTCAGCGTGCCAATTGGCGCAGGCAATAAAAGAGAAAAAATTATCAAGCGTTGAGGTAACAAAGGCTTTTTTGGCGCGCACTAACGACGTTGAGCCAAAAGTTAAAGCATACGTGTCTCTGATGCATGACAGCGCCCTTGCGCAGGCAGAGGCCGTTGACAGCAAGATAGGGTCGGGTAAACCCGTCGGAGCCCTTGCAGGAGTGCCGGTTGCCATTAAAGACAATTTGATGATAGAGGGCGCGCCGACAACCTGCTCCTCAAAAATACTGAAAGGCTACATTGCTCCTTATGACGCAACGGTCATAGAAAGGCTTAAATCGGCCGATGCGGTGTTCCTTGGCAAGACAAACCTTGACGAGTTTGCGATGGGCTCTTCTACGGAAAATTCCGCTTTTGGCGCCACGCGCAACCCATGGAACCTTGATTGCATCCCCGGGGGGTCTTCCGGCGGTAGCGCCGCCGCGGTTGCATCTTTAATGGCGCCCGTAGCCATTGGCTCCGATACCGGCGGCTCTATACGGCAACCGGCGGCATGTTGCGGTGTGCAAGGCCTTAAGCCCACGTACGGCCGCGTTAGCCGCTACGGGTTGGTAGCGTTTGCTTCAAGCCTTGACCAAATAGGCACTTTTACTCGCACAGCGCAAGATGCCGCGTTGCTGATGAACATTATTTCGGGGCACGATGAAAAGGATGCCACATCCGCGCCAAATGCAGTGCCGGATTATACTGCCGCTTTAAACGGTTCTCTTAATGGCTTGCGTATTGGCCTGCCGAAAGAATATTTTATTGACGGTGTTGACGCGCAAGTTGCATCCGCTGTGGCGGATGCAGTAAAAGTTTTTGAGAAGTTGGGCGCCACTGTAACTGAAATATCCCTGCCGCACACCAAATATGCGGTAGCGGCGTATTACATAATTGCGCCCTGCGAGGCTTCGGCGAACCTTGCGCGCTACGACGGAGTGCGCTTTGGCCTGCGCGCCGAAAGCGATAATTTGATGGAAGAATACCAAAACACGCGCGGGCAAGGTTTCGGGCCCGAGGTGAAACGCCGCATAATGCTTGGCACTTACGCGTTGTCCGCCGGCTATTACGATGCATATTACGGCAAGGCTTTGAAAGTGCGCACTCTGATAACGAAAGATTTTGACAACGCGTTCAACAAGGTTGACGTTATTTTAACTCCGACCGCCCCGACAACGGCTTTTAAGATCGGGGAAAAAGCAAAGGACCCTCTGCAAATGTATTTGTCGGACATATTTACCATATCGTGTAATTTAGCAGGGTTGCCCGGAATGTCTGTGCCGTGCGGTTTCTCAAAATGCGGCTTGCCGGCCGGCTTGCAGATAATGGGCCCCCATTTCGGCGAAGAAACCATACTGCGCGTTGCGCATAATTTTGAAAAGAATACCAACTGGAGCCAAATGTATGCAACATTGTAAGAAATTTGTGTTAGCTTTAAGCGCCATGCTTGCTTTTTCCATGATGGCGGTTTACTCCCCCAAGGCCACCGAAACCGATGCCGTGGCTCCGCGGTTTCGCAAGCTTATGGCCGAGCTTGAAACTCAGGCCGCCCGCTTTCCCGGCGAAACCGGCATCGTAATTAAAGACCTGAAATCCGGCCAATCAGTGTGCATAAATTCATCCCGCCTTTTCCCAAGCGCCTCGCTTGTAAAAGTGCCCATCATGGCGGCGGTATTTGCGGCCGCGCAGGAAGGCAAGCTCTCCCTTAACGATAGGCTGAAACTAAAACGTGCGCATAAATCTCCCGGCGGCGGCCAGCTTTACCGTACAAGGACAGGCAAAAAAATAGCTATTTCAAACTTGCTTGAACGCATGGTGGAACAATCCGACAACACTGCCACCAACATGCTGGTTGACGCGCTTGGTTTTGGCTACATAAATCAGAAATTTGTTGAATTCGGCTTAAAAAATACCGACTTGCGCCGCGGAGTAATGGAGCTTAAATGGCGTAGCGCCGGGATTGAAAATTACACCACCGCTGACGAAATGGCGTTTATTCTGGAAAAGATTTACCGCAAAGAGCTGGTAAGCCCCCAAGCAAGCGAAGCCATGCTTGCCATAATGACAAAACAGAAAGTAAACGACCGCATCCCTAAAAGCCTGCCAAGCCTTACCATAGCGCACAAAACGGGCACTTTGCATGACACAGCCAGCGATTGCGGCATAATATTTTGCCCCGAGGGCGATTTTATCGTTTGCGTGCTTACCGCCGACATTAAAAATTACCGTAGCGCCAAAAGATTTATTTCAAGCGTCGCCGAGCAGGCTTACGCCTGTTACAAATGCGAAATAACAAACGACAGTTTAAACACCAAGGAAGACAACTGGTAGCTACGTCGAGATTAAGAGATACGGCAGGTTAAGGTTAAGAAGGCCCAGAATTGGGTTTGACGTCTTAACCTTAACCTTAGCCTTAACCTGAGGTGCTTGTGACTTATGAAACTGTCGTTGGCCTTGAGGTGCATAGCCAGCTTAAAACCGAAAGCAAGATATTTTGTAGTTGCCCCACAACTTTTGGCGCCCCACCCAACACAAATATTTGCCCTATATGCAGCGGCCAGCCCGGTGTATTGCCGGTATTAAACATTAAAGCCGCGGAGTTTATAGTAAAAGCAGGCCTCGCGCTAAATTGCCGCATTAACCGGCGCTCGGTTTTTGCCCGCAAACAGTATTTTTACCCCGATCTCCCAAAAAATTATCAAATATCCCAGTATGAGTCTCCTGTCTGCGAAGGCGGCTATCTTGATATTGAAGTAAATGGCGAACCCAAGCGGGTTCGCATACACCGCATTCATCTTGAAGAAGACGCGGGCAAACTTCTGCATAACATCGGCAGCCGCGAACTTGATTACTCGTTGGTAGACCTTAACCGCACCGGCGTGCCGCTTATAGAAATAGTGTCTGAGCCGGATATGCGAAACGGCGAAGAGGCTGCTGCATATCTTGCGGCGCTTAAAAACATCCTTGAATACATTCAGGTTTCAGACTGCAACATGGAAGAGGGAAAATTCCGTTGCGACGCCAATGTTAGCATACGGCCTTTAGGGCAAGAGGCGCTTGGCACCAAGGCTGAGCTGAAAAATATGAACTCAATCGCAAACGTGAGCGATGCGATAGCCTATGAAGCCGAACGGCAAGCGTCTGTGCTGGAAAGCGGCGGAAAAATTGTTCAAGAAACCCGCCTGTGGGATGCAGGCCAGGGTGTTTCTGCGTCTATGCGCAGTAAAGAAGAAGCGCACGATTACAGGTATTTTCCTGAGCCGGATTTGCCGCCGCTTGAGCTTAGCGAAGAATTTATAGTTGAAATTGGCGCGTCATTGCCAGAACTGCCGGCGCACAGGCGTGCGCGTTTTGCCAGCGAGCTTGGCCTCTCTGCATATGACGCCGGCGTGCTTTGCGCGGACAAAAACTTAGCAGACTACTTTGAAGCTGTGATTACTGTTTCAGGCAAAGATAGCGCTAAACCGTCGGCTAACTGGATAACAACAGAGCTTTTGGGACGGCTTAATGCTGGTGGCAAAACTATTACGCAATCGCCCGTTACGCATCAAAATATGGGCGCATTGCTTGTGCTTCTTCGCGATAATGTTATCTCCGGCAAAATCGGCAAAACCGTTTTTGCCGAAATGTATGACACTGGCACAGCTCCTCAAAAAATAATTAAAGATCGCGGGCTTGTGCAGATCACCGACGAGGCGGCTATCGCAAGGCTGTGCGAACAAGCTATAGCCCAAGCCCCAAAAGCGGTTACAGAATATAAGGCCGGCAAAGAAGCAGCCCTTGGCTCTATTGTTGGCGTAGTTATGAAACTCTCCGGCGGCAAAGCAAACCCCGGTATCGTAAATAAAATTCTGAAACAACGCCTTATTTAAGAACTCCCTCAATCCCTCTTTAACAAAAGAGGGAAGATTAAGGAAGTCCTTCCCCTCTTGCGTTCAAGAGGGGATGAGAGGGGAGTTGGCGTAGAGGTTAGGAAGCCAATTGTCCTCTAAACAAATATTTTTAATTCTGCTTCTTGCCCTTGCGGCGCGAGTTTGGTACGTGTCGGACATACGCGAATTCCCGTTTTTTACAACACCCGTCGGCGACGAAGCGGCATATCACGCAACTGCCACGCACATTCTTAATGGCGATCTGCTTGCAGGAAAGAGGGTTTATTATCAGGACCCGTTTTATCCCTATTTTCTTGCGGGCATTTACGAATTTACCGGTGTTGATATCGTTGCGCCAAAATATATTCAGTTGTTGCTCGGCCTTGTTTCGGTATTGCTGATTGCGCTAATAACTGGCTCTTGTTTCGGCCCGACCGCCGCAATTATCGCTGGTGTGGTTGCCGCGCTCTATCCATTGTTTTATTTTTTTGAGGCGCAGTTGCTTAAATCGTCGTTAGTTGTTCTTTTTACCGTTGCGCTTTTTTGGCTGTTGTTGCGTTATTACGACACGCGCAAAAAAAAGTTTCTCTTTTGGGCCGGCTGCGCGGCAGGCCTTGGCTGTGTTTCGCAAGGCCACACATACTTTTTTGTGCCGGCGGTATTTCTTTGGCTGGCACAGATATCATCCGCTAACCCCCTAACTCCCCTAACCCCTCTTTCGCAAAGAGGGGAACTCATCTTACTTCCCTCTTTTGTTAAAGAGGGATTGAGGGAGTTTTTTCATCGTTGTGCCCTCTTTACGGCGGGCATGTTGATTATGATACTGCCGTTTACCCTGCGCAACTGGGTGGTAGCGCATGAGTTTGTGTTAACCACCTATCAGGCGGGCACAAATTTTTATATGGGCAACCACGCCAAAGCCGATGGTGTGTACGAGCCATTGCGCGCGGGGCGGGATTTGCCGCCGTTTGAAGAGATAGACGCTGTTGAAATCGCTCAAAAGCTTTCCGGAAAGAATTTGCGCGCATCAGAAGTTTCATCGTTCTGGTTTGCGCGGTCTTTTAAGTATATCGCAGGCGATCCTGTTGGTTGGATAAACTTGCTTGCGCGCAAAGCAAGGATATATGCCAATTTCGCCGAAGTGCCCGACGTTTTAGAGTACTCTTTTGTGCGCGAACATTCCCCGTTGTTGCGCTTGCCATTGCTTAATTTCGGCTTTATTTTTCCTCTCGGCCTGCTTGGCATGTTTATAGCGTTACGCCCGAGCGTCATGGCGCCCCGAAGGTGCGACAGCGACAAAGTCCCCTTGGGGGAGAAAAACGAAAAAGCGCTCCTACTGGCATATGGCGCGCTTGCATCGGCGTTTGCGGTTATATTGTTTTACGTTTTTTCAAGGTACCGCCTGCAAAGCGTGCCATTCTATTTGATATTTTCCGTTTACGGATGCCTTAAGTTATGGGAATGGCGAAAGGCGCGCAAAAACGGCAAGCTTATTGCCGTGGTTATTGCATTGATTGCGCTTTTGGCGTTTTCAAATTATGACATGCACGCGTACAGCCCCGGCCTTGGCGAAGGTTTGCTTGGCTCTCTTGCAATTAAGCAAAAACAATACCCGCAGGCCATAAGCTATTACGAAAAAGTTTTGGCGCAAAATCCTACAAATGTGGCGTTGCTTGCGTCCACCGACAAGATTATCGCCCAGTGTTATTTTGAAATGGGAAACTATGAGCGCGCTATAGTGGTTATAGATACCGCCCTTGCGTTGTACAAACAAAACCCAACTTCGCTTGACAGAGAGGCGCTTTACGAGATGCTTGCCATGTGCGCCGTGGCGCATCAGCGCACTAAGGATTATGACGGCGCCCGAAAAATTCTTGACCAGCTTCTTGTGCAGTTCCCTCAGCGGCTTGAAACGCATGTTAGCCTTGGCACAGTTTATAAGCGCATGAAAATGGATTCTGAAGCTGAAAAAGAATTTACCTATGTTCTAAATATTGATACAATGAATGTGGTTGCCTGCAACAATCTTGCCAACATATTGCGCGATAAGGGCAATTTTGCCGCGGCAGATAAACTTTACAGGCAAAGCCTTCTGCTTTCGCCGGGCAATCCGGTAATATTAAAAAATGTTGAACGGCTGAAACAAGTGTCAAAGGGCAGGTACGGCAAATAAATAGACACCCCCCTCACCCTGCCCTCATCCCACAAGGGGAGAGGGTATAAGGAAAACGAAATGGACATAATTGAACAATTGATGGCACAGCACCGCACTGTTTCGGAAGCCATAGACGTGCTTCGCAAGGTGCACCGCATGCTTGAAACCGAAGGCTCTTTTCTTGACGACATCAGCCGCCTGCGCAGGTTTTTTCAAACCGAGGTGCGCGACCATTTTATGCTGGAAGAAGAGGTTTTTTTTCCTGTGGCGCGCCAGTGTTATACGCCCGAAAGAGTTAAAATAATTGACGAGGTTATAAGCGAGCACCCGCACATCATCAAGGCGTTGGATTTTTTTGACCAGGCCGCGCATGAATACGAGGAAAAGATAACCCCGCGCACCCGCCAAAACCTGCGCGATGTTTCGCGCGTGATTATTGAAACGGTTATAGACCATGCGCAAAAAGAAGACAGAGAGTTGTTTGCGGTTGTGGGAAAATGTTTCAAGGATAAGCAATTTAAGGAGTTGGAAGACGCTTATTTTAGGTTTATACAGAAAAAATAGCGGACAATGTAAGAACTCCCTCAATCCCTCTTTAACAAAAGAGGGAAGATAGTTGAGTAACAAGAAAGCAAGTTCCCCTCTTTGCGAAAGAGGGGTTAGGGGAGTTAGGGGGTAGCGCCCTAACTCTACTTTAATTTCAAGGGGTGTTCAATGTCACAAAATTTTTCGTTTGACATTGTCTCAGAAGTAAATTTGCAAGAAGTTGACAACGGCATAAACATGGCTCAAAAAGAGCTTGCAAACCGCTACGATTTTAAGGGTTCCAAGGCCTCAATAGAGTTTAACCGTGAAAAAAAGAGCATCACATTAATAGCCGACGATGATTTTAAGATGCGAGCGCTCAAAGACATTGTTATGGAGCGCCTTGCCAAGCGCGGCGTTTCTCTAAAAGCGCTAACCTATAAGCCTGTTGAGCAGGCCTTTGAAGGCACCGTAAGGCAGGTTGTTGAGCTTACCTGCGGTTTTCCAAAAGAAAAAGCCAAAGAGCTGGTTGCCCTTATCAAAAAGCTTAACCCCAAAGCGCAGGCCCAAATAGAAGGCGAAAAAGTGCGCGTAGTATCCTCCAAAAAAGACGAACTCCAATCCGTTATGCAAAACCTGAAAGCCGCCGATTTTTCGCTTCCCCTGCAGTTTGGCAATTTCCGCTAAGAGCAACAGTATCATGTATTGTTTAGCCACTTGACTAAATTCATATTATGTGCTATATGTATGTTGAAACGTAATTTTATGTGGAGGTGTAAATGACCATTAAAAATCCATATCGCCCGGGGGCTGGATTTCAACCGCCCCATTTGGCTGGCCGTTGTGAAGAGATAAAAGTCTTTGAGGGGCTTCTGGAACAGGAAGAAATTCTTAAAAACATGCTGATTACAGGATTGCGTGGCGTTGGCAAAACTGTTTTATTGGAATATCTAAAACCAATAGCCATTTCAAAAAAATGGTTTTGGGTTGGATCTGACTGGTCTGAATCAGCAAGCATTTCTGAAGACAATCTTGCTATTCGCATTCTAACCGATCTATCACTTATCACGTCAAACATAGTAATTAAGAAGGAACAAGCGGTGGGTTTTTATAATACCGACAAATTTTCTGAGTCCTATCTAACATATGACACGCTAATGGCGCTTTTTCAGCAAATACCAGGCCTAACTTCGGACAAGCTAAGGACAATACTGGAATTTGTTTGGAGTTTGGTCAAAGATTCCGGGAAGGGCATTATTTTTGCATACGATGAGGCTCAATTTATGGCCGATTACGCCTCAAAAGAACAATATCCCTTAGCAGTAATGCTTGAAGTATTCCAGTCAATACAGCGCAAAGGCGTGCGGTTTATGCTTGTTCTTGTTGGATTGCCAACATTGGTTACCAAATTGGTCGCAGCCCGGACATACGCAGAAAGAATGTTTAACATTACCACTCTGGGAAAGTTAGATGATAAACATAGCAGAGACGCAATTTTGATACCGCTGAAAAAGGAAAGTTCGTCATTAGGCTTTACGGACGACTCCGTAAATCTTATAATAAAAACTTCCGACGGGTATCCATACTTCATTCAGTTTATTTGCAGGGAAGTTTTTGATATTTTTATTCAGAGAATGAACGAAGGGCAGTCGGTGGGCTCAGTCCCAATGAATGAAATTGTTGCCAAGCTGGATAGAGATTTTTTTGTTGCAAGATGGAATAAGGCGACGGACCGCCAAAAAGAGCTACTTAGTTTAATAGCAAATCTTGACAGCGCCGGCGGGCAGTTTACAATTCAAGAAATAGTTGAATCTGCCAAGAAATTACAAAAACCGTTCGGAACAAGCCATGTTAACCAAATGTTGGGAACATTAATAAATGCCGGGCTAATATACAAAGACAAACATGGGCAATACTGTTTTGCGGTTCCCTTACTGGCCGATTATATAAAACGCCACCCCGAGACGATTTAGATCCTCCTGAGAATTAAAGTGTTTTGTGCATTAATACCTTACATTAGTAATGTAATGTTTGAGCCAGCTTAAAAATAGCCCTTGATAAACGTTCTGGTTTCTGTAATAATTTTAGTGTACAAATATTAGCGTGTTTTGGCTGAAATTAGAATAATTAGCGCTGATAAAGAACGCAAAAAAACGACACACCGATTTTACAAGTGTTTCACAAGTTTTTCACATCTGCAAAGTATGATATTGTAGAGACGCAAGATTTTGCGTCTCTACGGATAGACGATGTGGGGCGAAATAGTTGCGACTATGAAAAAACTACTTGCAACAGCCATCATTCTTTTGCAGTTATCATCGCTGGTATTTGCCGCTATTCCTGCGGCTACGCTGGCTGATGAGCTTTCCCCGTGTGGCAGTATCTCGGTTTACAACCTTTCAAAACTTTTTTCCGTAGTAGTTGATAATACCATGCTTAGCCTTAAAGAAATTGCCGCGCTTGCCGGGTTAATTGGCGACAAAACTCCTCAGCCCGTTGACGATCACGGAACTCCCGCTGATAAAACTAATAACAATCCTGCCAGCCTTGCTCAGGCCGTTAATGTTAGCCCTGACTATAAGGGCGCCTCAAAAGTATTTTACGGGCGTAGTTCTCTTGTTGCGCTTGGCGCCCGTTCAGCCGCAGATCCTCCTCCCGGTTCCCTTGAATGGCTATTATTTGGTTTCATGCTTATTTTGTCGTATAGGTTAAAGCTGTTTTACAACAGCGCCCGTAGCGCCATTGATTTTTACAACGCTATAATTATGCCTTGGCAGATTTTAGAACCCCGATTCATGCTGAAGATGAACCGGGGTTTTTCTATTATTGGATATAGTGCCTATCTAATCACCCGGGAGGTGAGCGCAAATGCTTAACAAGTCCACACTATTCTTTAGGGGGGTTGCATGGTTTGCGCTCACGGTCTTCTTGTACTCCTTTGTGGCCTTTGAGCCGGCCTACGGCATGGTTGCCAACGCACGCGAAAACAAAAGCGTAGGCCAAATGGCCGGCAAAATAGATAAATTTGTGCTTCCTTATAAAATCGGCCGCGTAATAGGCGGCCAGTACGGCGGCGCTGATAGCAGTGACCTTGTGGTTTTTGTCCAAGACCTGCACTGCCACCCCGAAGTGCAAAAAAACATATCCGAGATTGTTAAAATTTTTGACACCAAATGCGCTGTGTCGCGCATACTGCTGGAAGGCGCCCCGGCCGGCCGGGTTGACACCTCTTTCATAAACGCAATTCCCGATGAAAATATCAGAACAAAAACCGCCCAAAACCTTATGGACAAGGGCCTGCTTACCGGCTCGGAATACTATGCCGTAACCAACAAATGCGATAAACTCTACGGCCTTGAAAATTGGGATACGTATCAGCAAAACCTTAAGCGCATCCGCACCCTTCTAAGCGCTAAAGAAGAAAACAACCGCCTTGCAGACGACCTAAATTATCGCTTAACGTTTCTTAAGGACGCCTACCTTTCGGACAAAGTAAAAAACCTGCAAGAGCGCCTTGACAAGTATGCCGGCGCAACCGAGCGCACGGCCAAGTATTACGGCGAACTGCGCAATCTGGACAGCCAGCTTAAGATAGGCCTTAGCTATTACCCCAACCTTGACAAATACATGCGCATGGTAGAAATTAACAAGGGCATTAAAACCCGTCGGCTCTCAAAAGAGCTGAAAAGCTATTTCGCCCAACTGCAAAGCAAACTGCCGTTTGCGGTGTATAGCGCCCTTGTTGAGAAGCTTAAAGACGGCAACCGCATAGAGGAATATTATCTTGCGCTTTCCGAGGTTGCAAGCCAGTACACACCGGATATTGAATACAGCTACCCCAATCTTTCGCGGTTTTTTGAATACATCCGCTTTAATTATTCCATTAACCCCGTAAAGCTTACTCAGGAAGAAAAGATATTCACCCGCCATGTGCTTAGCAAATATGCCTCCACCATGCTTGACCGCGAAGTGTTGTTTATGCTGGAAATGGGCGCAGATTTCAAAAATTTTGTAAATGCCCAAATGACGCCGGACGAATACCAAAATTTTGCGCTAAACGTGCCCGCATTTAAGCTGTCTTTGCAAAAATACTTCAAGCCTGAGGAAGTTGCAGGCGCCCTTAGAGTGGTAGACCAACAAAACACCTACGATTATTTCACCACAAACCTTCAGCGCAACGCCATATTTTGCGGCGCAATTAAAAATTCCGGCATAAATTTTACCTCTTGCGCCGCACCCGCCAATGGTTCGGCTACGCTCACCACAAGAGCTTTAGCGACGGCGGATGAAGGTAATTACAGCCGCGTGCTTGAAAATATCGGTGGTTTCAAAAATGTTGTAATTGTTGTTACCGGCGGTTTCCACATCGGCATGGTAGATGCCTTCAAAGGCACCAACGTTTCCTGCCTCGCCATAACGCCCAACGCCACCACCGCCAACGATAATTCCGTTTACGAAAACGTCCTGATGGGCAACGTAATTACCAGAGAATATGCCTCCGCCTCATTCGCTCCGGCCCTAATGGACGTTTTGCTTGCCGAAGGTAAGACTGATGTTAATGCCAATCAGATGTATATTGCTTTGGTAAATAGCATGGCCAGCTCAGTCAATTCTCAGCAGGGCATAGTGGATGCCATAAACTCATGGGCAATCAGTTCTCAAATGCAGGCCAAAGTATCGGCAAGGGCCGCAAATGATGCCGGAGTTGACGTAACGGTGGGCGCGACAGAGTGGCATTTTGTGTTGAAAAACGGCAAGATAGTAGCCGTTAATCCCTCTAACGACGAAGCCAAAAAGATCGCCGCACAACAAAGAGTCCCATCTGAAACGGTTGCAAATCCCCACAACATTTTTACAAGAATTACCGACCAAATCCGCGAACGCGGCTGGCAAAGCCTGACTGTCGGCCAAAAAATTAAATTCCTTATAATAAATCCCGTTGCAACAAACCTTGCCACCGGCGGCATTATCGCCGGCATGAAGTACCTGCTGGGCATCGCAGTTTTTGACCCCACCGGCCTTTCGTGGGCCGCACTCGCCATCGTAGGCACCGCAACCTTAGCCTTCATGCTCGCCCACGGCGAGTTCCGCCGCGACCTTGCAAGCCTTGGGAAAAACCTTTTCAGCGTTTTCAGCGGCAAGTTAAGCCTGAAAGATGGCCTGAAAGCTGTCAAAGAATTCGCCAAGCGTTCATCCAGCCAATTCCTCGGCGGCTTGGC
>Ga0182011_10004025_pt1 | contig 11883 bp, 11 predicted proteins | sample 711E1DmetaG_FD_120481 | JGI IMG/M metagenome (GOLD analysis project Ga0182011, IMG submission 120481) | Permafrost microbial communities from Stordalen Mire, Sweden - 711E1D metaG | ecosystem: Environmental > Terrestrial > Soil > Wetlands > Permafrost | place: Sweden: Stordalen | collected... | reverse complement strand
GATGTACGGCAATTTACCGTACACAGATTGGAGGGTTTCTCGTGCCTACAGCATTGCGCACCCAACGGACGGAGGCCCGTCTCCTTCCGGATCAAAAGAAGCGCATCGAACGGGCTGCCTGTATCAAAGGGGTGTCGCTCTCCGACTTCATAGTCCAGAACGCAGACGAGGCTGCGATTCGCACTATTCAGCAGCACGAGAGCTGGGCACTGGAAGTCCGGGACCGGGATTTCTTCGTGGAGGCTCTGCTCCGTCCCGCTGGACCGAGCGCTCGCCTGAAGGCTGCTGCCAAGCGTTACAGGGAACGTGTGTGTGCGGCCAAGTGACCATAAAGACGCCAAGAGTCGAATACAAGATTGAGCCGCTCAAATCTCAGCATGACCGAGCGGTCTTCTCCTGTGGGGTTCCAGCTCTGGACATGTACTTACAGCGGCAAGCGCGGCAGGATCTGGAGCGGAAGCTGGCCGCCGTCTTCGTCCTAACGTCCGACAGCAGAACCATCAACGGATTTTATACGCTGTCGGCACATGCGATTCTGTCCACCGACCTACCAGAGAATCAAGCCAAGAAGCTTCCCCGGTTCCCATTGCCGGTGACCCTTCTAGGCCGAATGGGTGTGAGTCAAGACTTGCAAGGGCAGCGGCTGGGAGAATTCCTCCTGATGCACGCCTTGGAACGCGCATGGATTGGTTCTCAACAGGTGGCGTCCTGGGCGGTGGTGGTCGATGCAAAAGCGGGGGCACGTGAGTTCTATCTGAAGCATGACTTTGTTCCGTTCCCCTCACAGCCTGATCGGCTGTTTCTGCCGATGACGACAATTGAGAAGCTGTTCGCCGCCACGTAGGCGACTGCCGAGACACTCCTGCATTCAGACCGTCGCCAGGCCCTCCTATTTGGCACAAGGAACCCGCGTATCGTCTGCGGTGTCGAACTACCGGAAATGCAACCCATCGGCACGCAACCTTTGGCCGTAGCGCGTCATGTAGCGAAGGACAATGCCCCCCGACTCAATACTCTGCTCAGTGGTGCGATTCTTCCGTCTGGTGCGTGCGTCTCCTTATACTGAATCCGAACTTGGCGGCCAGCACATGGTGCCGGTATAGTCACCTTTATGCAATGTCACAAGGTTTGGAAGAAACAGTGCCAGGCTACCCGCAGCGTGCGGCGGCGATTCGGGTTGAAAAGCGCCTTGGATTATCTGGTCAGCGAGAAGTTGCTGAACTTCGCCGAGGCGGCTGAAAAGCATCCCGAGTTTGCGGCAGAGCTTCCACGCTTCCAGGCTGCGGTGTGGGGCATCTTTCACCCCTATGAGTTTGCCGGTTACCTGGCTTCTCTGCGTCCCACGACCAGAAGGAAGCTCCAGAGGCTTCTCTATGTTCGCGGTTCAGCGTGTTGAAGAGAAGGAATTTCCTCTTGTAACCGCGAATATACAAAGCACCTGGAATCCGCAAGGTATCTCGACCTCGCCCTCCCGAATGTGGGAATCCGTGATTCCGATAATTCAACCCCACACACTTTACCCCTTTCTTTGACGAATTAGCGATTAGCGATGACATCTGAACAGGAACTCCGCGAAAAACTGCGCAAGATCTCAGCATTGTTCGCGGGTGCCACTACCGCAGGAGAACGCGAGGCAGCGGCTGCGGCGATCGGCAGGGTACAAAAAGCTCTTATTGCTGCGGCCCCAACGGAGCCGTCAGTAGAAATGCAGTTCAAGTTCCCGGACCATTGGCACAGGCGTCTGTTCGTAGCGCTGTGCCGCCGCCACCGCCTGGAACCCTATCGCTATCGGCGGCAGCGCCACACGACGGTCGTCGTGCGGGCTCCAGATTCGTTTATCAACAACATTCTGTGGCCGGAATTCCTGCAGATCAAGGACGCACTCAATGAGTACCTGAATGAAGCTACGGAACGGATCATTCGCGAGGAGGTCTACAACAACCCCTCTGAAGCGGCGGAACGAACGGACTGAGAGCTTATGCCGCCTCCGGCGGCGCAGCCCACGAACCGATTACACGACCCAGAGAATCCAGCCCTCGATCTCCGCTATGATTCTCATCCGCCCGAGTCGGCGCAGTAGAACAATACAGCGGACGGCCTCATTGCTTGTGCCAAGCGCAACGCTGGCCGCATAGACTTCCATTAGGATGACCGCTTCCGTCCCCCAGTCCCGAACCCCGTCAGAACAGATAGCCGGACTCGTGGAAAGGGTCACCTTCTTCAACGAGGAGAGCGGGTTCGCCGTGCTCCGCGTGAAAGTCCAAGGGCAGCGAGAACTCGTGACGGTCCTCGGTTCCTTGCCATCCGTGAGCGCCGGGGAGTGGCTGACCGCAGAAGGCTGGTGGGTCCGGGATAAGGAGCACGGTCTCCAGTTCAAAGCCCAAGTCCTGAAAGCCGTTCCTCCCAACACGAGCGAGGGTATTGAAAGGTATCTGGCTGGCGGCTTCGTGAAAGGGATTGGCCCGGTGCTGGCGAAGAAGTTGGTCGGACGCTTCGGGGCGGAAGTGTTAGGCGTGATTGGGAACAGCCCCGCTGACCTGGAGACGGTCGATGGAATCGGCCCAAAGCGCCGCGAGCGGATTGCCCGCGCATGGCAGGACGGAATGCAGATCCGAGAGATCATGCTTTTCCTGCACAGCCATGGAGTCAGTACCGGGCGAGCCGTCCGAATTTACAAGACCTATGGGGAACAGGCGATTGAGAAAGTCCGTGAGAATCCTTACACCCTGGCAAAAGACATTCACGGCATCGGCTTCGCCACGGCGGATCAGATTGCCCAACGCGTTGGGATTCCCAAGGACTCGCAAAATCGGGCCAAGGCAGGGATCGACCACGTATTGCTGGCGGCAACCACAGAGGGGCATTGTGCTCTGCCACTAGAGAAGCTGAAGCTGGCAGCGGTGAAACTGCTGGATGTACCGGAGGAGACGATCGAGCAGGCCCTGACGCACATGCTGACCAGTGGCTCTCTTGTGCTGGAGGAGATCGACGGCGAGCCCCTGATCTTCCTGCCTCACCTGAGAAAGGCGGAGGAAGGCATTGCGGCGAAGATCAGGCGGTTGGCAACAGCCGCACCGGTCTATCCACGGATCGACTTCGAGAAGGCCGTCGTGTGGTGCGAGCAGCGGACCGGAATGACGCTCGCCCCGAGCCAGAGGGAAGCGCTGAAGACCATCCTGACCAGTCGCACCGCCATCATCACGGGCGGCCCCGGTGTAGGCAAGACTACCCTGGTGAACTCGATCCTGATGATCCTGCGGGCCAAGCGAGTGAAGTGTCTGTTGTGCGCTCCCACCGGCAGGGCCGCCAAGCGGCTCACCGAGACCACTGGATTGGAAGCAAAGACCATCCATCGCCTGCTGGAAGTCAATCCGGCAACGGGAAAGTTCCTGCGCAATGAGGATCACCCGCTGGACTGCGATCTTCTTATTGTCGATGAGACCTCAATGGTGGACGTGCTACTCATGTACGCCCTGCTCCGGGCTCTTCCGAAGACCTCCGGACTGATCATGGTCGGCGACGTGGATCAGCTTCCCTCCGTCGGGCCGGGGAATGCCTTGCGTGACCTGATCGAGAGTGGCATAGTCCCCGTCGTTCGCCTGACCGAAGTATTCCGTCAGGCGTCCAGCAGCAAAATCATCACCAATGCACACCTCATCCGCCAGGGAAAGATGCCGGAACTTCGAAGTGCGGAGTCCGGCTCGGACTTCTATTTCGTCGAGCGGGAGACACCGGAGGAGATAGCCGCGACTCTGGTCAAGCTGATTCAGAACCGCATCCCGAATCACCTCAGGCTCAACCCCATCCGCGATATCCAGGTTCTGTGTCCGATGAACCGAGGATCGATCGGTGTCCGCGAGCTGAACACGGCGCTCCAGGGTGCTCTGAACCCGGTTCGACCTGGTGAGGCCGCCGCTGAACGGTTTGGATGGCGATTCCAGGTGCGGGATAAGGTCATTCAGACGGAGAACAACTATAAGAAGGAAGTGTTCAACGGGGATATCGGCATCATCGAGAAGATCGATCCCGTCGAACAGGAGCTCTCGATCCGCTTCGACGACAGGCTGGTGCCATACGAATTCGGAGAGCTGGACGAAGTCTCCCTGGCCTACGCGGTGACCATCCACAAGGCGCAGGGCTCTGAGTTCCCGGCGGTGGTGATTCCGGTGGCCATGCAGCACTTCATGCTGCTCCAGCGCAATCTCATCTATACCGGGATCACCCGCGCCAAGCGGTTGCTCGTAGTGATTGGACAGAAAAAAGCCCTGGGCATCGCGGTACGGAACGACCAGTCCCGCAAGCGCTACTCTGGACTACTGAGCAGCTTGAACCCCCTCATCCGTCAGAAATCTACGCGACAGCCCGCTTTGGATGGTACTCTTCTCGGAAATCAATGAACGCCGACGAAATCCTTACCCAGTTGCAGCGCAATGAAGGCCATTTCGCCAAGGACGCCGTCCTGGAAGCAGTTGCCCGTCGCGATGAAATGATTCCCGCATTGCTCAACGTCCTCCGTGACGTGGCCAACAACCCTGAGCTCTATGCGTCTGATGCGGACAGCATAGTTCTCACTTATGCGATGTACTTGCTGGCCCAGTTTCGTGAGAGCCTGGCGTATCCCATCCTGGTACAGATTTTCTCCCTGCCCGGCGAAATGCCATTCGATTTGGTGGGAGACACCGTGACCGAGGGGCTGACCCGGATTCTCGCCAGTGTGTCGAATGGGGACATCAGCGGCATGACTTCGCTGATTGAGAACGAACAGGCGAATCCTTACGTCCGCTCGGCAGCAATCGACGGGCTTCTGACGCTGGTAGCCAGCGGAGAGCGTAGCAGGGACGAAATCGTGGCGTACTTTCACCACTTGTTCCAGACGCTGGAGCGCACGCCCAGCGTGACGTGGGACGGACTGGCCTGTTCCTGCACCGATATCTGGCCGGACGAACTGATGGACGAGCTGCGTAGTGCTTGGAGCGATAAGCTAATTTCCTCAGTCGTGATCGGCTGGGATGAGATCGAAGATTGGCATAAACGCGGCAAAGAATTCTGCATGCGGTATATGAAAAAGAAGTACAAGCTCGTCACAGACGTGGTCAAGGAGATGGCGTGGTGGGCCTGCTTCGAGAAGGATCGCAAGCCCGCCTATCGAGAGAAAGCCGCTGGGGCTCCAGAAGCGTCTCTTGCCGGAATGGGGTGGCCAATTCGCCGCACAGAGCCTAAAGTTGGCCGAAATGATTCGTGTCCGTGTGGCAGCGGAAAGAAGTTCAAGAAGTGCTGCGGACGTTAGTAGAGAGCGGGAGCCCCATCGGTTCCATTGGGATCCGACAGTTAATGTCGGATCGTCGGCGAGTTAGGAAGAAATAATTGGGAGGGACTGCTAGCCGGTCCGAAAGGGTTGCTCTATCTGCGACGGTAAAGGGCCTGTTTTCATCGCGGTCTACAAGCAACTCCGAATGGTCCACAACCTACAGGTTGTGGACCACGCCTTGGGGAGAGCTCAGTAGTATTGCCGGTTGCGGGAGACGTCACGAACGGCATCGCGGGAGGCGCTGGTGGTGAGCGCGGCGTGGGCCTAGAGGGCTTGCGAGACTTTGCGGGTGCGGGTTGTCACCAACATCGTCAAGCTCCCGGAACACAGGGAAATATCCAACCGGATTCCCACTTAGAACTGCTAGCCGAGAGGGTATGGGTTGTCTCAAAGCCGTTGCTGCTGCTAGGTTTTGTGTATGCATCCGGTGTTGCTCGCACCCGTTATGACTCCCCATGGACACCTCTCGCTGGCACAGGAGGACGACGCCCTTGCGCTCGACGCGGAGGTAGCGCAGCGCTTGCAGGGTTCGTTCGAGCGCGGCGCGGGCCATGGACTTCTGCAACTCGGAGCCAGCGAAGTGGGTACGGCGTTGCCCGCCGTCTTCTCGTATTGGCGTGAGTTTGCCGCTCGCTATGTAACCGCACTCTGTACTCACCCTAGTCTCTCCGCGGATGCGCCCGACACAAAAACCGCGAAAGCAGTTGTGCCGCCGCCGGATGCGGAGCTGGAGTGGCTGGCCATGGCCGCGCCGCTTATGACCGGGGCTGAATATCTGTCCAGTGCCGTCTTGCGCGCCTTGTGGCAGCAGACGGACGAGGCTCTTCAGCTTGAGCTGTCTGAGCAGCAATGCGGGGTGCAGGAGTTTCTCCAGCGCCGCAATCCGGCCTGGAATCTGGTCGGTCGCGTCTGCTTCAATCTGGCGGAAAACCGCAGCGATGCGGAGTCACCCTTCGCCTTTCTGGCCACCTACACCGTCCGCCTCTCGGCCCACTCCAAGGCGCAGCATCTGCCTTTGGGACAGGCTCTGCGCGAGTACGAGGGGCCTGCCAATCGGGACCGCCTCTTGTCGCTGCTGTTGCCGGTGCAACGAGCCGCGGAGAGCTGCCCGTGGCTGAAGGCAATGGTCGATAGCGGCGAGATCTTCCACCCGCTGCGCTGGACTCCCGGTGAAACCTCGCAGTTTTTACGTGATTGCCCGCAGTTGGAGCAGGCAGGCATCGTCGTCCGCATGCCGGCGACGTGGCCAGCGCATCGCCCGCCGCGGCCCCGCGTTACGGCCAGGGTGGGCGGCGTTGCTCCATCGCTGGTTGGTCAGGATGCGCTGCTCGACTTCCACATGGACGTTACGCTCGATGGCGATTCGTTAACCGCTGCCGAAATTCGCAAGCTGCTGGTCGGGACCGAGGGGCTGGCGCTGATGCGAGGGCGCTGGGTCGAGGTAGATCGCGAACAGCTCAGCCGCATGATCGACCGGTTTAGCGAGGCGGAGCGCGCCGCGGCCCGTCATGGAATGAACTTCGGCGAAGCGATGCGCATGTTGGCCGGGGCCAATCTCGACGCCGCGAATACTGACGTGGATAATGTCGAAGCTGATTGGGCTCAAGTGACCGCCGGCCCATGGCTTTCCGAGACCCTGAAGGGACTGCGCAGCCAGGAGGGGTTGGACAGGATCGATCCCGGCAAGGCGCTGAAGGGCACTCTGCGGCCTTATCAGCAGGTGGGCGTGCGCTGGCTCTATTTGCTAACGAAGCTGGGTCTGGGAGCGTGTCTGGCCGACGACATGGGATTGGGCAAGACCATTCAAGTTCTTTCGCTACTGCTGGTGCTCAAGAAGCAAGCCAAGGACAAGCCAAGCCTGCTGGTTGCTCCTGCGTCGCTGCTGGCCAACTGGGCCGCGGAACTGGAGCGCTTCGCGCCCAGCCTAAAGGTGATGGTCGCCCATACCTCGGCGATGTCCAGCGACAATCTTAAGAGCATTTCGGCGGATTCCCTGGCTGACGTGGACGTGGTGATTGCCAGCTACGGCACGCTGCTGCGCATTCCCTGGCTTACGGAAACCTTCTGGAGACTGGCGGTCTTGGACGAAGCACAGGCCATCAAGAATCCCAACGCCAAGCAGACGCGCAGCGTCAAGATGCTGAAGGCTGGTTCCCGCTTTGCGCTGACCGGCACGCCAGTTGAAAACCGGCTTGGAGATCTTTGGTCCATCTTCGACTTCATCAATCACGGACTGCTGGGGTCGGCAAAGGAGTTCACCCGGTTCACCAAGCGCCTCGCCGACCGGACCCACAATCCCTACGGGCCGCTGCGGGAACTGGTGCGACCGTATATTCTGCGGCGGCTGAAGACCGACAAGTCGGTGATCTCCGATTTGCCTGACAAGACCGAAGTGAAGGCCTTTTGTCAGCTCAGCCGCAAGCAGGCCGCGCTCTATCAGCAGGCGGTGGACGACCTCGCCGAGCAGCTTGATACGTCCGAAGGAATTCGCCGCAAGGGGTTGGTTCTCTCGTTCCTGATGCGCTTCAAACAGATCTGCAATCATCCCTCGCAATGGCTGGGCGACAGCGCTTGGAGCGAGCCAGATAGCGGCAAGTGGGCCCGTCTGCGCGACATCGCCGAAGTGATCGCGGCCCGGCAGGAAAAGGTGCTGGTCTTCACGCAATTTCGCGAAGTGACGGCCCCGCTGGCGTCCTTTTTGGGATCGATCTTCGGACGCCCAGGGCTGGTGCTTAATGGAGAAACCCCGGTGAAGAGCCGCAAGGATCTGGTGCGCCGCTTTCAGGAAGATGAGTCGGTGGGATTCTTTGTGCTGTCGCTCAAGGCGGGAGGCACGGGACTCAATCTGACCGCAGCCTCGCACGTGGTTCACTTCGATCGGTGGTGGAATCCCGCCGTCGAGAACCAGGCCACGGACCGCGCCTACCGCATTGGTCAGAACAAAAATGTGCTGGTGCACAAGTTCGTCTGTCAGGGAACGGTCGAGGAGAAGATCGACACGATGATCGAATCGAAACGCCAGATTGCGCAGGATATGCTGGAAGGCGGAGCCGACCTACTGCTGACCGAGATGAAGGACGACGAACTGCTCAAATTGGTCGCGCTCGACCTGAATACGGCACTCAAGGAGATATAGATCATGTACGACGGCTGGGGATGGAGACCGTATGTGTCAGTGGCTGAGAGGCGTCTTAAAGCATTGAGAAAAATGGAGGGCCTGCGCAAGAAAGGCCGCTTGATCTCTCCGGTGAGCGTCGATGGCCGCACCATCGCCAAGACCTTCTGGGGGAAGGCTTGGTGCGAGAATCTGGAGTCGTACAGCGACTATGACAACCGTCTGCCCCGCGGGCGGACATACGTGCGCAACGGGTCGGTTGTCGATCTGCAGATTGCCGCAAGCCAGATCACGGCGCTGGTCAGCGGCTCGGAGATCTATGAGGTCAAGGTGGAAATCCTTCCCGTTGCCAGTCCGCGCTGGAAATCGATCTGTGAAGATTGCGCGGGTTCGATCGATTCGCTGGTCGAGCTGCTGCAAGGACGGCTCTCCAAAGGCGTGATGGAACGCATCAGCCAGCAGCAGACCGGGCTTTTCCCGTCGCCCAAAGAAATCAAGCTATCGTGCAGTTGCCCGGACTGGGCGGAGATGTGCAAGCATGTCGCGGCTGTTCTCTATGGCGTCGGCGCTCGCTTGGACCAGCAGCCCGAGTTGCTCTTCCGGCTTCGCGCTGTGAACGAAAAGGAACTGATCGCCAGCGCCGGCAAGTCTCTGCCCAACGCGAAGAAGAGTCCCGCAAAGGTGCTTGGTGGAGAGGATCTCTCCAAGCTCTTTGGGCTGGACCTCGCCGACTCCACACCGCCCGCCAAGTCTGCGCATCCAACCAAAGCCAGGCCTGCTGCCAAGGCCGCGCGGATACAGGAGACGCGCGTAACCAAAGCCAAGCGCATTGCCACAAAGACCAAGCCAGCGAAAAAGGCCGTACAGGCCAACGCAAAGCCCTCTGCGCCAACCAAGCCGGTGGCTAAGAAGAAACCGGTGGCCGAACCCATGAAGCCCAAGCCAGTCCAGAAGTCAGCAAGCAACGGGCCCGCACGCATGAAGAAGGCACAAATCGCTTCCCCAAAGAGCGGCGTTCCCGCGGCAAAGAAGAAGACCGTCGCCGTCTCCAGCAGGGCCAAGCCAACCCGATCGGTTGCCAAGAAAGCTCTCGCTACGCCGCGCGTCGCAAACAAAACCCTTCCCAACGAGGGTAGATTCTAGACCAATCCTTCAGCAACGAGAAGCGCAGCGCTGAACGTAAGATTAAAGTTGCGGGGAGGACGAGCGCTTCCTACGAGACGTCGTCTATGGCCGTGCTGGCGAGCCGTGGAGGGTACGTAGCGTGTGCGGTGGAGGTTTTTGGGCGCAGCTTTTCCCGATACGAGCCTGCGTGACGGTGGGGAGTGAGGGTTTCTGGTTCGCCGAGGCCGTGCTATCCGGGCGAGGCTCCGAGGGCCAGCGCCACATGCCGGAAGGCGGGCAGAAACGGGAACGACGCGGGCAGATGCAGCACCATGCGGCGCACCGAGGCCGCCACGCGGGCACCCAAAGCATGCGCCGACGAATCTAACCGCTATGACCGATCTCTTCTCGCCGATATCCATTCGCGATCTCACATTGCCCAACCGCATTGCTGTCTCGCCGATGTGCCAATACTCCAGTATCGACGGCTTCGCCAATGACTGGCACCTGGTCCATCTGGGCAGCCGCGCCGTCGGAGGTGCAGGCCTCGTCTTCACGGAAGCCTCCGCCGTCCTGCCCGAAGGCCGCATCACCCCGAACGACCTCGGCATCTGGAAGGACGACCACATCGCCCCGCTCGCCCGAATCGTGGACTTCCTGCACGGGCAGGGCGCACACGCAGCGATTCAACTCGCGCACGCCGGACGCAAGGCCAGCATGCAGCGTCCCTGGGAGGGCGAACGCCTGCTCTCACCCGGCGAAGATGGTTGGACCAACGTCGTGGCTCTCCTGGATGACTGAGCTGGGTTCTGTCGGCTGATTCCGCTCTTTAAGTTCCACGGGAGGGCTCCTCTATTTGTGGCTGGCCAAGATGGCTACTGAACAGCCGGTGCAGGGCTTGCGGACTCGGCAGCGGGCGCATCGACCTCGGGGGCATCGTCAGACGCGACCTTCGGAATTTCAAATCCCGCGTCGGTGTACGACATTTCTGCCACATCAATGCCCCAAATGAGCGTGTGGAAAAATTCGTACACCAATTCTTGTGTGGACAGGAGGCGGGATACCTTGGGGAGCATATTCTTCGCTAGTTGGCGGACTTCGTCGACCGTGGGTGTTGGAAGCTCACCAGTGGGGTCTTTCTCTGCGGGCGGGGCCAGACTCGCCTCGTGCTGCGCGACATACCGATCCGCCGTGGTGACCGGAAGGTGCTGGAGTCGCAGATATTTAGCCCAGCCGCTTCCGCGTCCGGTGCGGGCCAGGAGCGCCTTCATGGAGTGAAGCTTCTCCGCGAGGGTAAGGCGCAGGGATCTCATCTCCGCCCGGGTGCGCCGAACGCTGGCGTTGCCATTCTTGCGGTCGGTCAAGAGCTTCGTGATCTCGGCAGAGAGCGTGGCCTCAGCTTCGGTATCGATGGGCGCGGGCGTCGGGGCGTCGAGATCCACCGGGGTGTCGGCAATCACATCGTGCACCGGGTCGGCAACGGTTGGCGTTGTGGCCGGTGCGACAGGCGGTGCCGTCCTCGGTGCTGCCGCACCTGGTGTGGGCGACGCGGTCGCTGATGTCTGTGCCGTCGGCGCGGCTTGGGCGTTGTGCGCCGGGATTGCGGGCGATACGGGGGCAGTCTGTGCAGTTGGGATCTTCGCGGGGGCGGGGACGGACAGCACGGGTGGTGTAGACAGTACAGGTGTTGGTGTTGGATCTGATGGCATGGCGGTCTCCTCAACGAGGTAGGGATTGAAAACCCCTCCGTATAGGAATCCGGAAGCTATCCGACGCGAATCCACTGAAGAAACCTGACGCGACAGCCTTGCCAGGGCCAGGCCCCACACTAAGGCTGATGTTCCAGGGGTGGTCGCCTCGGCGGTGGAGGGTAGAGGTTCCGGCAACGCCACAAGCTCACGTGGGGGTGGTCAACAAAGCCCGCAGACGCTTTTGGGGTGAATGGGTGGGTAGAGTTGCTGTCAGATGCCCGGTTCGCCATGGGCGGGTCGGCAACGCGTGCATGTCAGAGACGGGCGGCAGCGGTTCCGGGCGGCGAGTAGGGTTCGCGTAGGAGGTTCTCCCGGTGTTGGTGGCGGGACAGGTCGGGCGGAGCATGCTCAATGTTCCGGCGCGGGCGGCGCGGCGGCGTTCCCTTGGTGTGGCCTTCGTCGAGCAGAGCCATGTGTCCCAGTGCTAGGGCTCCGCGCTCGAACAGGTTGGTGTTGTCTCTGCCGTGAACGTGCCTGCGATAGCAGGTACTTCATGGCTGTCCTTGCGGTTGCTCTTGTCGTTTCCCTTGCTTTTGCTGTTGGGTCTGGCGAAGCCTGAATCACGAAGTGATGACCACGAGGAGGAGGATCGCTGTTCTCCTCCT
>Ga0182011_10004024_pt1 | contig 11883 bp, 10 predicted proteins | sample 711E1DmetaG_FD_120481 | JGI IMG/M metagenome (GOLD analysis project Ga0182011, IMG submission 120481) | Permafrost microbial communities from Stordalen Mire, Sweden - 711E1D metaG | ecosystem: Environmental > Terrestrial > Soil > Wetlands > Permafrost | place: Sweden: Stordalen | collected... | reverse complement strand
CTGTCGAGGAGCTGGCTCCTTGCCGCGCTTAAGCGAAAGCGCAGGCCCGATAAGCCGTCGTTTCATCCATCAAAAGACACAGAATGCGGCAACGAACTTGTCCGCTGGTACGAACAGGAAGATCACGATATATACGATGTTTGCGCTGATGACCATTGTCAGCGTTATCAGGGTATTACAAAGATCGTTTCTTCCCGTGCCGGCGATGCAGTGCTGCAAACAAGAGGACAGGTATTGACGCACAGAGATGAAATCTGTGATGCGCGGTATTCAAAGGCATGTGGGGGTCTTACGGAGGAATTCGCCACAGCATGGGAGACAAGGCATGTACCGTATCTTACTTCCGTTTCTGATGCACCGGCTGTCCATAATCCGATAAGAACAGAAGAAGAGGCGGTCCGGTGGATTACCTCTGAGCCTGAGGCATACTGCAATACAAGGGACGATGGTATCCTCAACAGCATCCTCCCCGGCTTCGATCGTGAGACAGAGACATTTTTTCGCTGGAAGGTCGAATATGAGCGCACAGAACTGGAGGAGATCATACGTAGCAAATCGGGTTTTGATTTCGGCACACTCAGAGAGGTGAGACCCCTTTCGCGCGGTCCTTCGGGCCGCATCTTTCGTCTCAGTATTACCGGCTCGAAAAAAAACATGGTTGTGGGAAAAGAGCTGGAGATCAGGCGATGGTTGTCTCGAAGCCATCTTTACAGTAGCGCCTTTGTAGTGAGCACGAAATATAACCGCCATGACGAAGTCGAAAGATTTGTTTTTCATGGCGCCGGATGGGGGCATGGCGTTGGACTGTGCCAGATCGGCGCTGCCATGATGGCGCATAAGGGATTCAAGGCGGGCGAGATACTTAAACACTATTTTCCCGTAACGCGGATACAGAAGATCTATTGATACGGCCATGAGAATAGCGCGGATAAAAGAAGAGAGAGGTTGACAATCATTGAAGAGGCGACGATTCAAGACAGCCTTTATTCTCGGCGCGGGTCTTGGGACGAGACTGCGTCCGCTGACGCAGCAATGTCCGAAGCCACTCCTGCCGATCAATGGTCGTCCTGTTATTACGTATGTCATGGAACACTTGCTGCAGGTAGGCGTTGAACGTTTTATCGTCAATACGCACCATTGCCCGGAAGTCTACCATGAGCATTTTCCTGACAGACAATGGCATGGGGCACCCATCCTGTTTTCTTACGAGCCGATCCTTCTTGATACTGCCGGAGGACTTAAAAACATTGAAAACCTCCTTGATGAAGATGAAGCAATCCTCTGCTATAACGGAGACATTATCGCTGATTTTACGTTGCAGAGACTAATTGAGGCGCACGAAATTCAGAGACCGGAAGCGACACTGGCGCTTAGAAGTACAGGTCCTCTTCTGAATGTAAATATCGATGAAAAAGGCGAGGTGTGCGATATAAGGCGCACCCTGGGAAACGCCGGCATCAAAAGCTGTCTCTTTACCGGCATCTATGCCATGGAAACCTCCCTGCTCAAATCTATGGAGGCGGGCAGGATCAAGTCTATCATTCCCGTTTTTATAGGCAGGATCATCGAGAAGGCGGGCTCAGTGCGCGGTACTGTCATCGATGAAGGCCGATGGCACGACATTGGGTCAATCGCCGAATATGAGGCGCTGAAGACTGAAATCAAGCGAGCTTCTGCGAGCAGATGGGGTGGCTCCAGTAGCTTTGCTGCTGGAGGGGGCGACGTGAGCCCCACTGATGGAGGGCGGATAATGTCCCCGGAAGAATTGATCGATTTTGCCCGAACATCCCTGGGGCTTCCCGGGTTGATGCCCTTGGAGCTTGTCCCGCTACCGGTCAGGGGTTCAGACAGGAGCTTCTTCAGGATTACCTGGAATGATGGCGCATCGGCCATACTGGTCCATTATGATCCTGGACGTGTTGAAAACACCTATTATGCCGACATTGCCGCCTTTATCCGCGGTATCAATGTACCGGCTCCTGCTGCATTGGGCCATGATCCTGTCCGATGTCTTATGGCAATGGAGGATATGGGCAATATTGATCTATGGTCTTTCAGGGCATCCTCGTGGGATGTAAGACGCGCGCTCTATTGCAAAACCCTTGAGGCAGTCCATGGGCTCCACGACTTTTCGATAAAAGACTTCCCGTCAGATACGGTAATACTCATGGATGGGTTTGATACAGCACTATACCGCTGGGAACGTGACTACTTCAGGGAACATTTTGTGGGAAGGGTATGCGGCATTGTTCTCGAACCTTCACGGGCGAAGGCACTTGAAGACGAGCTCGCAGCGCTCGCGGAGAGCCTTGGCGGAACAGAGCCTTGCCTTGTGCACCGTGATCTCCAGTCCCAGAACGTGATGATCCGCGAGGGGGAGGTCTTCCTTATTGATTTTCAGGGTATGCGTTTCGGAAACAGGTTCTATGATCTGGGCTCTCTGCTTAACGATCCTTACGTGAATCTTTCCGAAGAAGAGGCCATCGACCTGCTCGGTTTCTATTACGGCCTGTCAAAAAAAGATATGGAGTGGCCTCTCTTTGTAGAGCGCTTCTGGGAGGCCTCGGCACAGCGCCTCATGCAGGCGCTTGGGGCCTACGGATTCCTGGGTAAAACAAAAGGATTGAAGGGTTTTCTTGACCATATACCTTCCGGGATCTCGAACCTTCATCGTTCGGTCACGCGTGTTTCATCTCTGCCATTACTCCGTGGACTCACCGAAGAGTGCCTCACGCTCTTCAAGTAAATGGCCCCCTGCTTTGCAAACCTGATAAAAAACGTTGTTGGAACAATGAACCCCTTAAACCTTGAACTTGCCGATCACTTTTGTAAGGTCTGTGGATAAGATCGCAAGATTATCTGACGCCTGTTCAATATCAGTGGCTCCATTGGTTGTTTCCTTGGATAAGGACGCTATCGCTTCTACATCACTGCTTATGCTCTCAGAGGTTACCGACATTTCCTCGGTGGCGGATGCGATTTGCTGGGCCATCAACTGGAGGTCGTTAACGCTTTTTACGATCCCGTCCAGAGCGTCACCAGCCTTTTTGGATAGATCAACGCCTTTCTCCACCTTGTGTTGGCTTTCGTCCATTGTAGAGACTGCCAGTCCCATTTCTGATTGGATGGCCTTTATCATCGTTCCAACTTCACCTGTCGCGTTTGTTGTTCTCTCGGAGAGTTTTCTCACCTCATCGGCAACGACGGCAAACCCCCTTCCATGTTCTCCTGCCCGCGCCGCCTCGATAGCCGCATTCAGAGCAAGTAGGTTCGTCTGGTCTGCGATGTCGTTGATGACATTAACGATCTCGCCGATCTGCTTGGAGCGTTCTCCGAGGGATTTTATAAGCCTTGAAAGCTCAGCCACCTTATCCATGATGCTCATTGTTTCTTTTATCACTTCCTTAACGACATCTTCCCCGTTTTCTGCGACTTTCAATGCATCTTCTGAAGTGGTAGCGATGGCAGAGGTATTTTTTGCCACATCTACCAGCGTTTGTGACATCTCAGTTGTAGACGATGCTATTTGAGAAATCCTGTTCGTCTGGTCTTCCAGTCTCTTTGTAATATTTTTGATGGTCATCGAGAGCTCATCCGATGCGGAAGCCACCTGACCGGATGTATCTCTGACATTCCCCATGGCCGTATTTATCAAGTCATTAAGCTTATTTTTCATTTTGTTAAGGGCATTCGCAATGGCCCCGGCTTCATCCACGGATTTAACATCGAGATCGCTGACGGTGAAGTCTCCATTGGCCATTTTGTCCGCCATCTTTATGCTTTGTTTCAACGGTCTGGTTATCATCCCTGCAACGATAAATACTATCATAAGCATGAGAACAGAGCCCGTTCCGGTAGCAGCAATCAGCCGGTTCCTCATATTTGCTATTTCAGTTTGAACGTCATCGACGTAGATGCCCGTGCCTACGACCCACTCCCAGGGTTTGTAGGCCTTGACAAAGGAAACCTTGGGGACGGGCTGTGTAAAGCCTGGTTTCGGCCACATATATTCCACGAATCCTTCCCCATTTTCTTTGCAAACCTTTACAGCTTCCACGATTAATTTCTTCCCATGCGGGTCGGCTAAATCACTGACATCCTTTCCGTCAAGTTCAGGTTTGATGGGGTGTACGATCATCAAGGGCTGGAAGTCGTTGATCCAAAGATATTCGTTGCCTTTGTACCGGATGCCCTTGACCCTCTCTATGATCTTTTTTTGGGCATCTTCTTTTGAAATGTCGCCTTTTTGTATCATTGTTTCGTATTCTGCGAACATGGCGTATACAACGTCCACCACGTTTTTTATTCCATCCTTTTTTTCCTCCATATATTTTTTTTCACAGAGGGGCAGGAAGTAAAATAGTACCCCCAGGGCAACGCATATTAAAGTAAAGATCGATATGGACATTATTTTTGTGAAGATGGACCAATTTCTAAATCCCTTTAGTTTCATGATATTTCAGCCTCCTTATAAATGCAACTGCCTCTTGCTTGATTTATCGGACAATTATTGATTTCCTTAATTTATTTCTTCGAATGGGTACAGCAGGAAGGAGCCAGAGCATCGGACAATCGAAAAGTCTCGCAAACTCAGCGCGCCAATGAAAGAGAACCCGATTGTTTGTCGAAAACGAGGAGGCTCTTCCTTATGTCCTTTGCCGTGAGTCTCTTGAACAGTACCGTGGCTTCTCCGTGTGGATCGATCTCAGGGACACCGTCTTTAGTGAGTTTCAGGGGGACAATGTCGCCGCTGATAAACTCATCGGTTTGGGAGTTTATTTTGAGTGTAAGAATGGCACTCAGGCCGTTCACGCCTTTGACGTTGAACATTTTGTAGGTAAGAAAATTTCCCAGACTGTAGGCGATAAGTCTGCCTTTATAGACTTCAAGCGCTCGCAGGACGTGAGGCCCGTGGCCGAGCACCAGATCAGCCCCCGCGTCGATGATTGAGCGGGATAATTTTACGACGTTTCCTCTATGTTCATCGAGGAATTTTTTATTGACATTGAGCGTGCGTATTGCCGATTTTCCTTCAGCTCCGCCGTGAAAAGAAACGATGACGATGTAGTTTTCCTCTTTTAGTTTTTTGACGATCTGTTTTGCCATATCAATATCGAGTATCGAATAGGCGTATTCGCTCAATGTGAAAGAGAAGGCAACTACGGCAACTTGCTTTTCCTTCACGGACATGCAGGCGATAGTAGCGCCGCCGGTTGCCTCTATACCTGCCATTTTCAGCGTATTGATAGTGCTCTTCACACCTGCTATCCCGCAGTCGAAGGTGTGGTTGTTGGCGATGTTCATTACGTTGAAGCCCGCGTCTTTGAGGCGGCCTGCATATCACGCCGGTGTTATAAACTCGTAGCACTGAGGCAATTTTATCGCACATTTCTTCGGGGCACCCTGATCGATGAGAGGGCCTTCGAGATTTCCGAAGACGATATCACCCGGTTTGAGCCTTTCAAGAACGTCGTTGAAAATTCCCTTGCCGTCTTCCGGTGGAAGCATGTTGGAAGGATGGGTGGAACCCATCATAATGTCCCCTACAGCGACGATGACGAGGCAATCATCTTCATAGTTTTCAGGTAATGGACCGTTATGATTGCGCTTGGAGAAGGCTTGAGAGCAGGATCAATGATAGCACTGATGCTACTGTCCTTATTCGTTTGTGATATATGCACATTCGCTGACCTGATCGTGAATATTGTGAACGCTGGAACCTTTTACCATGTTCCTGTAAAAAGTTAAAGGATGTTCGTTACATGAAGAGGATGGTGACGGGGATACCTTTCTTTTCAAACCCTTCCTTAAGTTTGAGGCTCGTTGAACTAAAATAGTCGTCCCTCAGAAAGCGCTCCAAATCAAAGCGGCGATAGATTGATACTACTTTTTTAGAATAGTTCAAACGGTCGATGAGCACGGAATCGGCCACCCCCGCGATATTTTCTACGAGCCTTTCAGGATTTAAAGGTAACAGAGGCCCGATAAACGCGTATGTGTTTATACCTGCATCGTGGATTGTCTTTAATGCTTCAATACGCGATTCAATCGACGGGGAGTTTGGCTCGAAGAGTTTTTTTGTTTCTTCCGTATCGGTTGTGATGGACAGGCCGACTTCAATATCCTGAAATTTTTTGAAAAGACCAATGTCCCGTGCGGCCAGCGAAGAACGGGTCAGTACACTAACGGGGAATTGTCTTTTCAGGAGGAGCTCGAGACATCTCTGTGTTATCTGATATCTTTTTTCTAAAGGCTGGTAGGGATCGGTGACAGTGCCGAAAAGGACGCTTCCCTTTCTTGCCCTTTTCAGTTGTTTTCTGAGCACCTGCGCCGCATTGATCTTCACATCAACGAATTCGCCCCAGGGTTCGGTATGGCCGGTGAAACGTTTCATAAAACTCGCGTAGCAATACTTGCAGCCATGCGCGCATCCCACATAGGGATTAATACAGTAATCGTATCCCTCTATTCCTGTTTTTGTAAGGATCGTTTTCGAGAAAATTTCATTGACGCGCATGCTTTATGCTATCACAGATGTATCTCATCACCCTGGCATGTCTCGCCTGCAACGTTGGGGTAATCAACCTTGCCATTTGGAGAGCGCGGTGCCAGTCCTTCTTTTTTAATGATGAGTACGTACCACCGCTGGATCATGTTGAGTAGTGCGACCATGGCCAGGATCGCCATCATACCAACCAGCACCGAGTGGAGTACTGCGAACCCGTAAGTCATTTCCGTGCCGACTTTATCCCAGTATGATATGATCAGCTCAACGGATGCCGTAAAGGTCGTTACAAACATAAAGACCATGGGGATGAACGTTACCAGTGAATATTTCAGCTTGCTTTCTTTTATAATGACGGTGGTTCCGACGCCGAGGGCGATGGCTGCCAGAAGCTGATTGGCTACGCCGAAGAGCGGCCATATCGTTTTTATCGTTCCGGTATATATGAGAAATGCCCATGAACCGACGACAACCAGGCTGGATATCAGTATTCCTGGATACCACCCTTGGCGGGCAAGGGGTTTGTAGATGAAGCCCCCCATTTCTTGGACGAGAAAGCGGGCGACTCGCGTGCCTGTGTCCACAGTCGTGAGGATGAACAGCGCTTCGAACATGAGTGCAAAGTTATACCAGTATGGCATCAGGCCCCTCATCCCCGGCAGTCCGCCGAGGATCGAGGCCATCCCCACGGCCAGCGATACCGCGCCTCCGGGCCGGTGCACCACGTTAACCTGCACCATCTCTGAAAGCTCTTTAACCCGATCTATCGGGAATCCCATAGAGGCCAGTTGATCAAATGAAAGCGTGGTATTGATGGCGAAATAATCTCCTGGAAGCAGGATGCACGCTGCGATGAGGGCCATCATGGAAACAAAACCTTCCACAAGCATGGCACCGAACCCTATCATCTGGATATCGTTTTCCGAGCTGATCATTTTTGGCGTTGTGCCGGAGGAGATCAGAGCGTGGAAACCTGATATGGCTCCGCAAGCGATGGTGATGAACATGAACGGAAAAAGCTTTCCGGGGATTACCGGACCGCCGCCGTGGATGAATTTCGTCAATGCCGGCATCTGGATCGTCGGCGCGATGAATATGACGCCGATAGCAAGAAGTGAGATGGTCCCGATCTTCATGTATGTTGAGAGATAATCCCGTGGACAGAGGAGCATCCACACCGGAAGGATCGACGCGATAAGACCGTACATCGCCATGCAGAGAATCAGGGTGTTACGCGAAAGGCTAAAGACGTTCTCGAGGGGAGATCCAGGTATGAAATGCCCGTAGATCACGGCAGCGATGAGGAGCGACACGCCGATGAGCGTCACCTCGCCGACCTTGCCGTATCGTATCTTATAAAGATATAAACCCATAAAAAGCGCGATGGGGATGGACATGGCGATTGTGAAGGTGCCCCATGGGCTATGAGAGAGCGCGTTGACAACTGCCAGGCCAAGGCCGGCCAACGCCACGATGATGATGAATAAAATTGCAAAGGAGGCGGCAACGCCCCCAATCTGTCCCACTTCGTCCTTCGCTATCTGTGCCAGTGAGCGGCCGTTCCGACGCACCGACGCCGTAAGGACCACCATGTCGTGGACAGCGCCGCCCAGGGACGCGCCAATGAGCATCCAGAGGAATCCGGGGAGATATCCGAACTGAGCCGCCAGCATCGGCCCGATGAGGGGCCCAGCGCCTGCTATGGCCGCGAAGTGGTGACCGAACAACACGTATCTGTTTGTCGGATGGTAGTCGATGCCGTCTCGCATTTTAAACGCCGGGGTCTGCCTGTCTCCTGAGAGGACTAAGACCTTGGCTGCGAGAAAGGCTCCATAAAATCTATAGGTAATAAGATAGATGCACCCGGCCGCTGTCACAATCCATAGGGCGTTAACCTTCTCCGTTGGGCTCCATATTCCCGTTACCACGGCGAATGCCATGGCGCCGACCAAACAGATTACACCCCAGAATATTTTTTTTATCATACATTACCTCTGCTCAATATATTAAGAGACTGTTTTATCAAGGTTTTTTAATAAAATGATACAGCCTTTAGCGGCACTATGATGCGCATCAAACTTCCATTAAACAATCCGTTATGACTCTTAAAAAAGATAGTATCCATAAGTTTTATAAAACGTCAAGAAAATTTCATGGAAATTTTATCGAAGAGTTGGTGTAAGCGTGTTTTCAGGCTTCAAGGATAGGTTTCAAGAATATCTTGACAAAGCTCTTTGTGTATATTTAGACTACAGCGTTTACAGTGATCAGGAGCTTGATCATACATCTATGTGAAGACATCATGCGAGGTGAACATCGTGAAAAAATCATTTCCAACATCATCGAAAGAGAAAGAAAGTATCACGAAAGCAAAGGGCCTGGAGGAAATGAATGGGGCCTTAAAGACACTTCTTGCCCGGACAGAAGAAGAAAAAAAAGACCTTGAAGAAAAGATTCACTCCAATGTAAAAGAGCTTATCCTTCCATACATGGAGAAGCTCAAAAGTACGGAGCTTACAACGGAACAGCATATCTACCTGGAGATTATCGAGACCACTATTAAAAATGTTTTCTCGTCATTCCTCCAGAAGGTAACTTCAAAACAATACCGCTTTACGCCAAAAGAAATTCAGGTGGCTACGCTCATCAGGGAAGGAAAGGCAACAAAGCAGATAGCTGACATCATGAAAGTGACCCGAAGCGCCATCGGGCTCCACCGCCACCACATCAGAAATAAGCTTGGTCTCGGCAAGGCCAAGGTCAACCTCCATTCGTACCTGCTTTCGTTGCAGCAATAGATAATGTCCATACCTCATAATGCTAATGCTCGATGGTGCCCCGCTATTCCTGCCCCAAGGACCAAAAGGGGGTCTCAGAGAGTCTGGTTCTACTCGATGGCAGATGAATTCAACGACAAAATTTTGATGAGGTCAGACAAGTTGGACCCATCGCTTAGAATGTAGAACAGGTTCTTCCCGAAATTGTCAAGACCGATACGGAAGGGTATAAGGCAGTATCATATGAAAAGTTAACCACAGTCCTGGCGGAAGTGCTCAAAGAACAGCAGACTGAAATCGAGAGTTGAAAGCCGAGATCGGGGCGCTGAGGGAGCGCCAAGGTGGCGGTGGGAAAATAGTTCCGTATGGTAGGAAAAATTTGCCTATACCGGTATGACACACACAGTAGCCGTTCCTGAAGCGGCCAGTAGCAGGAACGGCTATGTACATCAATTACACATACAGAGCGGAGCCCAGAAGACCCTGGATATTCTGTGAAAAACCGTTAGAGCTCAATTGCATATAAGCCTCTAGCGCAGAGCTAAACATGCTCGCGATGGAGCTCACCTGCGATCCGTCACTGCCGGTCGATGTCGTTGTGCTGTTTGCCGTATTCTGAGCTTCCATGTTTGACTGGAACGTACTCAACTCGCTCGCGCTGATAGAACCGTCACCATTTGTGTCGATTTTGCTGAAAAGATCGTCTGTTGATGAGGCTTGTGTCGATGAATCCGGTGGCGGTGGGCCCATTGCCTGCATATTCTTTTTCATTTCCGTTTGGAACGTACCCAACTCACTCGCACTTATCGAGCCATCCCCGTTCGTGTCGATCTTGCTGAAAAGATCTTCTGTTGTGGACGTGGTTCCTGTAGTACCGAACTGAGAGTTCATCACGGAGTTTGTGAATTGAGCTTCCATCTCCGACAGGAACGTACTCAACTCGCTCGTGCTTACCGAGCTGTCCCCATTTGTATCGATCTTGCTGAAAAGATCATTTGTTGAGGACGTGGAGCCGGATTGCTGCAATTGCCACCAATTATCATAACTGCTTGAACTGCCAATTGCACTGATCATCTTCTACCTCCTGGTTTGTTTTTTTGCCGATCCTGAAGCTGGCCGCATATGCCGGTAATGTTGCAATCAGCGTGCTTTCACTGTAAACTTATATGTGTTATGTCTATCCGGCACGTTAAGAACTGTAAATATTTTCAGCGGCCTGCTTTACAATTCTTAACAAACGTTTTTCCGTGAATTAATGTAAAGTCTATATGTACCGAAACCGGTAATTGAATTGAGATGGAAAGAGTCCTTGTAATCGATGATGATGTTGCCCTCTGTGGATTGCTTGCGGAGTATCTCGAACCGGAAGGTTTTCAGATAGAGAGCGTTCAGAATGGCCAAACGGGACTGGAAAAGTCCCGTGACGGGGGCTACGATCTGATTGTCCTCGACGTCATGCTGCCGGTGATGAACGGTTTTGAGGTCCTTCGTCATCTCCGCAGGAATATCAGCACGCCGGTGATTATGCTTACCGCCCGCGGTGAGGATGTGGACAGGATTGTGGGGCTGGAGGCCGACGATTATCTCTCCAAGCCTTTTAACCCCCGCGAATTGCTCGCCCGGATGCGGGCTATTCTCAGGTGCACAAGACAGGAATGGCCCGTATCACCTTCAGCGCCGAAGAAACTCAGAGTGGGCGATATCGAAATGAACACAGGCGCCCGCATCGTTTTCCGCAATGGCGAGAAGATCGATCTTACCTCTGTCGAGTTCAATCTTCTGGAAGCACTCTTGCGCAAGGCCGGGCAACTCGTGTCGCGGAAAGAGCTGACACAAACGGTGCTCTGCCGGTTACCTTATCCCTACGATAGGAGCATCGATGTCCATATCAGCAAGCTGCGCAAGAAACTCGGCCATGAGGCAGGAGGTATGGAACGCATAAAGACCGTGCGGAACGTGGGCTACCTCTACGCTTTCCATCCGGGGGCCGAATCAGCCTTCGTGGCCGAGGCTACATAGGCATATCCATGCGGAAGAGGACCATTTTTTTTAAGATATATCTCTGGTTCTGGCTTGCTACCGCCCTTATCCTTACCATCCAGATCAGTCTCGACAGGCTCACCGATCCGGGTCCTATGGCCTTCCATTTGGAACAGGGCTTAACACCTGTACTGTCGTTATATGGATACAGGGCCCTTGAATACTATCTCAATGGGGATAAGGAGGGGCTCAGAAAATGGAGCGAGGAGTTGGACAGATCGACTGGTTTGGTTGCCTACCTGATCGGTCCCGAGGGTCAGGAAGTAACGGGTCATCCTCTGCCCAAGGAAGCGCGGGCAGTGGTGGCACGGGCTCGCTTGTCGGGAAAGCCTGAGATCTCTCTCGTGAGGTATCGGGCGCTATTGGCATTGCCGCTCAATGCCTCGAACGAAAGTTCCTATTATGTTGTGGGAGATATGTTCGGAAGGGCTTTTGTTCCCCCTCCTCCACCGAGAAGCCTTCTGTTTGACGCCTTCCGGCTTATTATAGCCCTTGTTGTATCTGCCGGTGTCTGCTACGGTCTTGCCCGTTATCTGACCATACCTATCATCAAACTGCGGG
>Ga0182011_10004023_pt1 | contig 11884 bp, 5 predicted proteins | sample 711E1DmetaG_FD_120481 | JGI IMG/M metagenome (GOLD analysis project Ga0182011, IMG submission 120481) | Permafrost microbial communities from Stordalen Mire, Sweden - 711E1D metaG | ecosystem: Environmental > Terrestrial > Soil > Wetlands > Permafrost | place: Sweden: Stordalen | collected... | reverse complement strand
CCTCTCATCCATGAGCCACGAGATGAGAACTTCTCTAAATACAATCGTTAATACATCAGGCCTCCTTCTCAATGAGCCGGCAGGGCAGGTTCAATCGGATCTGCTGGATGTGCTTAAATTTTCATCTGAAAGCCTTTTGCAACTTGTCAATGAAATTCTTGAATATTCAAAGATCGATTCCGGAAAGATGGAATTCGAAGTCATCGATTTTGACCTCCTTAAATTACTGAAGGGTATTCAGCAGAGTTTACTTTATGGACCCCTTAAAAGTGGTGTTGAACTGGAATTTCTGATCGATGAGCATGTTCCGGCCGTTGTGCAGGGAGATTCGATCCGGCTTGCCCAGGTACTTTTCAACCTTTTGGGGAATGCACTGAAATTTACAGAGAAAGGAAAAGTGAGCCTTCAGGTTGACGTTATCAGGGAATGGAAAGAATACATGGAATTACTCTTCCGGATTTCGGATACAGGTATCGGTATTCCCAGTGACCGGCAGGAGCACATCTTCGAAGCCTATACCCAGGCCTCATTAGCAACCTCACGTATATATGGAGGAACCGGCCTCGGACTTGCCATTACGCGTAGGCTCGTGGAAGGGCAGGGCGGCCGGATCGAATTGCAGAGCAAGGTTGATGCCGGCAGCATTTTCTCGGTTTTCATGAAATTCAGAAAAAGCGAATCCGGAACTGCTGTCGATAACTTCAGCGATCCGGTTTCAATGCAGAATTTACGCGGAATGAAGATATTGGTTGTGGAAGACAACGTCATCAATTTAAAGATCATTTGCGGATTGTTGTCAAAATGGGATGCAAGGATCGATACTGCCGAAGATGGTGAAGTTGCCGTGCAAAAAGTAAGGAATAATACATATGACCTTATTCTCATGGATCTCAGCATGCCGCGTGTAAGTGGATTTGAAGCCGCCATGCAAATAAGGAATACCGAAGGCGATTATTATAAGAATATTCCCATCCTGGCGCTTACCGCTTCGGCTTTTGTTGAAGATCATAAACGGATCTTTGAATCGGGGATGAACGGTTTTATCATCAAACCTTTCCATCCTGCCGAACTGAACAGTAAAATCTCAAACTTTCATAAGGGAACCATGTTGTTAAGATAGCCTCCTGCTATAAACAGGCTGCGGGGGAGAAGTAGGTTGTAAAATATTATTTATACAAGGACTAAATTAAAATAGAAATTAATTTCAAAAAAATACAGACTCAATGAAAGACAAGCCCATCGAAGACCCTGTCAACCTGGTTTATATCGGCAGGGACCCGCAAGTTGTTCAAACCCTGGACGGCATCCATGAGGTACAGTTGACCGTACTCGAAAACGCACTGGCTGCGATGACTTTTCTTTCTTCAGGACAAACTCCGGACGTCATCATTTGTGATCGTATTATTCCGGGTGGCGATGCCATTGAGGTTCATTCCCTCCTCCGGGATACATTGCACTTAAACAAACCTTCATTCATCCTCGTTGCTCCTGAATACAAGGAGGACATTTTTAAGCTGGCCTTTGGAGAACGGGTGGACGACGTATTCATTCTTCCGCTGCCCGACAGCAAGAGCCTGGTAAGCAGGATGCGTTTCCTGATGCACTTCAGGCAGCAATATTCAACTCAACATCCGATAAAAGACTGTTGCCCGGAGTATCGTATGCCTGTTTCCAAAAGGCTTTTCGATATTGTAGCAGCCTCCTCTGCATTGATCATGCTGTCGCCGTTACTGGTTACCATCATGATGGCCATCTGGCTGGAATCCAGGGGGAAGATCTATTATACTTCAAAACGGGTAGGAAGAAAGCCTTTTAAGTTCTACAAATTCAGATCTATGCACCAGGGAGCCGATGTGGAACTAAAAAAACTGGCAAAAGCAAAGAATCAATACAAATCAAAAACAAAAGCCCTGAATATGGATTTCAGCACACCTTGCCCTTGTGCACAGAAACCTGATTTCCAGTATTGCTCACCGGTCCTCCACATCGGATCCCACCAGATATGTGATGTATGGTACAATGAGCAAAAGACCAGTGTAGAAAAATCCAAACCCCAGTTTATAAAGATCCCGGACGATCCGCGTGTGACCAGGGTTGGAAAACTTATTCGCAAAACGAGTATTGACGAGCTTCCCCAGCTGATCAACGTGATTAAGGGCGACATGTCAATTGTTGGGAACAGGCCTTTACCGGTCTATGAAGCGGAGAAACTTACCTCCGACCAGATGGCAAAGCGTTTTCTTGCGCCTGCCGGCCTCACCGGTTTATGGCAGGTTGAAAAGCGCGGAAGAAAAGGAACGATGTCGGATGACGAACGCAAACAGCTCGACAATCAATACGCCGCCTTGTTCATCGAGAATAAATATTCCTTCTGGTATGATATGAAACTGATTTTGAAAACGATCCCGGTCCTGATCCAGAAAGAATCAGTTTAACGGGAATGCTACTAATAGTAAAAATAAAAAATGAAACAAATACAAAATATACTGCTGATAATTAGCCTGATCATCTTTTTTAATTACACTGGGAACGGGCAGACAAGGAAGAAGTTCAATCCGCTGAAGGATGATATCTCTGATATGGTCCCTCCCTTGGGTGTTCTCATCGATTCCGCATTCGAAAATGATCCGGGATTAAAATTTGCAGAAATGCAGGTTGATATTGACAAATGCAATTTAAAGACTGAGAAGTCACAATGGACGCAGGACCTGGGCTTGCAGGCAAATGTCGGCTATGGGAGTTTTGATTATCTCTATAACAATAACATCGGAGGGACCACCCAGCAGACGACCACATTAAAACAGAACGAAACACAATATGGTGTGGGAGGATTTTTCCGGTTACCCCTGTATGATTTAGTGAATCACCGTAACCAGGTAAGACAGGCAAAAACGGTGATGGCACAGGCAGCAACCTTGTCGGATAGCAGGAAAAACCAGATCAGGGAAGATGTTATCAAACAATATAATGACATGCTGGTAAAACAACGCCAGCTGAAGATCAAATCAAAATATCTTGAAACAGCAAGGATCAATATGCAAATGGCTGAGAAGGGATTTGTGAACGGAGCCATATCTGTAGATGATTATTCAAGGGTATCCGAGATCGGGGCCCGGACAGAGACGGATTTTGAAGCCGCAAAAATGGACTTCGTTACGGCATACATGATACTGGAAGTCCTTACAGGAATCAAATTTAATCTTACCAATGAAATACAATTGAAAAATGAAAGTAACTGACATCATCCGCCTTTTAAGGAAACATATCCTATTACTGATCCTGGTACCTGCTGTTCTTGGTACTGCAGTGGCTTTCCTGACCAAAGATATCTACTCATCGAAAACGACTCTTTATACGGGGATGACCTCAGGGACCAATGTTCAACTGGACCAATCCTTTAACCTGTTCACTTCCAATGCTGCCTTTGATAACCTGATCACGGTGATCCAGTCAAGGGAAACTTCCCAGGAAGTGGCCATCCGGCTTTTAGCCCAGCACCTTATGCTTGGTTCGCACGATCCCAAATTTATATCACAACAGTCTTTTCTGACGCTCAAACACACCCTGCCTGCTTATATAAATAAACTCATTGTCAGGCATATCTACCCGGTTTATCACCCGCTTCCCCTTCACCCCAGGGTGGATACTTCACAAACTGCGGATACATTTTCATTTGCCGATCAAAGCTCAAACGGGACACTGAACCTGTATCCTGCTTCAACCGAACCTGCTGCTTATGCACAGACCGTCAAGAACCTTTATGCCTACATGACCCACGATGACACGAATTACATCTATCGCCTGCTCAATGCCAGCGATCCTCATTATTCGATAAAAGCCATCACTTCGGTGAATGTCCAGCGGATTTCCTCCAGCGACCTGATCGAACTGAAATACAATTCCGATGATCCGGGTATCTGTCAGCAAACCCTTGTCCTCCTGACACAGGTATGCATGAAGAATTATAAACGGATCAAGGAAAACCGTTCCGATGCAGTCGTCAAGTATTTTGAATACAAGGTAAAGGAGACAGAATCGAAACTGACCCTTGCTGAGAACAAGCTTTTAAAATTCAATGAGGATAATAAGATCATCAATTATGCCGACCAAAGCAGATCGGCTGAAAATATTACAGAAAACCTCGAAGCGGCACTTCAGACCAAAAAGGTAAAACTTGCCGGGGATGATGCTGCCATCAAGCAGATTGAAGAGAAACTGAATGCACAGCAGGATCTTCAGCAAAAGAGCGCCATTCTTATCGACAAGCGGAACCAGCTTGCCGAGATCAATGCGAAGATTGCAACCGCAGAAACGGGTGGTATTTCGAATTCGGAGAATTCACAGGGCATCAATACCCTTAAAAGCCAGGCTGCCACCCTCAGGAGCGAGATCAACGAGACGGTAAATGACCTGTACAATTCAAAATCAACCGTAGGAACTGTGGCGCCCGGCCCCCTGATGGATAATTACCTGACCAATGTGAAAGATTACCAGGAAAACAAGGAAGGGGTTTCCTTGCTGGAGCGCAGACTGCAGGAAGCCAAGCAGAAATATAACAGTTATGCCCCGGAAGGGGTGAACCTGAAACGCATCGAGCGTGAGATCAGTGTTACCGAGCAGGAATACATTGAACTCTTGCACGGACTGAATCTCGCGAAGCTGAAAGTACAGGATGTTGAGCTTTCTTCAAATATCAAGGCTGTTGATCCTCCCTATTTTCCGTTAGCCCCGAATCCTGCCAAGAGATTGCTCCTGGTGGTCAGCGCCGGAATCCTTGGATTGCTGATCGTCCTTTCCATTCTCCTGATCCTGGAATACTTCGATGCAACGCTCAGGAATCCACAAAAGGCCTCCAGGATACTTCACCTTGAGCCGGCAGGTATTTACCCCAAGCTCTCGGGAAAGGGAAGTGCAGGCAACCTTCCTTTTGTAACGAACCGGTTGCTGGAAATGATGATACAACAGATCGAACTTTACCCCAAAGGAAGGTTTATCAGCCATGATCCACGCACTATTTTATTTTTCAGCACCCAAAATGATGAAGGTAAATCGATCGTCCTCGGGAATTTAGCCCGTAAGTTGAAGAAACAGGGGAAAAAAGTACTGGTTGTCAATTTCTCCACCGAATCTCTGTTGCAAACGGAACTATCCCGGATGAGTGATCATGATGACATTGCGGAACCTGTATTGATCCAGGGCCCGCAATCCAAGCCGGCACTTAAAAAAACCAACGGATATTCCGATCCTGCACCGGAACAAAACAGCCTGATACTGGGGAATACTGAATCCGGTCAGAGCTCCGAAGAACATCTTGTTTACCAGGTGGATGAAAGTTATTATTCAATCGCCAACTCCGATGAGTTGCTGCGTCGGAACCAATTCGCTTCTGCCTTTACACCGGATTACATCCTTATCGAACTTCCTCCGTTGTTGTATTTTCCTTATCCTGCAGGACTTGTTTCCTCGTCGGATGTAGCCGTCATGGTATGCCGTGCAAACAGGAACTGGACTGAAGCAGACCAGGGTGCGCTTGATACTTTTATGAAGCTGACCCGCCACAACCCGCTTTATATGCTGAACGGCGTTGAAATGCAGGTAGTAAAATCAGCGATCGGGAATATCCCAAAGAAACAGAACTGGATGAACCGGACCATGAGGAGAAATGGAAGATAATTTTTTAAGACGAACCCTAAAAACGGTATCCGCTTGAACGCAACAATTAAAAAGGTCACACGTGAAGCAAATTTTCTGTCGCTGGCAGGGAACATTTCCGTCTCGTTTTTTGGTTTCGCCGGCTTTGCTTTACTGGCAAGAAGCTTTGCTCCTGAAGAATTTGGAAGATGGGTGCTTTACATTGCTTCTGCTGCGTTTGTCGATATGTTCCGATTCGGGATCGTTACTACTGCCATCGTCAGGTATCTCTCCGGTTCGGAAGAACAGGAATGGAAGAAACTGGCTGGTTCTTTCATCCTGATCATCATCACGACCACCGCTGCATTGGCATTGATCATCTGGGGGTGTAATCTCACATTTCACCAGGCCATAAAACACTCAGGGTATGACCTGTTCTTTACCTGGTACCCGTTATTCGCGTTTATCAATTTACCATTCAATGCCGCCCAGACCTATATGCAGGCAGAACTCAGGTTTGACCGGCTCCTGCTTGTGAACAGCATATTCAGTATCGGATTCTTCAGCCTCGTCCTATCGAACTTTCTTTTCTTTCATTTGGGACTCACCCAGATTGTGATGGCTCAACTCGGGATCAACGTGATAACTTCACTTTTTTGCATCATAAACGGATGGGACGGCTTAAAGTATGCTTTTAAAGCTACCCGCAGCACAACCAAAATCTTATTGGATTTCGGGAAATACACAACATTTACCCTCATCGGTACAAATCTGTTAAGAAGTGCCGACACCCTCATCATCAGCCTGAGTCCGCTGGGTACAGCGGCAGTTGCCCTCTACAGCATCCCCATGAAACTTACGGAACTGCAACAAATCCCGTTGCGGAGTTTTGCCGCGACCGCCTTCCCCAAAATGTCAAAGGCAAGTATTCTCGGCCAGTTAAAGGAAGTGAGGGCCTTGTTTTATACCTATTCGGGAGCCATGACCTATCTGTTTGGGGTCATCAGCCTTTTTACGTTTGTGTTTGCCGATTATCTTGTGCTGATCATGGGCGGACATCAATATACCGGAACCAACCTGGTTACGGGTATCAGTGCCGCGACGCTGGTCAGGATATTTTCTCTTTACGGACTGCTGTTGCCTGTTGAACGAATGACCGGTATCGGTCTTGACAGTGTCAACAAACCTGGCTTGAATTTTCTGAAAGTTTTTTATATGACGGTGATCAATGTTGCGGGCGACCTGATAGCAGTATTTGTTTTCAAATCCCTCGCTGCGGTTGCAATAGGCTCTGTGCTTTTTACAATTTTCGGCGTGTGGATAGGATTCTATTTCCTGGATAAACAGATCGGGCTTGAAAGGGGTAAAGTATTTTCCTCCGGGATTGATTTTTACAGGATGATGATCTGTGAGTTCAGGAAGATAGTAAAACAACGTTCCCATGAACGCAGTGAACAAATTTTGTAGTGCGATTCAATAACAAGAAATAATGGAAAGAGAAGTTAATCAGTTCGAGGTTTCCACAGGTTCCGACCGGCTCAGGTCGCCGAAGTACCTGTTGTTCCTTCTATTGGTCACGGCTGTTTCCGTCTGGGTGATCTCACACCTGGGATTTACCGGTGCAATCTCGCTAATCCTGCTTCCTTTCGTATTTCTTTATTTATTCCTTTTATTCAGATGGCCCATCTCGGGGTTGTGGACATCGCTGATCCTCGGGTTTGTACTCCTGGGAGTGGCCCGTTACGTTTCAGCCGATATCCAGATCGGACTGTTCATGGATCTGAGTCTCGTGCTGACGTACATTGCGTTAATCTTTAAAAATTTTTACGGCAAAACAGACTGGAGTCCGGCAAAAAAGGATGTGACATTACTTGCGGCGATCTGGTTCGGTTATTCCCTCTTACAGTTTTTTAATCCTGAGGTAAAAAGTTATGCAGCCTGGTTTTCAGGGGTGCGGGGTATTTCCCTGTATATGATGATGATCATTCCGCTGGTCCTCCTTTTTATCGATTCCAAACGAAAACTCAGGATCTTTTTCTTTATCTGGGGTGCATTTTCAATTTTGGCAAGCTTAAAAGGAATTCTCCAGATGACCCTTGGAACGGATCCCTGGGAACAACTCTGGCTGGCCACTCCGGCCGGGCAGACGCACATCATTTTCGGCAACCTGAGGGCATTTTCATTCATGAGTGATGCCGGCCAATTCGGTGCTAACCAGGCATATTCCGCCGTGATGGGGATTATCGTTGCATTCTCGGAAAAAAAGCGAAAGAACCAACTGTTTTTTATCCTCGTCGCTGTATTAGGAATTGTCGGGATGTTTATTTCGGGGACGCGGGGAGCTATCAGCATCCCGCTGGGGGCAGCCATTCTCTTTGTCATCATGCGGAAAAGCCGGGGTATCCTTATTGCGGGAATCGTATTGCTTGCGCTCACTTTTTTCTTCTTTAAATTCACTTACATCGGCCAGGATAACCAATTTATCCGCCGGATGCGGACTGCATTTAACCCGAATGATCCATCCCTGCAGGTCAGGTTGGAAAATCAAAAAAAACTCAGCACTTATCTTTCAAGCCGTCCCTTCGGGGGAGGTATCGGACATGCCGGTGTTAAGGCAAAGGCCTTTACCCCGGGTTCCTATCTTTCGACCGTTGCCACCGACAGCTGGTATGTTCTTATATGGGCAGAACAGGGAATCATCGGTCTGATACTTCACCTGGCAATTCTGTTCTATATCCTGATTAAAGGCGCATACCTGATCATGTACAGGATAAAGGACCGCGAACTGCGGCTAAAAATGATGGCGCTGGCTTCCGGGATGTTTGGTGTGATGGTCGCCTCTTATGGGAATGCAGTCCTGGGCACGATGCCGACGAGCCTGCTGATCTATTCGTCGATGGCGCTGATGCTCAGCCCTGAAAAACTGGACCGTAAAGAAATAAAATCATAAAATAAAGAAACAGAAATCGATATACACATTAACCACAATATATAAATACCGTTATCATGGCGAATTCAAATACTTTAAAACAAACCGGTGTATACCCGCTTTCTTCCTCACAGAGCAGGATCTGGTTTATCGAGAATCTTGATAAGAGTATTACCGCATACAATATTCCCCTGGACTTTCGTATTCATGGGGATCTTAAGATTGAAATCTTAAGGGAAGCCATTGGCCTGCTGGTTGAAAGACATGACGCGATGAGGACCATTTTCCCGGATGTAAACGGGTCGCCGGTTCAGAAAGTGCTTTCTTCCATACCGGTTCCTCTTGAAATTGTAAGTCTTAAGGATGAGAACAAGGAACAGATCGGCCAGATCGTCCGGAAACATTCACTGGATCATGGAAAACATAAATTCGATATCACAAAAGGACCGCTTTTCCATTTCAGATTGCTTATCCTGGATGAACAGGAATACATCTTCCTGCTCAATTTCCACCATCTTATATCGGACGCAACTTCTGTAGGGATCTTTCTTGATGAACTTACCGCACTTTATGAATCCCTGGTCAGCGGGAAGCCTGCCGATCTTCCGCCCTTGATTTATCAGTATCCGGATTATGCAGTTGAACAGAAGGAATGGTTAAACAGCAGTGCATGCAGGGAGCAACTCGATTACTGGAAAAATGAATTATCGGGAATTCCTGAGATGCTGAAACTTCCGCTGGATCATCACCGGCCGAAGATACAGACCTATAAAGGCACCGAATATCACTTTACCATCGAAGGAGATCTCAGGGAAAAGCTTGCAGCAATCAGCCAGAAACACAAAACAACACTCTTTATTCCGCTGCTGACGGCTTTCGAAGTGTTGCTTTCCCGGTATTCCCTGCAGGATGATTTCGTAGTGGGGGTTCCGGTTGCAAACCGGAACCACTTTGAATGGGAATCCCTGATCGGGGTGCTGATCAACAGTTTACCACTTCGCTTCACCCTTTCTCCCGACATGATATTTGCGGATGTGTTGGAATTTACGAAAAAGAAGTTTTATGCTGCCTATGAAAACCAGGAAGTGCCTTTCGAAAAGCTGGTGGAAGAACTCAAGGTGAAGCGAAACATGAGTTCACCTCCGATTTTCCAGGTTCTTTTCAATTACCTGTCGGTTTACCGGAGTGAATACCAGCTTCCGGGGTTAAGCATGCAGATGGAGCCTGGTGAACGAAGCACTTCCCAGCTTGATCTAACGCTCACCGTAAACGATCACAAAACGCAACTTGAATGTAATTTCGAATACAATACAGATCTGTTCGATGAAGAAACAGTCGCTCGCCTGGCAGGACATTATCTCACCTTCCTCCGCCAAATTCCCTCCAAGGAAGACCTGCCAGTTGGAGCGATTACCTTGTTGACAACAGCTGAAGAAAAACTGATGCTGGAGGACTGGAACAAAACCGAAGCTCCTTATCCTTCGGACAAGTGTCTGCATCAGCAATTTGAAGAACAGGTTGCAAAAACACCTGACTCCATTGCAGTGATGGATGACAAGGAAGAACTGACCTATGCCGGTTTGAACGCAAGGGCCAATCAACTCGCGCATGCACTGGCAAAGAAAGGAGCGAAGGAAGATACATTCATTGCGGTGTGCCTTGAAAGGGGTATTGATCTGCCCGTTGCCTTCCTGGCAATTGCAAAGACAGGTGCTACTTACCTTCCCCTGGATCCGATTTATCCAAAGGCCCGTCTCGGTCTGATCCTGGAAGATGCAAAGCCGGTGCTTTTTGTCACCCAGAGATCCTTGCTTGATAAACTGCCGGAAACCGAAGCGGAACTGATCCTTATGGATGATAAAATTACCTACAACCATGAACCGGAGGATAACCTGCATTACGGAAACCCCGGCAAAGCAGCATATATCCTATACACATCCGGCTCCACCGGGAAACCCAAAGGCGTCCGGATCAGGCATGATTCAACATTGAATGCCGTCTTGTCATTGACGAAACGGATGGGGGTCACCAGCCGGGATATCGTGCTGGGACTTACCACGGTTGCGTTTGATGTTGCGGAAATGGATTTATACCTGCCACTTCTGAACGGAGCAAAACTCGTCATGGCATCGCAGGAAACGGTAAATGATATTGAGCTGGTAAAAAAGAAAATCGATGAATCCGGGGCAACTGTTTTGCTTGCCACACCGGTTACGTTCAAGATGCTGGTGCTGAGTTCATGGAAAGGGAAAAAGGATCTGAAGATCCTCAGCGGGGGAGAAGGATTCCCGAGGGAAATTGCCGCAGAGCTGCTGAAGAGATGTGAACAGGTATGGAACGGATATGCACCTACAGAAACCACTATTTATTCACTGGTGAAAAGGGTGACCATCGAGGATACAAAAGGAGAAGGTTATGTGGCCCTTGGCAGGCCCTTTGAGAATACAAAACTCTATGTCCTGAATTCAAAATTTGTTCCTGTACCCATCGGTGTTCCCGGTGAACTCTATATCGGAGGAGCAGGCGTATCCCTGGGATACCAGAATCTTCCGGAAATGACAAAAGAGCGTTTCATCCCTGATATTTTCGGGAATGATCCGGCTGCGAGGCTTTATAAAACGGGCGACCTTGTACAGTACCTGGATGACGGGACCGTCGTATTTCTTAACCGGATCGACTTCCAGGTAAAGATCCGGGGGTTCAGAATTGAGCTTGGAGAAATTGAATCTGTTCTTTCGCAGTATCCCGGCATCAAGGAAAATGTTGTCATCGTCAGAAATGATGCTTCGGGAGAGAAAATGCTGGCGGCTTACTATGTTAACAACAGTTCAGCAGAAATCAATTACCAGGAACTCAGGAGATACCTGAAAGAAAGACTGCCTGATTATATGGTGCCTGCCGTATTTGTCGCGTTGGATAGCTTTCCGCTCACCAGCACACTGAAGGTGGATCGTAAGGCATTACCCGAACCCATGATGCTGGAAATACCTGCATCGGAAAAGTTTGAAGGTCCTGGGACCGATACCGAACGAAAACTTACACAGATCTGGTCGTCCCTGTTGAATCATAAAAAGATCGGGATCCACGATGATTTTTTTGAGATCGGGGGCCATTCAATGATTGCGGTCACCCTGATGGTAAAAATCGAAAAAGTTATGGGGATCCGGTTACCGCTCGCCTCCCTGTTTGAAAGGAGTACCATCCGCCTGCTGGGGGAACTGATCGATCAGAAGGAAGAACTTGTCGAATGGAGATCCCTTGTTCCGATCCGGCCGGAAGGATCAAAGAAACCGCTCTTCCTGGTTCACGGATTGGGACTGAATG
>Ga0182011_10004022_pt1 | contig 11888 bp, 2 predicted proteins | sample 711E1DmetaG_FD_120481 | JGI IMG/M metagenome (GOLD analysis project Ga0182011, IMG submission 120481) | Permafrost microbial communities from Stordalen Mire, Sweden - 711E1D metaG | ecosystem: Environmental > Terrestrial > Soil > Wetlands > Permafrost | place: Sweden: Stordalen | collected... | reverse complement strand
GCTGACGACCAGCCGGAAGTGATACGGCACGTTCGGCAACAAACCGCTGATCGGGATCGCGGTATAAACCACATTCGAACCAGTTCCCACGCTGACCGGCGGCGTCTGGTTTCCGTAAAAGGTGTTCGTTCCCCATTGGAACCAGGCCGTGGCCGGCAGGCCGTTGGGCGTGGCCATGCCGTTCAATCGGGCGCTGGTGCCCGTGACTGATTGGGCTGGTTGCGTGAAGGCAAATGGACCGGAAATACCGGGCACAAAATGGAAATCCATTTCGATGCCGTAGTTCACCGTAAAGCTGTTCGTGTTCTGCACGCCGAGATAGTAAGTCGAGCCGGGCACCAGCGGCGGGGTGCCGGTCGTTGTCAAGGTGTATGACCCATTGGTTCCGCTGAATAAAAAGACATTGGTCGTGGACGGCGTGTTCGTGTCGAACCAGATATTCAACGGTCCGGTGGCGAAAAGCAGGATGTTCGTGGCCATGTCCGCATTCAGCGGCACGGTGACGGCGAAATACGCGATGCCGCCAGCAGGGATGGTATTGGTCTGCGGCACGCCGTTGGTGATGGTGATGGGGCCGACCGGACTGCCGGGGGTGGGGAAGTTGAACCGCAACTGCCAGCTTGCCAACTGGCACAGATTGGTGACATAGGCACCCGCGCGGTTGTCCCAGACTTCGAGTTGCCACTCGCCGTACGAGTTCAGACCCTTGAAGGTGTCCAGGGATTGCTCGGGTTGATAGTAGATGTCGCCGTTGGTCACGTTCACGGTCGCCAGATTGATGGCATCCAGCAGCACGCCGTTGGTGGGGCTGCGGCCCTGGACCGGCGGGCCATCCAGGGATTGAAAAACCAGCTTGGTGGACGCGGAGGTTGCGGTAAAGACAATGGATGTGGTTGCCCATGTCGGCGTCCCCGGCGATCTCCTGTTGGTTGCCAACAAGGTCAGCAACGGAGCGGTATTCTGCAGAACTCGCACTCCGGACACCAAGGTCTCAGCCTTGACGTCAAAAGGATTTGGGCTGTAGGCAAAGCTGAGGATGTAGGTCTGGCCCGGTGAGGTGACGAGATTCGTTGAAATGGTTCCCGGGCCGCTGCCCGTGAGGTTGTTGGTGCCGTCCAGATCGAGGTAATGGGTTGGTTCGGAAGCGCCGCCGTCGGTCAGCACTTTCACGCCCCCGTTATCAACGTGCCAGCCTTCGGTAAAGTAATCTCCTGAGTTGTAGAAGCTGTCTCCGGCCGGGCCGCCCTCGAAGGAACTGTGCCATACGTTGTTGGTGTTGAAGGTCGCCGTGCCATTGAACGGCACGGGGGCGAACTTGATGGGCGTGGTCGTCAGGTTCGTATTTTCTGTCAGCACCAGATAGGCGTAGTACAGCTGGTCCGAATCCACCGTGTAATCCCACCGGTCGCCATAACCCGGATTGAAGGCCGGATTCATCACGATGGTCGCCTTGGTGTCGGTGCCGGGACCGTACGGAACGTTGAACACGCCGCCGCCGAGGACCACGCCGGAGTCAAAAACGACCGATCCCTGATAATACACGACCATCTCGTCCGGTTGAATGTTCCAGAAATTGTAATTGATCTGCAGCGTGCCGCCGGTCGAGCCGGTGTCAATGACGTTGGTGGAGGGCGCGTTGATGAGTGTTCTTTGGATGTAAGAAAACGTGATTGGCGTCATGTTCGTGATGGCTATGGTCGCGCCCATGTTGGCGGTGTTGCCGCCGCGGTTCTCCACCAGCAACACCCGCGTGCCGTCCGGGCTGATCAAATGAAACACCAGGTCCGAAATGCGCGGATGATCCACGCGCAGGGCCACGTCCACCGACGAGATGGTCTGGTCCGCCGTCACGTACATGGAATCGGTCGCCACCGCATCATCCAGAATCGGCACCGGGCCGGCGGAAGTGTAAATCACCTGGGCGGGCGGCGTGACCAGGCCGAGATTGGCGATGAGATAAAAACTCTGCTGCTGCACACTGCCATTGTACAAGCCGACCCAGTAACGGCCCGGCGGCGGCGAGCTGATGGTAATCGAGTTGCCCGGCCCCAGCGGGCCGCTGTTGGTCAGCCCTGCCGGCCCATATTCATTGGTGTCCGTCAACGTCGGAATGGCGCCGTCTTTGATATAAAGTTCCAACGGGGGTGTCAGGGATAGGCTCGCGGCCGGGGTGGTGTTTGTGGCCGATATCGTCAGGCTGGCCGTCCCGGAAGGCACGTCAATGTAGCCATACCACCAACCCATCGGCTCGACGAAGCCGTTAACTCCTCCCTTCAAATCCCGATGCGGCTCGATCAACAGGTTGAAGCCGGCCACCCTGCCGGTCTGCGTCTGCGAATCGTCCACCTCGGTCAACATCCACGGGCCAATGCCCTGCTGGCCGACGTAACGGTTCAAACTGCCCGGCCCGTCCGACGGTCGCGCGCCGAAGATGTTGTTTTGGCCGCTGTCGTCATAAATAAACGTGCGTGGTGGCGGCCCGTAGGTGTTGCCCAGTGAATCGTGATTATTAAATATCACGGTCGCCGACAGGCCATTCTGGCCGCCGTGCTTGAGTCCGCCGATGAGGTCGCCAAAATTCTGGTGCGCAATGACGTTCGTCATCACGACGCGCTGGATTTCCATGGGATATATGGCGAGGGCAAAAATATAAGCCACGCCCGGATGCGCCGTGCTGCCGTCGGGAATGTTCGACGGCAGCACCAGACCGTTGACGACCTGGGCGCCGTTCGAATTCATCTGGCTGAACGGGATGTCGGTAAAGATGGGGATGAATCCGTATTGCGCCGCCTGCTGGTCCTCCGAATACACGCCCACGTAATAAACCTTGCCGGGCGCTGAATCGGTGTAATACACGAATTCCGTGCCGCCGCGGCCGACCGATTTGTCCGCATTGGAAATGGCGACGGGATTAAGATTCATCAACGTCGGGTCACTGCTGACGTAAAGGTCAATGTCTGCTTCGGGCCGCGTGGCATTGGCCGTTGAATCCGCAAACACGCCCATGCGAGGAATCGAAAGCGTTTCGGGGAGGAAGGTGATGAACGCGGCGTTGGTGAAGTCCGCCGGGCCGGGGTTGGTCATCACGTAGAAATGCCACTGGTTCGTCATGCCCAGCGTGATGAGGTTCGTCCCGCCCAGTTGAATGCCGTTCAGTTCCGTTCCATTGGTCGTCAGGAGGATGGTGTTGGTGCCGAGCAGCGGCGTGCTCGCGCCGGCCAATTGATTCAAATACGGCGCGTCGGGGCTGACCACATAAGTGATTTGCTGGTCGGATGTGGGATTGGAGACGATTGGATTGTCCGTCACCGTGAATGCATTGGGCACCTCGCCCTCGCCACAGGAAATCACCAGCGCGTAATCCTGCACCACGTTGGGCGCATAAACTCCAAGGGCATTGTTGGTTTGCGCGGTGACGGCGTTGACGTTGACGCTGCGACCGATGACGGTGATCGAGTATTGAGTGCCGAGCAGCCACGGGATGAACACGTTTTGGACATTGTTGATGGAATCGTAATTCGCCGTATTCGTGGTTTCCGGCGTGTTGTAGGTTTGGCCGGCTGTGATGTCATTGCCGTAATAGACGATGGGATTGGCGGGATCGCTGAAATTGGTGACGACGAGTTCGAGACTGTTGACGAGTTTGATGGCGGCGGCGGGATCGCCCGGCGGGTCCGTCCACGTCAGCGTTACCCGCAACGGCAGCAATTGCCCGTCGGAACCGTCAGGAATGGTGACCGAATAAGTATGACTGTCGCCGGTGGCCAGCGCATTGGTCGGGCTTTGGTCAACAAAGAAACTGGCACAGGCGGCATTTAATTGATTCGTCATCCCCGGGGGCAGTGAATCCGGCAGATTGATCAAACCCCAGCCTTCATAATTGACGGAGTTTTGAATCTCGTAGCTGGCATGCACACCAAGCCGCGCGCCGTTGATGAGCAGCGCCTTGAGCAACGCCGGGCTGGGCGTGGCGTGCAGCGTGTTGGTGAAATAATCCTGCATCAACGCCAGCACGCCCGACACGTCCGCCGCCGCCATGCTCGTCCCGCTTTCGTAACGATAATAATGTGGCGGAACCAGTGAGTCCGGACTCCCATCAAGCGTATTGTTCAAATTGCTCAGCACCTGAAATTTGTTTCCGTTGTCATTCGTCGTGACAATATCAACAAACAAATCGTAACTGACCCCTCCGCTGGTGTTGTTGCTGACGGCATACGCCCAGCCGGCGCCAATCGGCCCAAGGGCTGAATCGGGCGGTATGGAAATGGACCCTGCCTTGATCAGGTCCGGTGGATGAATCCTCGGATCGGTCCCCTTCCAAATGCAGATCGGCAAATTGGGAAACGGTGTCGGTGAACTGATATTGGCAAAAAGTTCGAACACGATCTGCACCACATTCGACGGCACCAGGAGCGAATAGAAATTCTCGGAACCGGAATTAACATAGTCAGACAACACGGTCATGTTGTAATTCGTCGGGTTGTAATACGCGTGCTCGTCCCATTGACTGGAACGCGTGGAGATGACAAACGACCCCGGCGCAACCACGTCCGGTTTCAAACGGCCGTTGTCGCCTTCGGTGCCCACACCCACATTGCCCAGGCTCGAATATCCGGCCACCTGGTAGCTCGTATCGGTCTCCGGGTACCAGTACGCACTTTGGTTGCCGCTAAGGTCGGTGACCATGTTGGTGATGCCGCGCGACTGCTCCAGCGCACCCACGGTAATCACGTTTTTGGCCGTGGCCGGGGACAAAATCGTGTCCGCATTGCCGCCGCTGCCGCCGTCACCGCCACCGCCCGAATTGCCCGCCGAAAACACAAACAACACCGGCTGCGAACCCGTCACCTCCGGCAGCGCGTCGCGCACCGCCGCGTCATAACTCGCCGCCGCCAGGTCGTAACTGCTGTCGCCGTAGTTCCAACTGTTGTTGGAAATCAGCGCATTCGTCCGCGCCGCCGCTTCTTGAAGTTCCTGGTCCGAATCATACCAATCCATGGCCAGCAATTTTGCCAGTGGCGCCATTCCCCGGAACTGACCGTTTGTCGGCGGCATGCTCGAACCCTGCGCGTTCGTCACCGTCATTGATTCCGTACCGTCACCGGCGATGGTTCCCGCCACATGCGTCCCGTGACCGTCGGTGTCAACCAAGGTGTTAAACAGCAAGTTTACCGAATCGCCAAACACGCGGCCCGTCAAATCCGGATGCGTGGCATCAATGCCCGAGTCGTTCACCTCCACCATTACGTTCTTGCCGGTCAATCCAAGATAATTTGTCGGCGTGAGTGTGTCCGCCGCCACGCCCACGGTCGCCCGGCTCAAATCATTCGCGTGTATGCGCTGGTGATACGGCTCGACAATTTGCACGCCGGCCAGCGCGGCCAGCGCAATCCAATCCGCCGGCGGCTGCACGCGAACCACCGGCCCGAACGGCGAATTGTCCCGCGCAATAATCCGGCCGCCGAGTTTCTCAATCTGCGCGACCGTTGCCGCCGCGTTGTCTTTGAACAAACCGAGCGTCAAACAGGTTCCCGCGGGCAGCGGCAACTGTTTCACCGCCAGCGCCAGCAACGAAGGGCCAGCCGCCCGGTTGGTTTTCGTTGGCGCGGAAGAAGGCGTTTTTTGTCCAACCGTCACGGACATGGACGAGGATATTTTGAAATACGGTTCGAAGGGCACCACGGCCTGCGTGAGCGGATTTCCCGCCAATCCATTGGCCACGCCCGCGGGGGCGCGCACGAGGTAGGCGTCGTTCGGAATGTAGGAAACAATCTCCGCGCCCGACCGTGCCAGCATCGCGCGGAAGGCATTGTCAATCGGCCCGCGCGCCTGGACGATGTAAGCGCCCGGGTCGCCCGGTGACTGCAAGTTTTTGGGAATGGAAAGGTTCAGCGGCCGGCTCGAATCAATCAGCGCGTTCTCCAGCAAAATCGCGTGGCTGTCGCGCATCAACTGATCGAGCGACTTGGTTGTATTGCTGAGGCGGAAGACGAATTGGTTGGTTTTGGTTGAAATGACATTGTTTGTGGCAGCAACAGCCAGGATGTTCGACGCAGTGGAAGTCGCGGTCACCGTTGGCACGGCGGATTTTTGGAGCGCGGACGGCTTCGTCCGCATGGTCGCGGGCTGGGGCCAGAAGAACCACACGCCCGCCAGGCACAGCAGGCACAACAAAACTAACCAACGCGTACGCATAAATTTGAGTCAGTTGATGATTATCTCACAAAAATTCCGCTAAATATAATTAAACCACGGATGGACACGGATAGACACGGATTAAGACAAGACAAAAAGTCTCTTACGCAAACCCGGAAGACTTCACTGATTAGTGAACTCCTTTGCATTTCCAAGATTCTTTTCCTATCCGTGTTCATCTGTGTCCATCCGTGGTAAAAAGGTTTCTCTACTGCATGGATACGGCTAAAGCGAGAATGGGAAACGGAGGATTGAGGATGGCAGGTTGCACTGCCCCCCGGAGCGCCGGCCTCCGGCACGGCACGAAGTTAGAACACGCCGTGCCGGAGGCCGGCGCTCCAATTTCCATCCGCTTGGATGTTTCTTCATTCATCTTCGCTTTCAGATATTTCTTCATTCAGCCTTTAGCCTTTAGCTTTTAGCCTTCGTTTTCAGTCCGGTGGTAAAATGTTAAAACTTTCAATCACGGCATTGTTGTTCGTCACCACGGGAACGCTGTACCAGTTGTTGTATAAAATGCCCGCGATGTTGGTGGTGGTGAACGTAACAACGTTCGTCAAACTGCTGCCAAAGCGCACGACGGCGCGGGTGGCGATTTCCGACACAACTTGATAATTCGTGATCATGCCGAAAAACTGGTCGCTGCCGGTGTAACTGCCTTTGGGCGCGGGCTTGAGCGTCTGGCCGTAGCAATAAATCACGTAACGCGGTGAACCGGCGCAGCGCAACAGCGACATCGTCTGCTGCGGCAGCCATTCATACATCTCGTCGCTGATGCCGTTTTGTTGTTGCACAGCATCATTCCAGTTCAGGAAGGGCGATCGCTCCGTGAATTGTGGCGTGGCCAGAATGTCGCCCGCATGCGCGAAGGCTTGCAATGGGAACAGGTTGGCGTTGGCCCGCGTTTGATTGATGCCGTTCACCAATTGGCCCAACGCCGAGTTGGTCCAGGCCGGACCGGCGGGTTGAATGATCATCCACGAATTACTGGGAGGTGGGTATTGATATTGTGCCAACTGTCTCATTCTTAAATTGTCGGGGGCATTGTTGGTAATCGCCACCACGCCGCTAAATAATGCCGACCAGGCGGCGAGATGATTTTGGTTGACCGAAAGTGTTCCGCGCGTGGCGTTATCGTTGAACGCCGTAGTGAACAGGTCAAAGAGCAATCGGTCCTGCACCGGTGCGGAATTATCAGCATCGAAATATTGGCCATAAGCCAGTTGCGTGTCGCCCGTCCATTGCACCCAGGTATTGGTTCCAACGTAGTTGCCACCTTGAATTTCACCCAAAATGTCAAATGCCTTGAGATAAACCGTTTGCCACGGCGTGCCGCGATGCACGCGGCCCAGCCAGCCGACGCCGGGTAATTTGTTCGTCGGGAAATCCCAATTGTCCGACATGCGCACCAGCGGATCTTTATAAGCAAGATTGAATGCATTTGTATCCGCGCTCGCGGGCGAGAGTGTATTGCCCCAAGGCTGGTAACGGTCATTTAATTGGCCGAGGTTGTTGGCTGGCAAATTGGTCGTTGCATAATTCACCTGGTGGGTGCCGGTTTGGAGACCGCTGGCTTCGGCGCCCGTGTAATTCAAATCGCTGGCCACATAATGAACGAGCGGATCATTCGCCTGCCAGGAAGTGTATTGGTAGGCAATGCGTGGGGGAGCGAAAGTCACTTGCACACTCGGATTCGAATTGCTGGTGGAATAGGTATTGCCGGTGTTCGGATCCGTACCCGACCCCCAATGATTGGCATTGAGGAAGGCGTTCAAAGACGCTATCTCCTGGCCGACCGTGCCGCCGCCCGGAGGATTTCTCCAGGTGGTGTCGTCGTTGGCCGTGAGGTATTTTTTGTTTTGCTGTGGATTCAAGGCATAATAGATTTGGTTGACCACCCCATACGGCGTGGAGCTGGCCCCAAAAAAGTTTGTGTTCCACAAACCAATATCGGGATTGCTGGGATCATAATCGGCAATCTCCTCATTTAAATTCCGGCTGCTGTCCGGTCCGGCGAACTGGACATAATCAATGACGTGATTGCCATCGAGCATGAACACCTGCAAACGGTTGGTCGTCAACAAACCAAATTGCGGCATCGGAACAATGCCTATATCCACATAATTGGTGGTGCTGTCGGGATCCTCCGCCGGGATGAAACTGTGGGTGTCATAGACGTAAATCGAAATCCCGTTGGTGGTCAACGCGGCATTGCCACTCAATGGCAGAATGACACTGGCACTCAACGGCCTGTCAAACGAGTTCGCATTGGGGCTTGACGGTCCGTTTTGCTGGGGGGTCCACGTCGGCGAACCCGGCCATGTGGACAGGCTGACAGTATTGACCATGAGATTGTTCCAAGTTACAGGTGACATCATAGGCCCACTGGCTTCTTCGTTGGTCAACATCATCGAAAGGCGGTCACGGGCTACAATTTGGATTTGTGACGATGATGTGTAGTTGGAATTATATGAATTCCAGCATTCAACGCCGAGCACATTGCTGATGGCCAGGAAATACATCTGGTTTGTATGATAATCACTGAGTGGCGCGTCAATGCTCGGGCGGGTGATCTCCAATTTGCGTTCAATCCACACGATGCTTTCCATCGAAAATTCGTTGAAGTTCGGGAAGCCCTTCTTCGCACCAATGATCCACGGCACGCCATAGACATTTCCATACGACGCGTTCACCAGCGCGTTTGGCACAAGCGACGGACTGGTCACATCCACCGGCGTGTCAAGCGGCGGATTTCCAATTGTCAGCAAAAATTGTGACGAATATTGAGAAACATCAACGTAGCCGTTAATGTAAACATTACGGTAGCCATTTACGTTGGTGACCCAGAAAGTCGGGCGGAAGACGGACGGGTAATTATGGTTATTGCCGTTTACACCAAAGTTGTTGGTTGTCGCATCGTAAATGTTGGCGGCGAGCTGGAGCAGACGGTTCACGGCGGGTGAATAGACAAACCGGTTGCTCACCAAAACCGGAATGTTCCCGATGCCAAAGGCGGGATAGTTGTCCCAATTGGTCTGGGCAAAATTGAAGTTGGTCACACTGTAAAACGTGGTAGCGAAGTTGGTGGGATTGCTGTTGCGCCACTGGGTGGTGTAGGCGCGCAGCAGCCGGTCAGCAGCGGTGGTGAAAAATGCGATAGGCGTCCAAGCCATAAAATTCGAGGAGGAGGCGATACCATTGGTATATGGATCAAGATTGTCGTAATTCAAATTCATCTTGCCCGATTCCGGCGTGGAATCGGTGCCGAGTTGCGAAAGCAGCCGGTAAAACGTGTAGCGGTCGTAGGTGGAAACGGTGGTGCCACCCCATCGGTTCGTGCCGGCATTAAGCAGGCGATCGGTAAAACCGAGAATGGGTGATGCATAGGGGTTTTGAATTTTCGTTGAATCAAACAGTTCCTGATGCGTGAAGAAATGGTTCATGTTGTCGGCGCCAACCCATGGAACTTTGTTGCCAATCAGAGTCAAATCTCTTTCCCCGGGCAATTGAAAACCAGTCATAATCACCGGGAAACCATAAGTAAAACCATCAATGTTATCCGAAGTGAAGGCTGTGACAGCAGCCGGAATAAAGAGATTTGGCATCAAAGAAAGGGTGTTGAAGTTGTTGTTGTAGCGGTAAGTCAACAGCGCACGAGCATCGTTAAAAGCAAAACCTTGATTGAACGAGCCTGACACGCCTTCGTTGTATTGGTAAGGACCATTCGCAGGGTTCCAAAGAGTTGGCGAGTCCCATTGATTCGTATTCAAATCGGTCAAAAATGCGGCGAGATTGATTTCCCATGAACCGATACCTTCATTGCGGATGAAGATGTCATCTGTACTACCGGATACTCCTCCTGGGGGATTCACTGTCGGATCGCCTGGCAATGAAGGAAGTCCTCGATGGGACTGATTATGAATGGCGTTCAGGTCGAGCGCGTTGCCGACGGGCACGGCGATGAAGGCGTAACGCGCGATGAATTTGTTGTTCAGACCATAAGGCGCATCCGGCCGCTCCAAAACCCCAATCCATTCCGGGTCGCCAACCTGGAAACTTTTGGTGCCAAGATCATTATTGTTATTGTCAAATTCCTCAACCCAACCGTTGGTGTCGAAACGTCCGTTGCGGTTGAGGTCGAGGTAAAAGCGGAAATCGGACGGCAGGGATGAATTCGTCGGGTTGGGAATGAAAACCGGCGTGCGCGGGCTGACATATAAATTGGTGAAGTCATTCGGCAGATTGGTAAAAGTCAACGGCCAGCCATTCGTCGAGACGAGCAGACTGAAGTTGAAAGGATTGGTCGTGGACAGGGCGTTGGCCATAATTTGCCCCTCGGCGTAGGCCAGCGCGGCATCGGCGGCCAGCCGCGCGCCGGCGGTATCGGTGACGGTGCTGACGGCGCTGCGTTCCCGGCGGCTCAGGGCCAGAAAGGTGATGGCCATGAACGTCACCACGGACAGCAAAATGAGCGTGATGATCAGCGCAACTCCGCGTTGCGAAGGCTGAATGCTAAAGGCTAAAGGCTGAAGGTTGCGGCGGGAACATTGAACATTGAATCCCGCAATGCGGGACCGAACGCCGAACGAATGGGCGGTGGTTTGGCTTCCACATTCGATGTTGGAAGTTCGATGTTGGAAGTTCGATGTTCGTCTTATTTTCATTTCATTGATAGGCCGAGAGGTCAACGTTGCGGGCTGATTGGGAACATTCAACATTCAACATCGAACACTGAACGCCGAACGTCGGATCATCCAGCCGGCACGGCCATTGAATGTTGGACGTTGAATGTTGAATGTTGGATGTTCGTCTTATTTTCATTTCATTGATAGGCCGAGGGATCAACGTTGCGAATCGGGATGCGCTGGCGAAACAGGTGGACCTGGCCGGCGTGTTGCGCGAGGTAATTGCTCTGGGTCAAACCGCTGATGGACTGGGCGCGCTGGAGCGTGCGGTCTTCGAGCATGCCCAACTGGATTTCCACCGACGCCGGCAGCGTGTTGCTGTACATGTAAAAACCGACTTCACCCCATGCCGGTCCCGAGAACCAGACATTTTTGCTTAAGTCGTTGGTCATTTGTCCGAAAACGGGATCATAATAATAGGTGGGTAAATTCGTCATCCAATAGCCGTTGGGGTCATAGGCGCGCACGGTCAAATGCACCACGCCGTCCATCAAATGACTCATGCTAGGGTTGGCCGGTGAAATCGAAACTCCGGTGTAGGCGGGCAGATTGGTGAGAAAAATGTTGAACAGCACACGGGGGTCGGCGGCGACGTTCGTGCTTATGGAAAAACGGTAAAGCGGATTGAGGTAATTCGTCGAAGTCAAATCCACCAGGTAACCCACACCCGTCCACGTTGTGTTTTGACGCGTGAGAATGAAAAATTCTTCCAGCACGTTGGTGCGCAGATAACCGCTGCCGGCCAGCGATTGAACCAGAGGCGTATTCGTGCCCGTTACAACAACGGTGGAAAAATTAACCGCGCTGTTGCTGACGCCAAACGACGGCGACATGGATTCCAAGTCACTTTTCATCAGCCCCATCGCGGCGCGGCCGCCTTCCAGCACGTCGGTCTGCGTGATGCTCGAGCGAAACGCAGACTGCGTGCTGTTGAACACCGCCATCAACGCCAGAATGATGAACGACATCAACACCACCACCACGAGAACTTCCACGAGCGTAAAAGCG
>Ga0182011_10004021_pt1 | contig 11890 bp, 11 predicted proteins | sample 711E1DmetaG_FD_120481 | JGI IMG/M metagenome (GOLD analysis project Ga0182011, IMG submission 120481) | Permafrost microbial communities from Stordalen Mire, Sweden - 711E1D metaG | ecosystem: Environmental > Terrestrial > Soil > Wetlands > Permafrost | place: Sweden: Stordalen | collected... | reverse complement strand
TGCCGAAGTAGCTGTCTTGGTAGTTAAGCTAGATGTGCCGAAGTAGCTCAGTTGGTAGAGCGCCACTTTCGTAAAGTGGATGTCGCCGGTCCGATTCCGGCCTTCGGCTCCAATATCAAAGGTAAGGAGCAAAAATAAAGAAGCATGAAAAACGACAAAGAAAAAATCCAGGAAAAAATCACCGAACTGGAAGCCGCCATGGCATCCGGCGATTTTTGGGTTGACAAGAATAAGGCGCAGGCGACCATACGGGAACTGGGTAATCTAAAGGCGGAACTTGAAGGCGTTGGCAAATACGATAAAGGCGACGCCATACTCTCCATACTCTCCGGCGCGGGCGGCGATGATGCGGAGGATTTCTCGGCCATGCTCGTGAAGATGTACCGCAAGTATTGCGAAGGCAAAGGCTGGTCTTGGAATATTGTTCACTCCAATGAAAATGACCATGGAGGATACAGGAATATTACCATTGAAGTGAAAGGGAAAGGCAGCGGTACAGGCGGCCTTGGCGCCTACGGCACGCTCAAGAATGAGTCAGGCGTCCACCGCCTTGTCCGAATCTCTCCTTTCAATGCCAATCAGAAGCGTCAGACCTCATTCTGCCTAGTCGAGATCATACCGGAATTCGAGAAGACGGCCGAAAGCGATATCGTAATACCGGATGTCGACTTAGAAGTCTCAATAGCCAAATCTGGCGGTCCCGGTGGCCAGAATGTCAACAAGCGCGAAACCGCCGTGCGACTTCTTCACAAGCCGACGGGTATTTCTATACATGTCACTTCCGAACGCTCGCAGGCCCAAAATCGCGAGAAGGCCATGGACATATTGCGCGGCAAGCTCTGGAAACGCATGGAAGACGAGCGCATAGCTCATGAGAAGGGTATGCAGCTCGCCTCGACCACCTCCATAGAATGGGGTAATCAGATTCGTTCATATGTTCTGCATCCGTATAAAATGGTCAAGGATCATAGGACGGATGCGGAGACTTCGTCAGCCGATAAAGTGTTGGAAGGGGATATAGATATGTTCATAGAGGCGGAAAAGGAGTTGTAAGAGAGAATTGATCTAATTTCTAATTAACCTAATTGACCTAAGAAAGGCCCAAGAATCAAAATGCCTAATTCAGCGCAAAAGAAGGTATACGATTTGGAAGAACGCACGGCGAAGTTTGGGGAAGATATCTTGAAGCTGTGCAAGAAGATGAATAAGAATGAGCTTACGAGGCCAATCATTAGCCAATTGGTGAAATGCGGCACTTCGGTGGGTGCCAATTATTGCGAAGCGGATGATGCCGAGAGTAAAGCCGACTTCAGGCATAAGATCGGCATCTGTAAGAAAGAATCCCGCGAAGCCAAGCATTTTCTCCGCATGAGCGCAGTCGCGGCACCGGAGCTGAAGGAAGAAGCGAGGCTGTTGTGGACGGAAGGGAAGGAGTTGAATCTGATTTTCAATGCGATATATAAGAAAGTGAAGTGATCCGTCAGTTAATTACGGCATAATGCAACTGGATTGTATCGGTACCAATCATCTTCGAACCAAGAAGTTTGAGTTCTTTATCACTTATATCATTGGAGAATATACTTATTCCTTTAGAGAAGATTTGAGGTTCTACATCCAAATACAGCTCGTCAATCAGGCCTTCCTTAATCATTGAACTATTTAGTTCGCGACCACCTGCTATTAAAGCAACTTGGTAACCTTTTTGCTCCAACAGATCAATCGCTTCTTTAGGATTATGGACAAAGTTGAGAATCGTGTCATTTTTTCCGTCTGTTTTTGAAGTTACAACTATGACCAAAGTATCTTGTAATTTATTAAAACCATCACCTTCTCTCATAAGCTCATATGTTCGTCTACCAATGACGATATTTCCGGCTTCTTTTGCCGTTTGATTGAAGCTGTCCCATTCCTCTTTTGACCATGGCGTATTGTCGTTTGACTCTGCAATGAAGGCGTTTATTGTCATTGCCATATAAATAATCTTCTTCATGCGCAAATTATACCAAGTTTAGAATCATTTAACAGTCAATTCTTTTTTGTGAATTACTCATTTCTTAGGTCAATTAGGTTAATTAGAAATTAGGTCAATTATGGTATGATTAACCCATGATATATTACGATAAGGTTAGTAAAGTCTATCCCGATAATTCCATCGCTCTAGACAACGTATCTTTCGGCATTGAACCGAAGGAATTCGTCACGATAGTGGGCCATAGCGGGGCGGGTAAGACGACATTGATGAAGCTCCTCATAGCGGAGGATTATCCTACTGAAGGCACGGTCTATCTGGAATCGACGGATGTCCACAATATGAATAAAAAGCAGAAGAATAAGTTGCGCCGCAGGATCGGCACGGTATTCCAGGATTATCGCTTGATCCATAACAAGACTATATATGAAAACATAGCTTTCGCCATGGAAGCGGCAGGACGCACTGACGCGGAGATTGCGGCTGACGTGCCGCACGTATTGGAATTGGTGGATCTGGGGCATAAGATATGGAATTTCCCGCGGGAGCTTTCCGGCGGGGAGCGCCAGCGTGTGGCTATCGCCCGGGCCATAGTGACCCAACCGGATATCATCATAGCCGATGAGCCAACGGGTAATCTCGATCCGGCCAATACTTTCGAGATAGTACGGATCTTGAAGAAGATAAATGAGCTAGGCACGACGGTTCTTTTAACCACTCACAATAAAGGCGTGGTGGACGCGGTAGGCGGCAGAGTCATAACGATGGAGAAGGGGAAGGTGATAAGGGATGATAAGAATGGGAAATACATACTATGATATTGACCAATTTAAAACGCATAACTCGTACCGGTTTCGTCAACTTCTGGCGCAACGGCTTCCTGTCTTTCGCGGCCATCGTGGTCATAACTCTGTCGCTGTCGGCTTTCGGCGGTTTGGTATTCGCCAGTGCTTTTGGCCGCTCATTGCTGGCCGATGTGAAGGATAAAGTGGATATCAACGTCTATTTTTCATTGACCGCGCAGCCCTCTGATATATTGGCATTGCAGAAAGAGATAAAGGCTCTACCGGAAGTGGCTTCAACTGATTATATTTCCAGCGCAGACGCCTTAGCGGCCTTTCAGGCTAAATGGCAAAACAATGCCCTCATCATGCAGGGTCTTCAGGAAGTCGGAGGCAATCCATTTCCGGCGGCTCTCAATATCAAAGCGAAGGATCCCGGCCAATACGGCAATATCGCTGATTTCCTAACGAGCAAGAATCCAGTTGACGCTTCCGGCGCGCCTATCATAGACAAGGTCAATTACCAGGAGAACAAGCTCATAATAGACCGCTTGAGCGCTATCATACCTACGGTGGAAATGTCGGGATCTATCATTGCCGGTATATTCGTCTTGGTTGCCCTCATCATCGTCTTCAATACTATCCGGCTCATAATATATGCCGCTAGGGAAGAGATAGCGGTGATGAAGTTGGTCGGCGCCAGCAATACATATGTCCGCGGGCCATTCGTTATCTCCGGAATAATGTACGGCGTAGTTTCCGCCATAATCACCCTCATTCTCATGGCCATTTTCGCATATTGGAGCGATGCTGTGGTCCTGAAGTTGGCCGGCGTGGACGTGGCCTCGAATTTCTCGCTCATAGTCAATGTCTTGTCCGGCTACTTCGTCCAGAATTTCGGCCAAATATTTATTCTCATAATGGGTTCCGGCATCATACTCGGGGGAGTGTCTAGCTATGTGGCGGCTAGGAGGTATTTGAAGGTGTAATGATATAATCAATAGCGCGTTAATGACATGAAAGACTTCACTATATTTGAATCTAGCATCATCGGATTTTTCATCGGCGTGGTCGCGGCAACATATGTGGTATTCGTAGACGGCACTGGCGGATACCTCGGAGGTATTTTGAATTGGGTTTCTCTCTATCCGGTCTCGAAGATGCTGGCCGCGGCTTTTTCGATCACTGAAAATAATTTTCTAATGGCCGGTTTTATATTCATAGTTGTTGTCTTCTCATGCTATGGTCTGATAGCCGGCACCATCATCAAGAAAAATAAGAAGGCGAAATACATCATCATCGGAGTTACCGCGCTATTCGCGGTCGGCGTTTTCTTCCAACAGACAGAAGGATCGACTCAAATGCCGGCGGCGGAGGGGGCCGCCGAGACGTCCGCGGCGGGAGAAGCCCTTTACCCGACGGTTGAAACGTCCGTAAGGCCGATCCATCCGGTTGTCCAAACGCCGGAGCAATATTTCGGCCAAGAAGCCGTGGGTGACCTCAACGGCGACGGCAAAGACGACGTGGCCTTTATCTTATCCAGAGACGATCCGGACAGAGGGGCACTCTATTATATGTCGGTTGCTCTGGCTACCAGCACCGGCCATATCGGCATGAACCTTATATATTTAGGCGATAAGATTGAACCGAAAGAGATAAGCATAGATAATGGAACGATCGATATCTCATGCATAGACCGAGCGGACAACACTTCGAGCACCCTATACGCCAAGGTAGCTGACGGAAAGCTTGAGCTGATCAAGGCTGGAACCATGTAATGTTGTACACAGATTGCGGTTTGTGTGAGCCTCCTCTGGGTTGTTATAATATAGACAATGCTACCCAAGCTTAGGGCAAGGTCTTTGCCTTTAATTATCAGAGAGTTTAACAAATAACTACCATGTTTGGACTAGGAACAAAGGAGATAATCATCATAGCCGTCATTCTAGTTTTGCTTTTCGGAGCGAAGAAGGTGCCGGAGCTGGCCAAGGGCATAGGCCAAGCGGTTCGCCATATCCGCGGCGGATTCAAGGATGAGCCGGAACAGAGCAATCAATCAGGCGATAAGAAATAAAACAAATCATGTTAAGTTCAGGGTACTCATTTAAGTTTCTCTTCAAAGGAAAAGCCCCCAAGACACATCCTGACATAAGCTCGGAAACGAAGACAAGAAGGCAACCGGCGGAAGAGAACATAGACGACAAGAAAAGGTCATTCATGAAAGTGGCCGGGGTAATCGGTGCCGGAGCTCTGGCGACGACCCTCCTGCCGAGAAAGGCCGAAGCGTTCGTCTTCGGCAGTACTCCCGCTTCCAACGTCGTCGGTCTGAAGAAGGCCGACAATACCCGAATAGACCCGGCTCAAGAAACGGGAGGAAATCTAGCCGCTATAGCCGGAAAAGATTTTGCAACACAGACTACGTTGTCTGCTCTTTCGGCTAAGATCCCCGTTCAAGGCCCGGCGCTGATGGTGGCCTCGATGCCGGTTACGATAGCCAGTAACCAAGCGCCGATTCCCACAAGCATGGTCGCCGGTGGCGCGGTAGAGTTGAATGATTCTAACGGAAATAATATTAATCCGGCTCAAGATGAAAGTATTATTTACTTGCGCAGGATAGTCAAGCAGATCGATTCTCTGGCCGTTGTTGATTCGGCGCAGAGGCAGAAAGTGACCATTGACTCGATCACTGGTTCATTAACTCTTGGTACCATTTCAACAATTACTAACTCTGTCCCCACCAACGTGGGCACATTGGCTTCCGTGGATACGAGATATTTCCTGATCGACACGGCGCGCAACACTTACGCCGCGGGCATAAGGAATAATTTAAGCTGGTAATAAGCCATGTCATATTCCAATAAATTAAAACAGCAGATCGATCTTCCGGTTTATGAATGGATGCGTTTTTATCCGGCAGCCGCTCCCACCATCGCGGCTTTTGAGTGTGACTATAATAATACTTTCGTCGGCGGAACCGGCAGATATGCCTATCACGTCACTGGTACCACCCTATATCGTTATGATACTTTAACGGATTCGTGGAACCAACTCGCCAACTGTCCGGCAACGACCGCTCTTACCGCATCTCTGGTATACAATCCCTCGCAAGGTTATTACGGAAAAGCCATCGGGCCCGGCGGCGGCACCAATACTATTCAGATGGCCGCTTTGATTGGGCCGGTGATGAACGGTTATAAAATCTATATCTATGCGGGAACCGGCGCCGGCCAGGAAAGGACCATAACCGGCATTGCCAATCCGGTTATCCACGACCAAGGTCCGGTTACGGCGGCGGGGGCGTCGAGCATGACTGACGGCACTACCGGCGTCGGAGTCAAAACCTGGAAGTGGAACCAGTGGCGCGATTATCAGGTGAGGTTCACTTACGGTACCGGCCAAAACCAAGTCAGAAGAATCTTATATAACTCATATCAGGTTTTGTATTTTATCGATACCAACTACTCGGCGCTTCACTCGTGGCATAGCCCGACACTTCAAGCCGCACTGGGTGCCACTAACGCCACTTTCTATCAGATTGAAAGTTCCATAGTCACCGTCAATACTAACTGGGCCATACCTCCGGACAATACTTCCAGATTCGTGATCAAATCTGGCGGGTTATGGTTCGCGACTGGTATCGCTTCCGATTCTTACTATCGTCTGTCTTATTACGATATTCTAGCCGATACCTGGTATGTCAAAAGCACCCAAACAGGTTTGCAGATAGCCACATTGAGCACCCTTGATTGGACTATCGAGTGTTTGGGAGAAGAAGAGGGCGGAACGACTACCAATGGCGCATGGGGAACTCCCTTGGCTACCAATGTTGGTGGAGGAACAATCTCTGTTGCTAGCGCTCCTTACAATACTAGGACATTGATAGACTCCTTACAGACGATGGCCACCAATAAATACGCCAACATGGTCATCAGATTGACCGGTGGCACTGGAGCCGGACAGAGCAGGCATATCATCGCCAACAATTCCACGACGTTCATCCTGGGAAGGGATTGGGATGTCATTCCGGACAACACCACTACCTATCAAGTCTTGGGAGATTCAGACAAAATCTATATGGCTGGTGGTGGCAACTCGGCGATATTCGAGTATAGCGTTGAAGACGATATGATGACCGCCGGCGTGCAACACGACTTTGGCGTTGCCAGAGCTTTTAGCGCCGCCCTGGCTCCCAACGGCATAGGCACAGTATCGGTAACTCCGGCTGGAACGGGGACATATGTGGTCGGAAATATCTTGACTCTAACCACCAATGGCACTGCGACAGGGTCGGGTGGCACAGTCCAAGTTTTAACCGTCAATAGCAGTAACCAAGTGACGGCAGTCCAAGTTTTGACGGCGGGTACAAACTATCCTTCTAGTGTTACTCCTTATGCTACCACTGGGGGAGGTGGGTCTGGTTGCACTATCACAGTTGTCGGCAATACCGTGCCGGGCCAAGTAGGTTTGGGCATCGTATCCATAGCCGCGGGTACGGTCAATAAGACCATAGCCTCGGTATCCGTCGGCACAACGAATTCCGGCGGTACGAACTACAATGTCGGAGACTTGGTGGCCGTCACTGGTTTTACGTCGAGCCTGCTTCGAGTTACTTCCATAACCCAAGCAACGGGTGCTGTACTTGGATTGGCGATTGAGACTCCGGGTGTCGCCGGAGCAGGTGTGGTGGCCAATAATATCGCCACGACTAACGGTACGGTCAAAAACTCTTTAGCTACCGGTCTCACGGTCAACGTGCTCACGGTCACTACGGCGGCCACGGCCACGACTGCTATCAACCATAACTTCACTATCGGCGACGTCATCACTGTTTCAGGCGATAACTCAACGGGAACTTATTATAACGGCACATTCACCGTCTTGGGCGTGCCGTCTCTAACGACTTTCATATACGGTTCAGTCAATGCCAGCATAGCGGCCAATGCTGCGGCATTGGCCGCTCAAAGCACTACGGTGTTGGCTGACTGTACGAAAAACTGGCAGGCCAACGAGCTGATTGGCAAGATAGTCATGGTGACGCCGGGAGGCACGGGTCAGACTGCCCAGGCCAGAAGGATCATCGCTAACACCGCCACTTCCATGACTTTTGCCCTGGCGCTCTCCGGTGCCGCAACCAACGGCACGACCAAGTATGTCATCCACGACCCGAAAGCTTTGGGCACGGAATGTACCAACAAGAACAAGCCGACTCGTTATGGTTGGGGCATGGCCACAGGGTCTCAATCCACGACCACTATTCAGGATACTTCCAAAGTCTGGGTTGATAACGAATGGCAGGGCAAGAAAGTGAAGATCATGGCCGGCACTGGAGTGAACGCTTTGCCAAATGAATTTTTCATCTCTTCTAATAACAGCAATACCTTGACGGTGAACGGCGGCACCGGCTTTGTCATGGGATTCACCCCGGATGCCACAACGGTTTACTCGATCATGGATAACTGGGGGTTGGCCGTTTCCTCTACGACCGCTTCCACTGGCGGACTTTTGACTGTAGCCGTAGGTTCTACTCCAGGGACTGGTTATGCCGTAGGTGATCTTTTGTATGTTTTGGCTGCGGCTAACCAAGGCATCGTTAGAGTTACCTCGGTTTCTAGTGGTGGTGTTACCGGCGTCATCATCATTCAAGCCGGTAGCGGATATACCTCGGCGGCGACTAACCAAGCTACGGTAAAAATAACCGGTTCCGGCGACAATACCTTTACGATCAACACATCGACTGTTACCGCGGTAAGCAGTCTAACTACTTTGCTTCAGATGGTTTCTAACGCCAGTGAACAATCCGGAGACAACTGGGGAGTGAACGCGCTCTCCACCAAGAGAGTGCGCTGGTTAACAGGTTCAGCTAGCCAAATGGGACAAGAAGTTGCCATAGCGACTAACACGGCCAACGTTCTGACAACGGGTACCGTAACCGCCAACGCAAACGCGTCCAGTTCCGACACCATGTATGCTATTTACGGCGCCAGCTACAAGACATCGGGCATGTCGCTCTTGAGGATATTCGGTAATAGCGTCGGAGATAAAGCCAGGTATCTTGTTTCTTGGAGAGGCGGTGCTACACCCACAATCGAGCAATACGACATAGTCAATAACATCTGGGATTTTTTGACGCAAACTCCGATGTCAGAAACATTCACCATCGGCTCGATGTTCGAATACAACGGTAAGGACAGGATATATTTCACAAAAGACGTAACGGGTCGCGTCGCATACTATGATCTGGCGAAAAACATCATTGTGCCTTGCTCGACGGTTCCTTACGGAATGGGCGGAACGGGCTATCAAGGGAACAGGATGTTCACCATGAACACGCCTGATTTGGTCGGCACTACTCTGGAATACTTGTATGTCATGCGTACCGGCGGCCAGGAAGTATGGAGGGTGTTAATTTTCTGGTAATGGCTATTAAAATATTATGGATATAGATTATCTCATCAGATTATTGGAAAATAAATTAAACGCCCTGATCACCGCCAGGGACCAAGCTTTTAACATAGGCGATTTGGACAGGATCAACGTCATGGAGGCGGAGATAAACACGGTTAATGATACCTTGGGTAAGTTAAGGCTGCTTGTCAAGATCACTCAAGTCGCCGCCGATAACGCCAGTTCCGGATCAGAATTGGTAGCGGCCGGCGTAGAAGCTATACAGAATACCCCTCCCGCTATCCCCGACAACGCGATTGCGTGCCTATCAGATTATGATCTCTCCACCTATGCAGCCGATCCGCTTTATATCCCAAAGATCACCGATATATTGGAAAACATGCCGGCCATGGATAACGTGGCGCAGATTGATACCTACATTACCAATGAAGTCATAGGTAGCCCTGTTACTGGGCAGATGGTTACAGATGCCGTGGCGAAATATTCCGTTGACACGCGATTGACCATGGCTATCATGGAATTGGATTCGCGCTTTGGCACGGCTGGCGTGGCGGTCAGCACCCTTAATCCCGGGAACGTGGGCAATACAGGAACTTCCACCCAAACTTATAATTCATGGCCCGACGGTGTTTCCGCAGTGGCCGAATGGTTGAGCCGCCATCGCGTGACGGTTATCGCGCCGGTGACTCCCGCTTCAGTCGCCACGTCAACTACTCCGACGGCCACCTCAACGCCGTCCATCTCGAATGCCACGACCACCCCGCCGGTCATTCCTTTTATAAATACGGCAACCACTACTCCGCCGATTATTCCGATAGCGACAACGACTACTCCAGATACGACCGCAACTTCCACCGATTCGATCGGCACTTCAACGCCGCCAACTGCCACCTCGACGCCTCCAACTGACGCTTCGTCAACGCCTCCTATAGACGGGCCGATCATACCGCCTATGGCAACGACCACGCCTCCGACTGACGCTTCAACTACTCCAATAGTCATTCCACCGGATGATGCTAATGCCACTTCCACGCCTCCAGATGACGCTTCATCGACTCCGCCAGTTTCGTTGCCTATCGTCCAGCCCCCAACCGTTACTCCGCCCACGGATGCCACCTCGACGCCCGACCAAAACGCTTCCAGCACCCAGGCCGTGAGGAAGCTCCGCGTCAAGAGGGCATAGTGAGGAGGCGGGCGAAAGACCATCATGAGCGTACTCTTTCATGGAAAAATTCAACCAAAAATTCTCGGGTTATTACGACTACTTTGAAGACATAAGGAAAAGGGTCTTCAGTCTGGCCGTAGTCTTCGCCGCGTTCTTCATCGGCGGTTTTTTTGAATCCGGCAATATCCTCCGATACGTCATCGGCATCTTCAATCTGAAAGACGCTTCCATAGTGACGACTTCACCTTTCCAATTCCTCGATCTGGCCACCAAGATCGGCATGTATGCCGGACTTCTGGCCTGCGCGCCGCTCCTCGTCTACCACATATACGATTTCCTGAAGGACGGTCTGAACAAAAAAGAAAAGAAACTGTTTTTCGTCTTGTTGCCCGTAGGCCTCGTCCTATTCGCGGCGGGATTCGCCTATTGTTTCGCCATTCTGTATTTCTACCTGAACTCGGTCTCGGCCATCAATCTGGCTTTCGGCATAAAGAATATCTGGGACATAAGCAGTTTCATGTCGCAGATAATATTGGCGTCGGTTTGCCTGGGCCTTGTCTTCCAGTTTCCCATAATATTGAGCTTTCTCATAAGGGTCGGCTTGGTCAAGGTGAGCTATCTGCGCGAGAAGCGAATATACGCTTTCGCCGTGATATTCATCTTCGTGGGATTTTTACCGCCGCCGGACATTTTCTCAACTATTCTCGAGGCTTTGCCGCTAGTTATCTTGTATCAATTGACTATCTGGGTTAATGCCGCGGCATTTTCAATTAAAATAGCCGCGCCGCCGTTCAACGCGATCAAAACAGCCGCATGAAAAATAATCCTTTAACAAGGCATTGCAAGGTTATTCTCGGGCTAGCGATAATGCTGGCTAGCCTCGCTTCCGCGCGTTCGGCATACGCGACCATGAATAAATACGCTCCGGGCGACACTATAACTATCGGCGAGTTCGTCTATGACGATAACGGAAACGCCACGACTTCCAATTGCAATATTTCTATCTATGACGATACGAATAACGCGCATACTCCGATAGCGTCGAATATAACAATGTCGACTTCCACGAACGGCGACGGTTGGCATTTTTACAGCACTACGACGCTGACCTCTATCGGCATATATCCGGCGATGATGGCTTGCGGCAGCGTGGCCACGGGAGACGCGGCCAGCCTGGATAAGTCTTTCATGGTCGGTTACGCCAATGCCTCGACCACCTCCATAGCCAGCGCGGTTTGGAACAGTTCAGCCACGACTTCTATCGCTTCGGCCGTAAACACGAACACCAACGCTACCGTTCTAGCCGCTTCCTCGTCGTTGGCGTCAAGTTTGCCGTCCTTGATTTGGAATTTCACCGGACAAGTATCGACGGCCGTGGGATCGGTGGTAGATGATATAGCTTCTAGCATTTGGAATTATACGACCGGTGCCGGACGAGCCCTTACTTCCGCTCTGCTGGGAAGCGGTTCGCCGCTGGCTACGCAATCCGACGTGACGGCGGCGTCTTCTTCATTGGCTTCGGCCATCTTGAACGCCAGTACTTCACTTGCTTCAAACATCAATGCCAAT
>Ga0182011_10004018_pt1 | contig 11893 bp, 7 predicted proteins | sample 711E1DmetaG_FD_120481 | JGI IMG/M metagenome (GOLD analysis project Ga0182011, IMG submission 120481) | Permafrost microbial communities from Stordalen Mire, Sweden - 711E1D metaG | ecosystem: Environmental > Terrestrial > Soil > Wetlands > Permafrost | place: Sweden: Stordalen | collected... | reverse complement strand
GGTTTTCGTGTTTTGTTTAAGGAAAGAAAACTATATCTTTTTTACTGACTATTATTTATAGCTACATAATAGTACCCTTATTATTCATTCATTATTAATTGGCATCATTTGCCAGGTGGAACTAATAAAAAAACTTAAAAAAAGAAAAAATGAAAAAGATGATGAAATTTTTCGCATTAGCAATTTTATTCTTCGGATTTGCTGCTGGCACATTTGCTCAGGTATCGGCTACAGCTACCGCTACAGCAACGATTGTAACCCCGATCGCAATTGTAAATGCAGCTAACATGAACTTCGGCAACGTTGCCGTAAGTGCTTCATTAGGAACTGTTGTTTTGGCCCCGGCCGGAACACGCACTGCTACGGGAGGTGTCACCCTTCCGGTTGTAACAGGAACCGTTGCTGCTGGCTCATTTACCGTTAGCGGAACGCCAAGCTACACGTATGCAATTACCCTGCCTGCTGCAGCCACGACGATTACAAACGGTGCGAATAACATGACTGTTGATACCTGGACCAGTACACCTTCAGGAACAGGAACATTAAGCGCAGGTGGAACACAAACCCTGAATGTCGGGGGTACGCTTCACGTTGGCGCAAACCAGGCCTCTGGTATCTATGTTTCCGGTACACCTTTCACCGTAACTGTTAACTATAACTAATAGATATCCTGATCTCATCCGCTAAAAAACAAAGTAAAACGCAGCGTTCTTTAGCGGATGAGATCAGGATATCAATTGTTAAGGGTTAATAAGATTAAAAAAAAGATTGAATTTCAGGAAAAAGTGTTAACTTAGTAGCTGTTTTGATAATGTTGATTTGATATTTTATTATCAGCAGTTACATTAACAGATTTCCAATAATTCTGAAACAGAAGAAGCAAAATGAAATCCCTCTTTACCTTTATTTTCAGTGTTTCCTTGTTCCTTGGGGTGGTCACTTCAGATCTTCAGGCACAGGTCACCGTTACAGGTAAGATCTTTGCGGAAGTCATTGCTACCTTGTCTGCCAATGAAACTGCACAACTGAACTTCGGCAGGTTTTCTCCTGAGACCGAAGGAGGTGAAGTTTTGGTTACTCCCGACGATTCCAGGGCATCAACCGGAACCGTGATTCTTGGCAGTGGTGTTCACAATGCCGCCTCTTTTTACATCACAGGGGAAAATGAAGCAACGTATTCAATTACCCTTCCTCCCGAACCTGCTATTATTACCAATGTTATTAACAATAAGACGATGCAGGTCCGGAACTGGACCTCAAATCCCGCGAATGGAACCGGTACAGGTGTTCTTTCCAGGGGATCCCAGGTCGTGAGGGTAGGAGCCACCCTGGTAGTAGGGAACCAAAATGACAACCCTGTTGGGATTTATACGGGGACCTATACCATAACTTTTAATTATAATTAGTGCTATCCGACATTATTTTATATTGTTTTTCAGCAGGAAGCGCCTTCAAAAAAAGGCGCTTCTTGTATTTTTCCGGGATCACATTGTGCCTGTTGGAATCCTGTTGATAAATGACCTGATCGACCCCAATAGTTTTCATCAATAACCCATCTTCTTTATTTATATTTGTGACAATTATTAACCAACCCGGACCCCAATGCGTACACTGCGACTTTCCATCAAATTATTGACCTCCAGCAAGGCGATCTCCAGTACTCTCCTCGTCACAGGAGTTGTGATCATTTCCTTATTCTCTTCCCTCCCTGTCAGGGCACAGGGAAATCTTCTGATAACACCCCGCCGGGTCGTTTTCGAAGGAAATAAAAAATCCCAGGAACTTAATCTTGCGAATATCGGGAAAGATACTGCCAAGTATGTTGTTTCTATCCTCGACATCCGGATGACGGAGGACGGAACTTTTCAGGAGATCACCGTTCCCGATTCCGGGCAAAGATTTGCAGAAAAGTTCCTTCGTTTTTTTCCACGAATGGTAACCCTGGCCCCTAATGAAGCTCAGGTTGTTAAAATACAGCTGATTAAAACCAACGAGCTGGTGCCAGGAGAATACCGGTCCCATGTTTATTTTCGCGCAGAACCCAACATGAAACCATTGGGCGAAGCGACCCAGCCTGTTAAAGATTCTACGACCATCGCTGTAAAACTCATCCCGGTATTCGGGATTACGATTCCTGTGATCATACGGGTAGGAGAATCCACGGCTTCGGTATCCCTTTCGCAACTTTCGATGGGAATGGTGAACGATACGGTCCCAAGGCTCAACCTGACCTTCAACCGTACAGGTAACATGTCGGTTTATGGGGATCTTACTGTTGATTATATCTCACCGGATGGAAAAATCTCTGAAGTGGGAGGAGTCAAAGGCATCGCTGTTTATACACCCAATACTGTCAGGTATTTTCACCTGGACCTGATGAAAATCCCAGGCGTTAATTATCATAAAGGCAAGTTAAATGTGATCTATTCTTCACAAGCAGATACCAAACCATCGGTTAAACTTGCCGGCGCTGAATTACCGTTGAACTAATACGCTTCACGATGATGGATTATGCCTTCAAGAATCAACAGAGAACTTTTCTGAAGATTCCACTTTTCTGTAAGGCGCTGATCCTTACATTATTATTATTCATTCTACACTCTTATGCCGGCGCAGCTACCCGAACAGCCTCCGTCAACGGTAACTGGAGTAACACGGCTACCTGGGGCAGTAACCCATACCCTGTGGCCGGCGATATTGTTATCATTAACAGCGGGGTTACCGTTACGGTGGATCTTGCATCTGCCCAATGTGCTTCTATCACAATCAATGCAGCCGCAGCCGCAAACGGGATCACCATCAGCGGTACGAACGCATTGACTGTAACCGGTGCCATCGCATTCAATGCCCCCACGGCAGCATTTAGTTCGACCCTGGCCGTGGGTGCCGGCACCCTGTCTGCCGGAAGTATTGCAATAACTGCCGGTGCTGTTTTGAATTATATCAGCCAGGTTACAGTTTCAACAGGTACCATAACTTGTTCTGGAAACATAACATTCGGAGGAACTGCTACTTATTCAATGCTGACTTTTACCGGTGCAGGTACGCTAAACGTCGGAGGCAACCTTAGTGCCGGGGGGACCTTTGCTGCCAGTACAGGGACGGTAAATTGCAATGGTACCGTAGCACAAAGTATTGGCGGGTATACTTATAATACACTTAAAGTTAATAACACAGCCGGGGTAACCTTGCTTGCTGCATCAACCATAAAAACACTGACCATAGGGGATGTCACAGCGTCGAGTATTTTCAATGATGGTGGATTTGTTATTACAATGACAACCAGTACATTGAATCTAACATCCGGAACCTATAATCTGGGCAGTGCGGGTACCGGTACTGCATGGCCCGCCTGGACAACGGCAAATCTTTCCGCGGGTACTACCGTAGCTTATGTTTCAGGGGTTGCACAGAATGTTGCGGTTACTCCTGCCTACAAAAATCTTACATTTTCAGGGGCCGGAACGAAGACAACTGTCGCCGGCACCTTATCCGTTGCAGGCAATTGGACCGTCTCCAGCACTACAGCGCTAAACACTAACAACACCATCGTAAACCTCACCGGTAACCTGCTGGGAACCGGAAATCTTACGCAGGGAACCGGCCTGATCACGGTGGGTGGCGACTGGCTCAAAACAGGGACCTTTACCGCCGGAACCGGAGGAGTTACCTTAACAGGGACTGCCCATCAGGTGACGGGCGCAGCCGGACTGACCTTTACCACCCTTACCGTTAACGGCACCTATACAAATAATAACCCTGGTATTTTAACCGTCAGTACTGCCCTGAGCGGCACCGGTACCCTGACCCAGGGAACCAATGCATCACTGGCAATAAACGGAACGTCCGCAATCAGCGGTTTGAATGCTACAGCAAACACCCCCAACCTGGTAAACTTTGGAGGGGCCGCTCAGACCGTGAATCCAATCGCTTATTATCGTCTTACACTCAGCGGTTCCGCGGCAAAAACAATGACGTCGATAACCGCAATCGGAGATGCCTTTACGATTTCGGGTACTGCAAACATGACAGGGAATGCCGCCTTGGTAGTAGGCGGTCTTTTTACCTATAGTTCAACCGGGTCTACAACATTAACAACTACCACACCTATTTCAACAGGATCCTTTACCATGTCAGCCGGCACCCTTATTGATAATGCAATTACGATCACGGTTACAGGGACGGGAGCTTCAACCTGGACAAAGTCGGGAGGTACATTTACAGCAACCGGAACAGTTAATTTCACAGGGACATCTCCACAGATCGGTGCATCAAACTTCAATAATTTCCAGGTCAGCGTGAGCAATACCGCAACCCTTACAGGAATTGCCACCATCGCGGGTGATCTCACGATTTCGACCGGAACCTTTGACCTGGCAACATTTACTGCTGACCGTTCCGCAGCCGGAGGAACCCTTACCTTATCAGCCAATACTAACCTTCTGATCGGTGGAACCAATACATTCCCGGCAAATTATTCCACTCATACACTCAATGCCACAAGTACCGTAAACTACTACGGATCAAATCAAACCGTTACCAATGAAACCTATGGGAATTTAACGTTGAGCGGGAGCGGTACAAAGACAATGCCGGTTGCGGTTTTGTCCGTTGCCGGAGTGTTCACAACGGCAGGAACCACAAGCGCCACGGCCGGGGCCACAATCAATGTTACAGGCAATGTAGTACTTGGCTCCGGAACCACATTTAATGCAGGTTCCTATACACATACCGTGGGTGGCAACTGGAACAATAACGGTGCTACTTTCACCCCTTCTACGAGCACAATAACCTTTAACGGAACTGCAGGCCAGGTTATAACAGGAACCGCGGCCAGTCAGACATTCTACAATATCCTCATTGCAAAAACAACCGGGACCACACTGAGCACAGGTGGCAGTACCACTTCACTTACCGTCAATAATCTTACCGAGACTACAGGAAATTTTACTGCCCCGGCGACCTTGTCGATAGGCGGAACTTTGACCCTTAACGCCGAAACATTCACAGCAGGTGCTATAATTAATATTGCAGGCGATTGGACGAATAACGGGGGAACCTTTTCCCAGGGAACGGGTACTGTTACTTTCAACGGGACAGGCGCACAGGGAATCAACGGAACGGCTGTCAGCCAGACGTTTTATAATATAGTTGTTAATAAAACTGCCGGACAACTCCTGATTGTCGGGGGCAGTACCACAGCACTCACACTCAATAATTTTACAGAAACCTCCGGGAATTTTACAGCGCCCGCTACACTGACCATAAATGGGTCAGTCACGATCACGACAGGTACCTTTACAGCCGGGGCAACGATTACACTTGCAGGTAACTGGGTCAACAGCGGGACGTTTTCGCATAACAACGGAACCATCTTTTTCAACGGCTCAACGATCGTCAGCGGTTCATCGGTCACTTCTTTTGGTGCGGTGACGATTAATGCCGGTCATTCACTTACCGGTCCCGCGAGCGGAACCATGAATATCGGGTTGGATTTTACCAATAACGGAACCTTTACCCACAACGGTGGGACCGTCGGGTTTAACAGCACGTATGTTCCTCCGAGCGGGACCTGGATCTACTGGGGCAGTGGCGCAGTTGGCCTGGGATGCGGAAATGCAGGAGGCGGACCCGGTTATTTTGACGCTGCGATGCGGTATGATGTTACGCAATTACCTCCTTACGGCGGAATGGCCCTGAAAAAGATATCATTTTATGCACAATCGGGAGTTTGTACTTTCTCGGTCAGGGTCTGGACCGGGGCAAATGCTGCAGATTTGATCGTGGACCAGCCGGTCAGTACTTTTACGCAAAATGCCTGGAATGAAATAACGCTAACAAACCCAGTTATCATAGATCCTTCAACGGAGCTTTGGTTTGGTTACAGGGTGACGATCACTTCAGGCTTCCCTGCCAGTCTGGATCCAGGCCCTTCTATTCCGAACTATGGCGACCTGGTCATGGATAACGGGATACCGTTTGCTTCCATGTACCTGAGCCAGGGGCTGAACTATAACTGGAATATAAAAGGTTTTGTGGAAGGCATGAATGGCGGGCAATTGATTACGGGTACTACTCCCGCGGCCTTTAACAATATGAGCGTGGCTTCTACCAGCTATACTTCCATTTTCACCGCCGGTCAGACATTAAAAGGGATCGTGCTGGTAAATGGGAACTTACATCCGCTTTCAAGGTTAACCCTGCTATCGGATGCAACGCAGACCGCCCTCATTGACGGGACAGGAACCGGCAATGTTGTAAGTAAGCTTTCAATTCAGCGATATCTTCCCAACAGCTTCGGATACAGGTATATCACTTCCCCTTTCCAAACATGTACGGTGAATGCATTTTCGTCCTATGTGAACCTGGGCGCATCCTTCCCCTTGTTTTACAGTTATGACGAGAGTAAGGTGGGAACAGGTTGGGTTACCTATACCACCTCAACGAATGCCCTCAACCCGACTGCAGGCTACTGTGCAAATTTCGGGACGTCGATGACACCTGTGACCCTGAACATTCCAGGGCTGGTTACGAATGGGGCGATATCTACAGGGACCCTGTACAATCATAATAATACATACACGCTGGGGTTCAACCTCATCGGGAATCCATATCCCTCACCGGTGGACTGGAATGCGGCCAGCGGATGGACCAAAACGAATATTGACAATGCCCTGTATTATTTTAATCCCGGGACCACCGACCAGTATACAGGGGCATATGCTACTTATATAAACGGCGTTTCCAGCGACGGTATCGCAACAAACATCATACCTGCGATGCAAGGGTTGTTTATTCATGTTACGAATGGATCCTATCCTGTTTCCGGCTCATTGGGTTTTTCCAACGCCGTGAGGGTCAACAACCTGTCACCGGCTTTTCATAAAGAAACCCAATCGGATACACTTGAATTCCTGAGACTTACCGCCGGATATCCGGGAGAAGGAATCACCGATCCGGCTGTTATCTATTTTGATAACAAGGCAACCCGCAATTTCGATAAGGAATATGATGCATTAAAGCTGATGAATACCGATCTCAGGATTCCTAACCTCTACTCGGTATCCGGAGATACCATGCGGTTATCCATTAATTCAATACCGGTTCCCGGGGATAGTATTCAAACCATCCCATTGGGTTTACGGGTAACCCAGGATGGATGGGTGGAGATCAAAGCGCACGACATCAGGATGCCGGACAACCTATATGTTTTCCTGAAGGATGCCGGTGCAGGACTCATCCAGGATCTGTCCCGGAATCCATTGTACAGGGTAAACCTTGTTTCGGGTAATTACGATGGACGATTTTTTATTGTTTTTAGTAAGACCGACCTGAGGTACAAACCGGGGCAGGATCAGGATTTTTATGTATACAGTTCCGGCGGAAGACTGTATGTTTACCTCAACCTGGACCAGGGGGAAATTTGTAATCTTGTCATCAATAACATGCTGGGACAAAGCTGTTACCGGCAGGAACTCAGTGGCAATGGCTACCATGAACTGGAACCAAACCTGCCTGATGGAATGTATGTAGTAAGCCTCTATACCAATACTGAAAAGAAATCAAAAAAAATATATATTCAAAACCAATGACCAGCATTCGGAACAAGATATTTTCATTTAAACGGATCCTTCTGATTGTGGGATTGACCTTGTTCGGGTTGATCTGGCAACTGAAAGCTATGGCACAGGAGCAGCCGCCACGTCCCATTTCGTGTTCATGTACTCAGAATTTAAGTTTCGGGGCATTTTTTCAGGCGATATCCGGCGGAACGGTAATAATTTTTCCGGATGGATCGCGGTCGGTAACCGGTGATGTCATTCAGGCAAACCTCGGGTTCCTTTATTTTCCGGCCATTTTTGAAATAACGGCTAACCGGGGAACCCTGATCACTGTAGTAAATGGTTCTGATGTGACCTTAACAGGAAGTAACGGAGGTTCCATGGTCATGCATATTGGTACTTCACTGCCTGGATCCCCCTTTATTACCACAGTGAGTCCTCCCACCAAAACCCAGGTAAAGGTAGGAGGGACGCTAACCGTTGGAACGCCACTGGCTAACCCTGCCGGTTCTTACAGTGGCACATTTCAGGTGACATTCAACCAGAATTAAATAATAAAACAACAAAACAGGAAAGGTACTATTGGTCAGAACTAAAGCATATCTGAAATCAGCAGGTTATCCCTGTATGCCCGACCTTTCCTTAATAAAGGCGATATGTTCCCTCATCTTCATTATCCTGATCCTTCCACTTACGGATTTTGCACAAAAGGAAATACCCTATGATGAGATTCCGGTTACGGTGATGCTGGAAAGTGTAGGAACGATTGAACTACCTGCAGTAATACAGAATGAAGATGTATTTCTTCCGGTAACGGACATCTTTGATTTTTTAAAGATCAGAAATACTCCTTCACCCGGGCTGGATTCCATTACCGGATTTTTTATTACCCAGAAGGCTGAATTTCTTATCGATGGAGCTCACTACCGGATTGTTCTGGAGGATAAGAAGTACACCCTCAGCAAGAGCGATTTTATACGGACGGAGACCAACCTGTACCTGAAGTCAAATTTTTTCAAGGAGATATTCGGACTGGATTGCAAATTCAGCATGCGAAGTCTTTCTGTGATTATTACCACAAAACTTGACCTGCCTGTGTTGCGTGAAATGCGGCAGGATGAAATGCGAAGAAATATCAGTCGCCTGAAAGGAGATATCAGAACGGATACCACCTATCCCCGGCGATATCCGTTCTTTCATTTTGGAGTTGCTGATTGGTCGGTCATTGCAACGCAGCAATTGGATTCCGTCATCAAAACAGGTGTCCACGGACCCACCGATACACGGGTTAACCTTGGGCTAGGGGGCATGCTCGCAGGCGGAGAAGCCGATGTGTCGCTGAATTATAGTACCAGTGTCCCTTTTACCGAACGTCAGCAATATTACTTTTGGCGGTATGTCAATAATGATTTTGCTTTTCTCAGGCAGGCAATCGCCGGGAAAATAGTTACGCAGGCAACCTCTTCAATTTATGCTCCTGTACTCGGGGTGCAGCTGACCAATACTCCTACAACCTACCGCAGATCATTTGGATCCTACCGGCTCAGTGATCACACGCAGCCAAACTGGATCGTAGAGCTTTATGTTAATAACGTGCTTGTGGATTACGTGAAAGCAGATGCTTCCGGTTTCTTTACCTTCGATGTTCCCATGGTTTATGGGAATTCCCAGGTCAAGCTCCGGTTTTACAGTCCCTGGGGGGAAGAAAAGTCAAAGGAACAAAGCATCAGCATTCCATTTAACTTTCTTCCGCCCAGGGAGATAGAATACTCTCTGAGTGCAGGGCTTGTGGAAGACGGTAATGACAGCAAGTTTTCAAGGGCTGTCCTGAATTACGGGTTAAACAGGAGGATTACCATTGGGGGTGGACTTGAATACCTTTCCTCTGTTACATCCGGTGCGGTCATGCCATTTGTCAACTTCTCCGCCCGGCTTGCTTCGAGCCTTCTCCTCACCGGAGAATATATGCACAATGTAAGATGGAAAGGAACACTCAGTTACCGTTTACCCTTCAACCTTCAATTCGAACTGGATTATTTCAAATATCACGAAGGCCAAACCGCCATCAACAATAATTACCTTGAAGAGCGCAAGGCAGTCGTCTCCTGGCCCATTCAGACCCGGTTCCTTTCCGCATTCATGAGGTTGACGGTCGATCAGATCGTTTTACCCACTTCCCAATATACCAGTTCCGAATTGCTTTTTTCTGGTTCAATATTGGGCGTCACCACCAATTTTACAACCTATGCTTTGTTCACAAACCCGTCAACACCCTACATATACAGCAACCTTTCCCTTTCTTTCCGTTTTCCCAAAGGATTTACTTTTACTCCGCAGGTACAGTATGAATACGACCAGTACCGCTTTGTTTCAATGAAGGCTGAACTTGAAAAAACTGTCGGGTACCGGGGTTTTCTGAATCTTTCCTACGAACAGAATTTTCTGAGTAACATCAAGAGCTTACAACTCGGATTCCGTTATAACTTTTCCTTTGCCGCAACGGGGATGACGGCACGGCAGACGAATGCCGTTACTTATTTTGTTGAATCGGCAAGCGGAAGCCTGCTATTCGACCGGAAATCAAGATATATTGGGGCTAGCAGAGTCCCGGGGGTAGGAAGGGGCGGGATTGCCATTCTTCCCTACCTCGACATGAATTGCAATGGAAAAAGGGATCCGGATGAGCCGAAGGCCATGGGACTGAATGTCAGGATCAATGGTGGAAAAGTCGTGATCAGTGAAAAGGATACCATCATCAGGATATTCGAACTTGAGCCGTATACTAAATATATCGTTTTCCTTGACCGGAATAATTTCGATAATATTTCCTGGCAGATACGCCAGCAAACGCTGAAAGTCGCCATCGATCCGAACCAGCTCAAGATGATCGAAGTGCCGATTGCTGTGGTTGGCGAGGCCTCCGGGATGATCTATTTTTACGGACCCCGGGGCAAAGCCGGATTGGGAAGGATCCTCCTCAATATTTTTAACAGTGATTCCATTCTTGTGGCACGGACTCTTTCTGAAGAGGATGGATATTTCAGTTATCTCGGATTGGCACCAGGGACTTATACGGCCCGGATCGACGATGCCCAGCTCCGTAAACTCCGGATGAGCGCTTCACCTCCTTCCCTTCCATTAACCGTTAAAAAGAGCAGGGAAGGTGATATCATTGATGGGCTTGAATTCACTTTACAGCCTCTTCAGGCAGATACATCAAGAATAAGAATACCGCATGCAGAGGGACAGGTAACTTATCCCAAGCCGAATAAAGAAAATCTCGGACAGGAAAACCAGGTAATTCCACCGGTAAAGGAAATCACTAAACCAGCTCCTGCAAAACAGGTTGTTCCAGAAAAAGTGGAACCCAAAAAACCTGAACAGGAAGTTAAGCAGAATGTTATTCACACCGAATCCCAGGTTCCGCAAATTCAACCCGGCTCCCAGGGTATAGTTGTCTATTATATCCAGGTCGGTGCATTCAGTCGGGAGGCAAATGCGGCCCGGGTGCTTCGAAAGGTTTCACGAGGTCTTGGAAAACCCATAGAAATCAAGAAGGAAGACGGATTATTTAAAGTCCAGATCACTGGGTTCAGCGGAATGAAAGAAGCCCAGGATTTCATTCCCGTACTGGAGAAGAAAGGATTTGGCGATTCGATCATCCTGAACTGGATAAAATAATACCGGCTTTATTGACTTTTGTCGCTCAGACAGCGGATCGAACAAGCGTTTGGCTTAAAAGAACCAGCCCGTGTGGCATCCTTGTTATAGTAAATAAGATTCAATGTATATGCTTCATTTAAGGGATTCGGACTTTGCAATGTTGTGGTTGTCCACCAGGTCCCGGATCCACGGAGACCGTTAAAAACGCCCTGGTACAAGAAGCCTCCAGGAAGCCCTGTCCAACCGCTGATATTTGTTGCGCCAACATTGGAGTTGGGAACACTGGAATTGCCCCAGTGCACCACACCCGCCTCTTTCAGTTCGCCTCCGGTGAGGGTATCGCCATAAACATTCATGTAATCGCCTCCAAGGTGGTCGACGAGCCCTGCAAATTCTGCGTCGCTTGGAACATGCCAGCCAATGGGTGCAACATTACGGGCATCGGAAACTGCATACCAATTATAGAGCAGTCCGTATACATTTGCATTTGCTTGTGAGTTATCAAAAGCATAAACATAGCCCGTAGTATCTCCAACTGAATCTGCGTGCAGGATGAATGCAGGGCCAACCAGGATCGGATCTCCATTGCGGTAGTGTTTTACTTTCAGGTTTTCAACCATCCATGTTTGTGTGCCGATGGCCACTGTATGGTATACATTGCCATCAAT
>Ga0182011_10004017_pt1 | contig 11894 bp, 8 predicted proteins | sample 711E1DmetaG_FD_120481 | JGI IMG/M metagenome (GOLD analysis project Ga0182011, IMG submission 120481) | Permafrost microbial communities from Stordalen Mire, Sweden - 711E1D metaG | ecosystem: Environmental > Terrestrial > Soil > Wetlands > Permafrost | place: Sweden: Stordalen | collected... | reverse complement strand
TTCAGCGACAACGCCTTCGAGCAACGGGCGCGCTTCGGCGGCGCGCTTTTGACGAAGCAGGCATTGGCCAAGGTGGGCGAGGGTGTCGAGGTCTTGTGGGTCGCGTTCCATCGCCGCACGGTAGGAGTTTTCCGCCTCCTCCAGCTTGCCCAGCTGAAAGTAAATATCCCCGAGTTGCGAGTGATGATGCGCCTTGTCGAGATGATGGATTTGGGCCTGAAGTTCCTTGATGCGTTTGCGTTTGTGCGCGCCGGGCAGTTCGAATCCGCTCATCGAGGATGGCGAGGCGCGATAGACGATGAAATAATAAAAAATCGCCGACAATCCCCAGCCGATGAAAATGAACAGCACCCAGATCCACTCGCGGTTGCGGATGGCGTGGACGAGCATCCAGATTTGGAACGCGGTCATCACCAGCCAGACGGGACTGGTGAGGAAGTAGCTCCAGGTCGTGAAATCGGTGAGGAGCGAGGCGAACATGGCGCGAAGATTAAAATTAAAAAATGAAAATTAAAAATTAAAAAACCGCCGGTTTTGCGCAGCGGCGTCTCGGAAGATCGCCGCCAATTTAAGAAAACCGAGAGGTGCGGCTTTCTGCCGAAAGCCGCCACGCCGTTTTGCAGAAGTTTCTGAATTTTTATTTTCAATTCCCCGTGCTTTTGCGCTAAACGTCGTTAATGGTTTCCCCAAAAACCAAAAAGGATTTGCGCCGCGCCTACAAACTCATGCGCGCGCGGTCTGGCCATCAGCATTGGTGGCCGGGCGAAACGCCGTTTGAAGTCTGCGTGGGCGCGATCCTCACGCAAAACACCGCGTGGTCAAACGTCGAGCGCGCCATCACCAATTTGAAGGCGGCGCAGGTGCTCGAACCGGGAAAATTGTTCGCGCTGCCGGAACCGAAACTGGCGGAACTGATCCGTCCCGCCGGGTATTTCAACGTCAAGGCGCGGCGGCTGCACTCGTTTCTGCGCGTACTCGTTGAGACGTTCGGCGGCGATTTGAGCCGGCTGTTTGCCTGTGAAACTCCCGTTGTTCGCGAGCGATTGCTGGCCATCCACGGCGTCGGGCCGGAGACGGCGGACAGCCTGCTGCTTTACGCGGGCGGACATCACAGCTTCGTGATTGACGCCTACACGAAACGGATTTTTCAGCGGCACAACTGGAGTTCAGCAGCGAAAAGCAGAAAGCAGAAAGCAGAAAAACCGCGCGCCAGACCGGATGGTTTCACTTACGACAAATTGAAGGCGTTGTGCGAATCGGCTTTGGCCCAAAAGCAGGGCGCGGCGCGGCTGGATTACTGGCAGGATTATCACGCCCAACTGGTGATGGTGGGAAAACATTTTTGCCGGACGCGCGCGCCGCGTTGTGACGAGTGTCCGCTCAAGCGGCTGCTGCCCAAAAACGCGAAAATGGCATGTTGAACCAACTGTCCGCTTGTTTTTGCCAAGTTTCCCGCTAATTTTTGCGCCGTCACTCGCATGAATCCGACACTCCTTATTGTGCCGACCTACAACGAGCGGGAAAATCTCCTGCGAATGGCGCAAAAACTGTTGGCGCTCCCGGTCGGCGTGGACGTGCTGGTGGTGGACGGCAATTCGCCGGACGGCACGGGAAAAACCGCGGACGAACTCGCCGGGAAACACCCGCAGATTCATGTCCTGCACGAGCAGAAAAAGAACGGGCTGGGTCGCGCCTATATTGCCGGGTTCAAATGGGCGCTGGAGCGCGGCTACGAATTCATTTTCGAGATGGACTGCGATTTTTCGCACAACCCGGACGACGTGCCCGCCTTTCTCGAAGCCGCCAGGGACGCCGACCTCGTGCTCGGCTCGCGTTACAAAGACGGCATCCGCGTCATCAACTGGCCGTTGAAACGGCTGGTGCTCAGCCGCAGCGCGGGCAAATACGTAAAGCTAGTCACCGGCATGCCGTTCACCGACCCGACGGGCGGCTACAAATGTTTCCGCCGGCGCGCGCTGCTGGCCGTCAATCTCGACGCCGTCCAGTCCAAAGACTACAGCTTTCAGATTGAAATGACGCACATCCTCTGGCAGCAAGGATTCAGGATCGTCGAAGTGCCGATTATTTTCACCGACCGCGCCGAGGGCCATTCGAAAATGTCCGGCCACATTGTCTCCGAGGCGCTCTGGATGGTCTGGTGGCTGTGGCTGCGCAGCGGCCTCCGCCGCTCGCCCCGCAGGCGCTAGGATCCATTCAAGCCCGGCCGATTTTCCTGGGCTTGCAATTGTCCGCCAATCTGCGAGATTTATTCCATAAATTAAAAATGATTATGAGAATCAATTGGTTCAAAAACATGTTCGTCGCCGGTTCAATGCTTTTTTCCACCGCCGCCGCCGTGCAGGCCGCCGCGCCCAAGGCCGGTGACGCCGCGCCACTGTTCACCGGCCAGGACCAGGACGGCAAAACGGTGAAGCTGGCCGATCTCATCGGCAAAAAAATCGTGCTGCTGTATTTTTACCCGAAGGATTTCACCGGCGGTTGCACCAAGGAAGCCTGCGGTTTCCGGGATCGCATGGGCGGGCTGCAGAAAGACAACGTCGAAATCATCGGCATCAGTTTTGATTCCGCCGAAAGCCACCAAAAATTCATCGCCAAATATAATTTGAACTTTCGACTGCTTGCCGACCCTGATGGAACCATTGTTGATGCTTACGGCGTGAAATGGGGTGACCGGAAACTGGCCCGCCGCGTCAGCTTTCTCATCGGCCTTGACGGCAAAATTGTGCATGTCACCGACGCGCTCAATCCCGATGTCCATTTCAGTGAAATGCAGGCGGCCATCGCCGGTTTGAAAAAGAGTTGAAGCTCAAAAATCCCGGCTCGTCAAAACCGGCGTTCGCTGGTAGATTTTCGGCGTGGAGTGGTGGTTCAAAAACCGGGTCGCGGCCCGGGCGCGCGATTTGTTCCGCCGTCACTGGCAACGCGCGCTGCGCTGGCGCGAAAAGTTTGTCTTCAAAGAGGAAGCTTTCCATCTGGTGCTGGCCGGAATTGTCGGCGTCATCGGCGGTTTGGTGAATCTTTTCTTTTTTTATGCGGTGCACTTCATTCAACCTGGTGATCCGGTGGAGTTCGCGGAAAACCTGCCTTATTGGGAACGCCTTCTGGTGCCAACATCGGGCGGATTGGTGGCCGGCCTCATTTTGTATTGGGGGTTCCGTCTGGTGGGCCGGCAAGGTTCAAGCGATTTGCTCGAAGTGGTCGTTGCGGGCGACGGGCGGCTGCCGTTCCGCACCGAATCGGTAAAAACGGCGTCGGCGCTGGTGAGCATTGCCACGGGCGCATCCATCGGACGCGAAGGCGGCATCACACAATTGTCGGCCACGCTGGCATCGAAGCTCGGGCAACTGGCGAAATGGCCGCCGTACCGGCTGCGATTGCTGGTCGGGTGCGGGGCGGCGGCGGGCATTTCGGCGGCCTACAACGCCCCGATTGCGGGCGCGGTGTTCGCGTCGCTGATCGTCCTCGGCAATTTTTCCATGAGCCTCTTCGCGCCGCTCGTGTGCGCGTCGGTGATTGCGACAGTGGTGTCGCGGAGTTTCTTCGGGATTCAACCCTGGTATCAAGTGCCGGCGTTTCCAGCCACGACTCCGGCGCAGTTGCCATGGTTTATTTTGGTGGGCGTGCTGTGCGGTGGGGTGAGCGCGCTTTTTATGAAATTGTTGCGAGGCAGCCGTGAGCGGTTCAACCAGCTTCACTGGCCGATTTACGTGAAGCTGATGCTGGCCGGGTTGATCGTGGGCGTCATCGCCGTCGGTTTTCCCGGTGTGTGCGGCAACGGCTACTCTGTGACCAACGGGATTTTGCACGGCGATTTTGCAAATCCGTCCAAACCACTGCCTGAATTGAGCGGTCTCTTTTTTGCCAAACTGCTGGCGACGGTGGCGACCGTTGGCGCAGGAACGGTCGGCGGCGTGTTCACACCCACGATGTTTTTGGGCGCCGGGGTGGGCGCGTTGTTCGGTGTGGCGCTGCATCAACTCGGCGGCGCGCCCGGTTTGCCGCCGGGCGCGTTTGCGCTGGTCGGGATGGGTGCCATGCTGGCGGGCACGACCCGGTCGCCGTTGCTGGCGATGATCATGGCTTTTGAAATCTCGCTGGATTACTCGCTCATGCCGGCGTTGATGCTGGCGTGCGTGGTGTCCGTGCTCGTGGCGCGGCAATTGCACGGAGAATCCATCTATACCGAACACATGCGCCTGAAAGGTTTGTCACTTCAGCGCGAAAGCGAACAGACGGGCGTGGCGATGGACAAGACCGTGGGCGATCTGATGCGCGCGCCGGTGCCGCCGTTGCGCGAAACGACGACGTTCCGGCAGATCGCCGACCGGTTTCTCGTCAGTTCCAACAACTTTCTGCCCATCGTCGATGCCAGACAACAGTTCATCGGTGTCGTGGCCTTGCAGGATTTGAAGGAGTTTTTGAACACCAGCCAGAGCTTCGACGGGGTCATCGCCTACGACGTGATGCGGCCGCCGCCGAAATTTCTCACGCCCGGCCAGCGGCTGCTCGACGCGCTGCCGGTCGTGCTGGAAAGCGAACTGCGCAACGTGCCCGTGGTCAACAGCCCGGGGGAAAAACGACTCGTCGGCTCCGTGTCCCGCGCCGAAGTGCTCGCCGTCTTTTCCGAAGCCATCGCCGAAAAAAGCAGGCCCGCCGGCTGAAAAGCGGCGGGTGACAGGTGGCGATTTTTTGAATTTTGGCGAGTGCTTGTTTTTCTTGCCGCTTGTCACCGGTCATTTGTCATTTAGTCTTTTCGCGTGCCCCTCAAAATCAGCGACCAGTTCACTTTGACGATTCACGACATCGCGTTCGGCGGCGAAGGCGTCGGGCGCGTGGATGATTTTGTCGTGTTTGTGCCGTTCGTGCTGGTTGGCGAGGTTGTCGAAGTGGAAGTCAGGGAGGTGAAAACAAATTTTGCCCGCGCAAGGCTGTTGCGCGTCGTGCAACCGTCGCCGGAACGCGTCGTCCCGGCCTGCCGCTACTTCGGTCAATGCGGCGGCTGCCAGTATCAGCACGTGGAATACGCGGCGCAGTTGCGGCTCAAGCAAAAGCAAATCGCCGATTTATTCGAGCACGTCGGCAAATTCTCCCCCGGCCTGGTCGGCGCGGTCGTGCCCTGTCCGCAACCGTATGGTTACCGCAATCGCATCATGATTCGCAGCCAGTGGAACAAACCGGAGCAAAAACTGAACATCGGCTTCGTACGCTGGGACTGCGGTCTTGTCGAGGACATCGAGGAATGCAAAATCGCCGAGCCGGCGCTCAATCAGGAAATCCGGCGCGTCCGCCAAAATCCGCCGCCGAAGGGCGGCATCAAGGTCGTGTTGCGGATACCGCCGGAAAACTGGGACGTGCCGCCGGACTCGTTTTTCCAGAACAATTTTTTCCTGCTGCCCAAGCTGATTGAAACCGTCCGCGAATTTTTGCGCGCAAGCGGAGCGCGGCATCTGGTGGATTTGTACTGTGGCGTCGGATTTTTCAGCATTGAACTGGCGGACGCGGTTGAATCGTTTGTCGGGGTTGAATACGACCAGCGCGCCATCCAATCGGCGCGGCAAAACGCGGCGGCGCGCAAAATCGGCAACGGCAGGTTCATCGCCGCGACCGTCGAGGAGGTTTTGCCGGAGATGCTGGAACGCCTTTCCCCGCAAACGACAACGGTCATTCTTGACCCGCCGCGCAAGGGCTGTCTGCCGCGGACGCTGCAATTCCTGCGCGAGATGAAACCGGCGCAAATTGTTTATGTCTCGTGCCATCCGGCGACGATGGCGCGGGACTTGAACATTTTGTGCGCCGGCGGTGTCTTTGAATTGATGCGCGTCACGCCGCTGGACATGTTCCCGCAAACACAGCACGTGGAGTGCGTGGCCGACGCGCGCGCCGGGCAAAGTAGTCTTGCCAATTGGCAAAACATGGGTTCAACTGGGACCACCCAATGACGACGGAAACACGCATTGATCCGCGGAAGAATTTTGTTCCGCATATTCTGCCATGGCTGCTGGCGGCGGTTGCGCTGGCGGTTTATTGGTTTACCCTGAACCGTTGGGTGTCGCTGCTCAACCTGGGAGCCGTGGCCAAAACTTCAGGCTGGACATGGCAACCGGAACGGGCCAATCCGATTCTCTTTCTCGTCACCTGTCCGTTCCGCTGGCTGCCGGCCACGCAGGTTCCAATCGCGTTGAACATTTTGTCCGCCGTCTGCGCGGCGGCGACGCTCGGTTTGCTCGCGCGGTCGGTCACGTTGCTGCCGCATGACCGCACAGACGCGCAACGCCGGCGCGAGCGGAGCAATTTTTCATTTCTGACGATTGGCAGCGCGTGGCTGCCACCGGTTTTGGCGGTGGCGGTTTGCGGTCTGCAACTGGCGTTCTGGGAGCACGCGACAAATTTCACGGGCGAAATGTTTGACCTGTTGTTGTTCGCGTTCGTGATTTGGTTGTTGCTGGAATACCGGCTGGATGAACGAGAGGGGCGTTTGTATCTGGCCGCGGCCGTCTATGGCGCGGGGATGGCGGAGAACTGGGCGATGGTGGGATTTCTGCCGGTGTTCATTGCCGTGGTCATCTGGATTCGCGGGCTGAACTTTTTCAATCTGCGGTTTCTCCAGTGGATGGTGTTGTGCGGCCTGGCGGGGATGTCGTTGGACCTGCTGCTGCCGACGTGGGCGGTGGTTTCCGGCAAAATACCGGGTGCGTTCTGGTGGCTGGCGTTTAAATCCAGTCTGGCTCCGCAGTATAGCGTGCTGAAACTTTATTTTCTCTCGAGTATTCACCCGCAACAAAATTTTGAGCTCCTGTTGTTTTCATTGGCCTACTTGATGCCGGTGTTCGTGCTGGCGATTCGCTGGCAGTCATCCTTTGGCGACAGCAGCCAAATAGGCATGGCGCTGGCGAGTTTCATGTTTCATGTGGTGCACGCGATCATTCTTTTTATCTGCGTTTGGCTGGTGTTTGATCCGCCATTCAGCCCCCACGAAAAAGGTTTTGGACTGACGTACTACTATTTCATCGCGTTGAGCGTGGGTTACTACAGCGGATATTTTCTGCTGGTGTTTGGCAAAAAGGCCTTCAGCCGCTCGCAACCGCCGCCGCCGGAGCCGTTTCAGTTTTTGAATCCCTTCGTTGTCGCCGGCGTGTTCGTCCTGGCGGCATTGGCAATCACGGGACTGGTTTGCAAAAACACACCGCAAGTTCGTGGCGTCAATGATGACACGTTCTCTCAATACACGTCTCTCGTGGAGGAAAATTTGCCGCGTGGCGGAGGCTTTTTGTTGTCCGACGATCCTCAACATTTGTTTCTCCTGCAGGCGGCATTGGTGCGTGATGGCCGGGCGAAGGAATTTGTGCTGCTCGACACGAAAGCCCTGCCCGTGCCGGTGTATCACCGTTTTTTGCACCGCAAATTTCCGCAACAATGGCCCAATACCATCGTTGCCGCCGAAATGACCAACGGTGTCAGTCCCATGCATCTCATCGGCCTTTTGACCATGCTTGCCAGGACCAATGAGCTTTACTACCTGCATCCGAGTTTTGGCTACTACTTCGAGCAATTTTATCTGGAACCGCATGGTTTGGTTTACAAATTAAAAACACTGCCGCACGATACGCTCCTGCCGCCGCCACTGGACCAAAATCAAATTGCCGAGAATGAAGCCGCCTGGTCGCGCGCGGATGCCCGCGCCTTTCCTGACGTTGAGCGGGAAATCGCGCCGCCCGGGTCCGGCGCGCCCATGGTCTTGGGGCAACGCCTGCTGGCCCACCTGCACGTTGTGCGCGAACACAATCCAAACGCGGTCGTCGCCGGGGCCTTTTACTCGCGCGACCTTGATTTCTGGGGTGTGTTATTGCAGCGCGCCGGTGAACTGAAAAAAGCCGCCGCCCGTTTCAAGATGGCGCAGGAACTCAATCCGGACAATGTTGTTGCGCAAATCAACCTTCAATTCAACCAAGCCCTGCGTGCCGGTCGCACCGTGCCCGTTGACCCGTCCAAAGCCAGGAGGGATCAATTTGGCAGATACCATGATTGGAATGAGGTCATGAACGCCAACGGACCGTTTGACGAACCCAGTTTTTGTTTTGTCAACGGCGTCCTGCTGGCAAAGGACAATCTATTGGTCCGCCAGGCTGCTGTGCCGCTTGCCCGCGCATGCGAACTCGATCCGGATTATTTGCCCGCACGGCTGTTCCTCGCGCAGGTTTATCTTTTCTCCCGCCTGCCCGACCGCGCGCTCGCAACGCTCCACGACCCGCTCACGCAGCCCCAAAAATTCTCGCTCACGGATTCCAGTTCCACCGAACTCGACATTCTGGCCGCCGGGGCCTACCTCCAAAAAACCAACTTCGCGGAGGGCGCCCGTCTGCTCGAACTGGAACTCAACCGCCACCCGGACAACAACGATTTGCTGACCGCCACCGCGCAATTTTTTGTGGTGCACGGTCTGTTCACCAACGCGCTGGCCGTCATTGACCGCAAATTAAAACTTGCGCCCGACGACCAGTCCTGGCTTTTCGGCAAAGGCTACGTTTGCATCGAGCTTCACGCCTACGACGATGCCATTGCCGCCTTGACGCGCGTGCTCGCCGTCCAAACGAACAGCGCCGACGCGCGCTTCAACCGCGCGCTTGCTTACCTCGAAAGTGGCAAGCTCGACGCCGCGCGCGCCGATTACCGGCGGTTGCAGCAAACGTCCACCAATTCGTTCGCCGTCGCCTACGGCCTCGGCGAAATCGCCTGGCGCGAACACGAGACCAATGAGGCCATCAGAAATTACAAAATTTATCTGGCCAACGCGAACACCAATACCGCCGAGGCCACCAACGTCATCGCGCGGCTCCGTGAACTCAACGGCCATTCACCCTGAAACGCGCCAATGCGCGTCACCCACATCATTACCCGGCTGATTGTCGGCGGCGCGCAGGAAAACACCGTCGCCACCGTCCTCGGCCTGCGCAAAAAATCCGGTGTCGCAGTTGGTTTGATTTCCGGTCCAACCGCCGGCCCCGAAGGCTCGCTGGAATCCGAACTTGCGGGCGTGCCCGAAATCCTCACTCGCGTCCCCGATCTGGTCCGCCCTGTCCATCCGTGGAAGGATTGGACGGCGCTGCGCCGGCTCACGGAAATTTTCCGGCAAACCAGGCCCGACATCGTTCACACGCACAGTGGCAAGGCTGGCGTTCTCGGCCGCCTCGCCGCGAAACGCGCCGGGGTTCCGCTCGTCATCCACACGATCCATGGCCCGTCGTTCGGAAATTTTCAAAACGCCGCCGCCAACCTTGTCTTCCGCGCCGCTGAAAAACATGCCGCCCGCGTCACGACGCATTTCATTGTCGTCGCCGATGCGATGAAAGCCCAATACCTCGCCGCCGGCATTGGCCGTCCGGAGCAATACACGAAAATTTTCAGCGGCTTTCCGCTGGAACCGTTTCTCGCGGCGAAAAATGACCCCGCCGTCCGCGCGCGATTCGGTTTGCAGCCCGGCGATTTCGTCGTCGGCAAAATCGCGCGGCTGTTCAAACTGAAGGGCCATGACGATTTGTTCGCCGTCGCGCCCGAACTCGTCCGCCGCTGCCCGCAAATCAAATTTCTGCTTGTCGGCGACGGCGAATGGCGCGGACGATTTGAAAATCTCGCAAAATCCGCCGGACTGGAACGCCATTTCATTTTCACCGGCCTTGTCCCGCCCGCCGAAATGCCGTCGCTGGTCGGCATCATGGACGCGCTGGTGCATCTGTCGTTGCGCGAAGGATTGCCGCGCGCGCTGCCGCAGGCGCTCGCCGCCGCCAAGCCCGTCGTCGCTTGCGATTGTGACGGCGCAGGCGAAGTTTGTCTCGATGGCCGGACTGGTTTTTTGGTCCAGCCCGGCGATTTGACCGGCTTGAAAAATCGTTTGCTGCAACTTGCCGGCGATGCCGCGTTGCGCGAAAAACTTGGCCGCTGCGGACAACAATTTGTCCGCGAAAATTTCGCCGTCGAAAAAATGGTGGATGCCATTTACAATCTCTACTTGAAACTGGCCGCCGGGCGCGGCACTCGTTCGTGAGCTTTCCGTTTAATTATTTTCTCGCCGCGTTTGCGGGCGCGTTTTTGACGGCGCTGCTCGCGCTGCCGCTCTGGCGCAAATGGTGCCTGCGCTTCAATCTCGTGGATGACCCCGGCCAGCGCAAAATCCACGACGCGCCAGTTCCGCTGGCGGGCGGATTCGCCGTGCTCACCGGCATTTTGCTGCCGCTCGCGGCGGGCGCGGTTTTTCTCAAACTCGGAATGGTGAAGATTTCTTTCGCGTCATTGATTGTTCACGGCATCAATCGCCGCGCCATTGAACTCGCCGTCATTGCGCTCGGCGCGATTGCGATAACCCTGCTCGGCTGGTTCGACGACAAACACGAATTGAAACCGCTCCCAAAGTTCATCGGCCAGTTGATTGTCGCCGTCGCCGTCGCCATGGCGTGCAAACGCATCACGTTGTTTGTTCACAGCGAAGTATTCAGCTACGCCATCACGATTCTCTGGCTGCTCACGGTCATCAACGCGTTTAATTTCACGGATAACATGAACGGCCTCTGCGCCGGACTGGGCGCGATTGGCGCGCTGCTGTTCGCCGTCATCGCCGCGGCAAACGGCGAATATCTCGTGGCAACGATCGGCCTTCTGATGTGCGGCGCGCTGGCCGGTTTCCTGCCGTGGAATTTCCCGAATGCCCGCGCGTTTCTCGGCGATTCGGGCAGCCAACTCGTCGGCTACCTGCTGGCGGTCATGGCCATCCTGCCGCATTTTTACACGAAGCAAAATCCGCGACCGCTCGCCGTGCTCTCGCCGCTGCTCGTGCTGGCCGTGCCGCTGGCCGATCTCGTGTGGGTCGTTCTGCTGCGGACACGCAATCGCAAGCCGTTTTGGATTGGCGACACCAACCACTTCTCGCACCAGCTTGTGCGCGCGGGCTTGAGCCGGACGCGCGCAGTGCTGCTGCTCTGGCTGATTGCCGTGATGATAGGCGTGCTGGCGGCGTTGTAAGTTTTGCAGGAGACGAGGTAAGGAGTCTCTGACTTTATGACCTTGAAGTGAGCCTCCTCACGTCGGCTCCTGCGATTGGTTGTTGAAACAGCTTGCTCGAAATTGTGTCGGCATTAGCCTTGTGCCGTGAAACTGCTCTTCATCGGCGACATCGTCGGCCAGCCCGGACGCAACGCGGTCAAAACTCTTCTGCCGAAACTGCGCGAGCAGCACGCGCTCGATTTCGTCATCGCCAACGGCGAAAACTCCGCCGGCGGCTCCGGCATCACGCCCAGGACCGCCGATGAGATTTTTTCAGCTGGCGTGGACGCCATCACCAGCGGCGATCATTTGTGGGACCAGAAGGAAGTCATGGAATTGCTGCAAAATGAAAAACGGTTCCTGCGCCCGCTCAATTATCCACCCGGCACGCCCGGACAAGGCAGCGCCATCTTTCAAATCAAGGCAGGGTCATCGAGCTGCGATGACGGGACGGCGCAGCGCGCCGCCCCCATCAATCTTTCGATTGCCGTTCTCAACGCCCAGGGCCGCACTTTTATGCAGCCGCCGTTGGAACATCCGTTTCTCCTCGCCGCCGAGGAGGTGAAACGGCTGCGCGAGCGGACAAAAATCATCTTCGTGGATTTTCACGCCGAGGCAACCTCCGAAAAGATTGCGTTCGCTCGCTTTCTCGACGGGCAGGTGAGCGCGGTGGTGGGCACGCACACGCACGTGCAAACGGCGGACGAACAGATTTTCCCCGGCGGCACGGCTTATCTGACCGACGCCGGCTTCACCGGCCCGCACGAAAGCGTTTTGGGCCGCGAAATCGAGCCGGTCATCAAACGCTTCCTCACCGGCATGCCGCAGCGGTTTGAAGTGGC
>Ga0182011_10004016_pt1 | contig 11895 bp, 13 predicted proteins | sample 711E1DmetaG_FD_120481 | JGI IMG/M metagenome (GOLD analysis project Ga0182011, IMG submission 120481) | Permafrost microbial communities from Stordalen Mire, Sweden - 711E1D metaG | ecosystem: Environmental > Terrestrial > Soil > Wetlands > Permafrost | place: Sweden: Stordalen | collected... | reverse complement strand
TGCCAAAACCAGATTCATGAGTCGGCAATTGGTTTCCCACGGCCACGTTTTGGTTAACGGCAAAAGATTAAATATTCCGTCTTACGCGGTTAAAGTTGACGATGTAATTTCGCTTTCACCGAAGATTCAAAATAATAAAGTGGTTTTGGAAACGAATCAGGAAAAAGAAGTTATTTTGCCGTTTCTTAGTAAAAAAGGACTTTCCGGAAAGCTTGTCAGGATGCCAAAAACGGAAGATTTGCAGGTTCCCTTTGACCTACAATTGATTATTGAATATTATTCCAGGTAATGGTAAAATAATAAACTATGGTTGAGCCAACCTTTAAAATTAAAGAAGAAAAAGTCACCGAAGAATACGGCGAGTTCGTCATTGAACCGTTGGAACCGGGATACGGTCATACTTTGGGAAACGCTTTGCGCAGAGTTTTGCTGGCTTCTATCTCAGGAGCTGCGATCACTTCGGTCAAAATTTCCGGAGCCAAGCACAAGTTCTCCACCGTTCCGGGCCTTAAAGAAAATCTGGTTGATTTCCTCCTAAACGTTAAAGGTCTTAATTTAAGGCTTTTAGACACCAAAAACGAAGCCACAGTTAGGCTTTCGGTTAAAGGCGAAAAAGAAATTACCGCTAAAGATTTGGAGCTTCCGGAAGACGTCGAGGTTGTTAACAAAGATCATTATTTAGGCTTCTTAAGCGACAAAAAAGGCAAGTTGGATGTCGAGTTTACGGTTGAAAGAGGCATGGGATATTCTTTATCGGAAGAAAGACGCACTTCGGCTTTGGGAGTAATTCCAACCGATGCTATCTTTACCCCAATCAGAAGAGTTAACTATACAGTTTCGGCCACCCGTGTCGGAAGACAAACCAATTTGGACAAGCTGACCTTGCAAATCTGGACCAACGGCGTAATTAAACCAAGGGAAGCTTTGGATGAGTCGGCCAGAATTTTAACCACTTATTTCCATCAAGTTTATGAACCAAAGAGCTCAGTCGCTGCGGAAACGGCTGTCGTACATGCCGGGGTTTCCGAAGGCGTTCTAAGAATGACAGTTGATGAGCTTGATTTGCCAACCAGAATTTATAACAGCCTTCGAAACGGCGGAATAGAGACCATCGGACAGCTTTTGGATACCCCAAGAAAAGAATTAATCTCCATGCGTAACATGGGTGGAAAGTCAATCGGAGTCATTGAGGAAAAGTTAAAAGAAAAAGGCATTAGCCTGCAAGTTTAAATCTCAAATCTTAGATCTCAAAGTCAGAAGCTAAAAATTTTTTGAGATTTAAGATTTTTTTATTTGTATGAAGAAAAATGTATTCGGCAGAAAATTAAGCAGGGACAAAAACGAAAGACACGCGCTTTTTACAAGCTTGATGTCGGCCTTGGTAATGAAGGAAAGAATTATTACCACCGAAGCTAAAGCCAAAGCGATCAGAGCGGATGTGGAAAAGTTAATTACCAAAGCCAAAGAAGGCAGCAATAGCGCCAAATTAATCTTGAAAAAGAGTTTGTCCCAAAAAGCTTTTGATAAAATCCTTAATGAAATAGCGCCAAGATTTGCCAATAAACAGGGTGGATATGTGCGGTTAATTAAGTCAGGCAGAAGATTTGGGGATGACGCGCCAACAGTCGTGATGGAATGGACAGAGCAAGCAACAGCCATCGTTCCGGTTCAAACAACCAAGAAAGTTAAACCGGTTAAAGTTCAAAAACCAGTCAAAACTGTCAAAAAATCGCCAGTCAAAAAAGCTCAAGTAAGAAAGGCAAACCCTTCTTCGCGTAAAGCTACGAAGGGTAAATAATATGTTAAAACTAACTAAAGCAACCAAAATCAGCGAAATCAAAAGAGAATGGCACTTAATCGATATTAAAGGTGAGACTTTGGGTCGGGTGGCGTCAAAAATCGCCCAGCTTTTAATGGGCAAAAGCAAAAGCAATTTTGTGCGAAATTTAGATTGCGGAGACTATGTCGTTGTTATCAATGCCAAAGACGTTATTACCACCGGCAATAAAGAAAAGCAAAAAGAATATTACAGGCACTCGGGTTACCCGGGCGGATTTAGACGCGAAACGCTAGAAAAATTAAGAATCAGAAAGCCGACGGAAGTAATTAGACACGCAGTCGCCGGAATGGTGCCGCAAAACCGCTTAAAAGCGTCAATGCTTAAAAGACTTTACGTTTTTCCAACAGAAGTGCATACTTATGGTGACAAATTCAAAGTTCAAACAGAAACTAAATAACTATGGCAGAGAATAAAAATTACAAATCATTTACCGGCAGAAGAAAAGAAGCAGTCGCAAGACTCAGGCTTTATGTTACCGGTTTGCCAACGGTGGTTGATACCGAAGTTAAAAAAGGCGACATTATTATCAATGGTAAAAAAGCGGAAACGTATTTTGGCGGCATTGTGGCCAAAGCCACTTATGAAGAGCCGTTTAAAATCACTAACCTCCTGGGAAAATATACTTTGGTGGTTAAGGTGACGGGCGGCGGAACAAAAAGTCAGCTGGAAGCTTTTATCCACGCCGTTTCTAAAGGACTTTCCTCATTAGATGAAAAAAGCAAACACATTTTAAAGAAAAAAGGTTTCTTAACCCGTGATGCCAGAGTAAGAGAGCGAAGAAAAGTGGGAATGGGTGGAAAAGCGAGACGCAAGAGGCAAAGCCCGAAGCGTTAAGCCTTAGTTAAAATTATTTAGTAGCGCAATTTCCCCCAAAGCGGCGCTCCCGACCGGAATAATTAACTAATCCATTTACGAAATCTCCTATGGTAGCATCAGGTAAACAAGCGGCAATTGTACAAAGTTCAGCATAATCCGCATTTGGTAATCCAGATAATCTTTGTTGGCCACTCGTTCTAAAAACAAGATCAATTGGAGGAATATTCGTCCCGTCGGCAAGATGAGTGTCATTTAATCTCTTAAGTAGCTCGGGAGCTATTTCAGTTCCCTTCGGAAGTTCTATTGCAAGGAGTTTTTCCATAGCTCTAAGTTCCTGATCTTCGGCTCCGTAATCAATGCCCAAGCAGACAACCTGTCCGGTATTTTGTGCAGTTTCCGCCTCTGCGGCTTCTATAGCATCTCTTACTGCTTGAGGAACACGGTCTTTTCTTCCCAAGTGCACAAATCTGCCATTTGCAGTTTGTATATCCGGAAGCATTGCGGGAATACCTTTTTCAAATAACCTCATTAAATCGGCAACTTCTTCAGGAGTTCGATTCCAATTCTCAGTCGAAAAAGCCCATAGGGTAACATATTTAATTGTCTTAATCTGGCGAAGATCCCGAAGGATTTCGATAATATTTTCCATTCCCTTTTGATGTCCATCAATCGGTTTAGCAGTTTCTCCCAATGTTTTTTTGGCCCAAGTTCGATTGCCGTCCATAATAATAGCAACATGGTTTGGCATTTGTCCTCTGGCTTCAATCGGCCTAAGAAAAGAAAAGCGTTCGTAAATGGTTTTTGGGGCAGAAGGTCCTTCAATAGCTGTCATAGAAGGGAATTATATCCTATAATCAAAGCTAAAGTCAATTTGATGGGGCGCGCCACCCCCGCCTAATTTTTGTTATACTTATTTTATGGAAAAAGTATATTTCGAAGAAATTAACGGCAAAAAAATTTTCTGTTATTTCTCGGAACCTCAAATTTCGCAAAAGAAAATAGTCATTATGTCGCATGGTTTTCGTGGCGCATCTCCCGGACCAGTCAGACAGTTCGTGGATTTTCAAAGGCTATTAAATAAAGAAGGTTTTTCGGTACTACGTTTTGATCAACCGAACTCCGGAAATTCAGACGGGGATTATCTAGACGTTTCCTACAAAGAATGGGTGGATACAGCTACTTATTTTGCTAAAAAATATTTAGACTTAGGATATAAAGTGGCCTTAATGGGTCAAAGTATGGGTGCAGCCGTCACAATTGTTGCAACAGCTAGACCGGAATTAAAAAATAAAATTCCCTGTGTTCTTTTGTGGGCTCCCGGTGTTAACGATGGAGATTTCAACGGCGATGCCGATGAAGTTTTTGAAGAAGCAGGGCAAAAATATAAAGGCAGATTTTGGAAAGAAGCTCAAGATGAAGATTCTTTTAAATGTTTAGAAGAATATACGGGCGGAATACATTTGGTTTATGGAGAAGAAGACAAATTTATCAGTCAGCAGCTTCGGGATAGAGTAATTGAAATCGTCAAGCAAAAAGGCGAGCCCTACATGATTCTAAAAGGACAAGATCACAGTCCTTGGGAATTTGATTTAGTGCAAGAAGTTTACAAGCAAGAAATCGCCAAACTCAAAGAATACTTTTAACCGTTCCTCGGCAGCTTGACTTTCTCAGCTTTTTCTTCTAAAGTAAGGGAAATTGAGGCGAGGCTTGCCCGCTTTGACCGACAGAAATGTTTGCCAATCCAATGAGCCTCCCCGCTCATTTTTTATGAAAACACGTATTTTATTAATAAATTTTAATGAGAAAGAACAAGAGGCAGTATCTGGGTTGGGTATAGATGTCGATTTGGGATATTTGAGTGATGCTTATACTGCAATTTCCCCAGATGGAACGCAAGAACAAGAGGCATCTTTTTATTCCCCATATGCAATTTATGATTATAAGGCAATTTTTATTAGACTAACAGAAAAGCCTCCAATGGAGGCTTCTTTCAAAAATAAAGCAAGAATCATTGGGGAAAAGGACAGGATTACGTTTTTAGAATATTGGTATCACAGAAAAGGAATATTAACTGTCATTTCCGATGGATGCGATTTTAACTCTCTAAAAATCTTAGGAATACCTCATGCGAAGCTAACTTATTCCAGGGGAAATGATAAAGAGGTGTTTTCTGTACTTAAAACAGAAAATAGACCGCTGAGAGTTGCGTTAGAAGAATTAGAGCCTCTGGTCGTTACTCCTCCTAAGAAGTATATTGAGGTGGATGAGTATGAATCGAAAGGAACTGACGAAAACTGGACTATATTTTCCATCTATGAGAATAGGAATAATGAGGATATAGGAATTTATCTCAATTGGGGATACAAATTCTCGGACACTGATGTTCCGGCATTTTTAATACTTCCGGCATTCAATAACTACTCACAAGTAATTACGAAATTACTTAAAGCCTATGCGCAAGTATATCCTGAATATTTTTCTGAGATAAGTGATTTGGAATGGACAAAAAGCGATAAATATTATCCGAAAGAAGTTTCACTTGTTGATAGCGAGATAAAACAAATAGCTAAAGACGCAGAAGGTAAAATTAAGACCCTGCATATCAAAAAAGCGCAATTGAAGCAGGAATACGCTTTTCTTAGAGATTTATTAGTTGAGTCTGGAGATAAGCTCAAAGAAGCAGTGATAAGAATACTTACAGATGTATTTAAGCTTAAAGCTGAAGATATGGATAAAGACAAAAAGAATAATTTTAGGGAAGATATCTTGATTCAAAATTCATCTCTGGAAATATTAGCTGAGGTAAAGGGAACAACAAATTCTTACCCATCTTTTATATATATAAGTCAGGTCTTTAGCAACTTACTTAAAGAGCGTGGCAAGTATCCAAATGCAATAGGGGGATTGATATTAAATTTAGATCGAGAGAAAGAACCAAGCGAAAGATCTAACGCCTACACTAAAGCTGATGAGGAAAAACAGCTCACGGAAATAGTTTATATTGATACTAGAGTCTTATTTAATCTCTCAATTGCAATAATAGATTATGGAATGTCGTTAACAGAAGCAAAGAGTATTTTGTTAAAAAAGGGGAGAGTAGAATTTGATCTTAATAAATATATTAAAGGTATTACAGCCAAGGAGTAAATCCTATTGATAGGGCGAATAGAGCTTGTTAGTGTTCTTGTCGGGGCGCTGAGAATTGAACTCAGTCCACACGCACCCCATGCGCGCATTCTACCGGTAAACTACACCCCGTCGACCCGATTTGATATCTTGTATTTTAACATAAAATTGCTAGAATGGCTCTATGGCTAAATCAGACAAACCAGAAAAAACTTCAAATGGTCCCTCGGAAGGCACGCAAAAGATGGAAGCAGTAAAGTTGGCGATGGAGCAAATCGAAAAACAGTACGGGCGCGGTAGCATTATGCGCTTTGGCGATACCGGCCAAAAATTTGATATCTCGGTTATCTCCACAGGCTGTCTCCCCCTCGATTTAGCACTCGGAGTAGGTGGAGTGCCAAGAGGCAGAATCATCGAAATCTACGGTCCGGAAGCTTCGGGAAAAACTACAGTTTGTCTTTCCATTATTGCGCAGGCGCAAAAACATAATGGCGTCGCGGCCTTTATTGATGCCGAGCACGCGCTGGATCCGCTGTGGGCGGAACGCATCGGCGTGAAATTAGATGAGTTATTAATTTCACAACCGGATACCGGCGAACAAGCTTTGGAAATTGCCGAGTCGCTTATCAGGTCAGGAGGAATTGATGTTCTGGTAATCGACTCAGTAGCGGCCTTGGTGCCGAGGGCGGAAATTGAAGGCGAAATGGGAGACTCAATGATGGGACTGCAGGCGCGTTTAATGTCACAGGCCTTAAGAAAGTTAACGGCGGTAATTTCCAAATCCAAAACCGTCGTCATCTTTACCAATCAATTACGGCAAAAAATCGGAGTCATGTTTGGAAACCCCGAAACCACTACGGGGGGACTCGCGCTTAAATTCTATTCGTCTGTCCGGATGGATATCCGAAAAATCGAAAGCCTTAAGGAAGGCGACCGAGTGATTGGCTCAAGACACAGAGTTAAAGTAGTTAAAAACAAAGTGTCTTCTCCGTTTAGAATTGCCGAGTTTGATGTAATGGGCGACACCGGAATATCGCGTGAAGGCGGGATTATGGATGTCGGAGTAGAAATGGGTATTGTCCAAAAGTCCGGCGCTTTCTTTAGATACGGTGAATTAATGCTTGGACAAGGAAAGCAAGCCTCAATGATTTTCTTAAAAGAAAAACCCGACGTTGCCAAAAAAATTGTCGACGAAATAAATACCAAAAGCAAAACCTCCAGCGCTCCTGTTGAAGTGGGAATCGAAACCAAAGAATAGTTAATGGATGATTTTGAAAGGAAGTGATAGAGATGGTTGAATTGGGTCCCAAAATAAAATTAGTTACAAAGGCTAGGGTTGATAGTTCATGCAATCCATTTGGAGTATGTTCGCCAAATGTTCAATGTGCCCCGAATCTTAGCTGCCCTCCAAATAATTGCTTTCCTGCTATGAGGCCTTGCATGCCCGATTGTTCCCCTTGCCCACCAGGTAATCGAGGAGTAGGAGAAGCGTTAAGCTTAAAGGGTTAACTTGGTTAGCAGCAGTCGTGGCCATAAATTGGGGTATTGATAAATTATAATTTCTCCGAAAACTGCCGCGGCAAGATGGGCATGTTTTGGTTCTTCAAAAATCGAGCTCTGCTGATCTAAATTTTTATTTCCCTCTTTTTTTATAACTTTCTTAAGCATGCTACTAATCATTCTATTCATTAATTTTTTATGATCCGGCCAAAAAAGATCAGATGAGCAATATTCGGTACAAAAAGCAAATATTTCCGACCAGAGTAAAGGATAAGGAATTTTAATTTTAATTTTAGGTATTTTTACATTCTCTTTCGCAGATAAGCTTTCAGCCATTTTAAGATAAGTCAAATTCTCCTTTTTATCGGAATACCACCACGGTCGATGTTGACGATAATAAATATGTCCAAATTCATGGACAATTGTGGCACAATAACTGTTGTAAGTAACGTAGGGATTAAGGGTAACATTTTTCTTTTTCTGGAGCGAAATAAATGGAGTTAGAAGCCCTCCGCTTATCTTGGGTATTTCCAGATCGTTTTTCTGCAACTCCTTAGGTAAAAGGTTAGCTAATGGTGCGATTGGTAAATAGCTTACCCAACGCATCTGCCAATCATCCTTAATTTTTATCTTGTGAGGGATTTTGTAGAAATGATAATCAGATACGCTACAAGGTAATTCCTGAAGATTCACTAATTTAATTCTTGCCCAGAGATATAAAAAACAAGAGTCATAACTGATTACAACACTATTGTTAAGCGATTTTTGCTCCCTAAATATAAATCTTAGTTTAGAATGGGACGTCGTTTTTAATGATTGCTCAATAGCTTCTATGTCTTTTGGCTGAGCTAAATAATTATCAAACATAGTTTATGGCAGTATTTTAGCTCTTCTTTCTAGGATTAGCAATTATAATACCGATTAGTTTCAACTTGTGGTAGAATATAGGGCCATAAAGCATAAATTGGTGGTTTTATGATAGAAAGAAATGATTCTAACAAGGAAGACGCTCATTATAGACTTTTGGATAATTGTAGGTTCGTTGCGGGAGCAAAAAGAGGGGCAATCTATGATTTAAATACAGGGAATGTTTACTCACTAGACGAGGCCGCAAAAAAAGTTGTCAAAGGAGATTCAGGGAATGATAATTTTTGGATTCAATTAATGGATATGGGACTTGCGACAAAAGGCATAGCTTCTACTATTGAGTCGCAAGCAGAAACAGAATTACCTAGAGTTGGTCTAGAATTTATGTGGTTGGAATTAACGGAGAGATGTAACGAAAAATGTCTTCATTGTTATGCATCGGCAGGGAATTCTCCAAAAAAAGAAGAGTTATCTCTTACGAGATGGGAACAAGTTCTACAGGAGGGAGCTAGTTTAGGTTGTAGGCAAGTGCAATTTATCGGAGGAGAGCCATTGTTGGTTAAGGGTGTTTTTGGCTTAGCTAAGACAGCTAAAGATCTAGGCTACAATTTCGTAGAGATATTTACGAATGGAGTTCTCCTAACAGAAGATAAAATTAAAAAGATAAAAGATTTGGAAATGCGCGTTGCAGTTTCCTTATATTCTATCATTCCCGAAGTTCATGATTTAATTACAAAAACGCCAGGTAGTTTTAGAAAAACATTTACGGCATTGGAAATGTTAAGGAAAGCACAAATTCCCACTCGCATTGGGATAATTGCAATGAGACAAAATGAAAGTACTCTTTTGGAAACACAACGAAAGTTGCAGGAAATGGGATTTGACTCAACGAAAATAGATGTTCTAAGACCTACGGGTAGAGGAGGTTGCGGAGATTTAATCCCGTCACAAGAAGTTGTTAATGCATTGGCTCTGATGACAGAACCGGATTTTTATACAAGTAGGGAGCAATTTTACAGAAATCAATATTGGAATAGTTGTTGGGCAGGAAAAATTGCAATTACTGCTAATGGAGATGTGTTGCCATGTATCTTCGCCAGAAAACATATAGTTGCTAACGTAGATCAGGGATTGGAAAATGCAGTTAATAGTCCACTTTTACAAACTTTGTGGAGAACTACTAAAGATCAGGTGGAAACTTGTCGCGAATGTGAGTATCGTTACGCTTGCCATGATTGTCGTCCCCTATCAGAAGACAGTTCGAGTAATTTTTTAGGCAAAAATCCTAGATGTATGTATGACCCGTTAAGAGGAGAATGGTAACTTAAAAATATATGGATGATTTTGAAAAATTTTACAAAGCCGCGGTCCGCTTTTTGTCTTTCCGCCCCCGTAGTGAAAAAGAAGTAAGAGATTATCTTACTAAGAAAAAATGCGACGATGTAACCGCCAAAAGAATCATCGATTCGCTCAAGAGAGACAAGTTCATTAATGACGAAGAGTTCATAAAGTGGTGGGTAGAACAAAGGACGCTATTAAAGCCGAAAGCTTGGAGAGTAATCAAGTACGAGTTGAAACAGAAGGGAGTCGCGGAAGAATTATTTGAGAATTATGAATTAAGAATTAAGAATTATGATTCGGAGAGCGCGATGAAGTTGGCAGAGAAAAAGCTTAGGACAATTCATGATCAGTCGGATAAGTTTAAGGTCAAAGAAAAGCTTGGAAGATATCTGGCATCAAAAGGTTTTGATTGGGATACCATAAAAGTAGCAATTGACCAAAGTTCAGCAAAATAGTATAATATAGAAGACAAAAGGAAATTATATGGAGAAATTTTTGTTCACACCATATTTTACCGCGTAACTCACGAAAGTTGAGCGCTTCTTTTTGTCCGCAAATTTATGGCACAAGATAATCAAGATTTAATACAGTTAGAAAAGAAACTCTTAGACAGAGAAGAAAGATTAGAAGAGGAACGTAAAAAACTCCAAGAACTTAAGGATAAATACCAGGAAAAACTAGAAAAAGCTTCCGGTTTGTCCCCAGAGCAAGCTAAAAAAGAATTGTTTGACCAAGTTGAATTAAGCGAAGCTAAGGCTGTGGCAAAAATTATTAAAGAGCGGGAAGATGAAGCCAAAGCCACCGCCGACAAAAAAGCGCAGGAAATTTTAATGGACAGTATGCGTTTTGGTGCGGTCAATTATATCGCTGAGTATACAGTTTCAATTGTCAAAATTCCCGACGAAGACATTAAGGGCCGGATTATCGGTAAAGAAGGCCGCAATATCCGCGCTTTTGAACAAGCTACCGGCGTAGATGTTGATTTAGACGAGGAAGGAGTCATTAGACTTTCCTGTTTTGATCAAGTCCGAAGAGAAATCGCCAGACGCTCCTTGGAAAAACTCATTAAAGATACCAGAGTACAACCATTCAGAATAGAAGAACTAGTTGAAGAAACCAAAAAAGAAGTCGAGAAGATAATGTTTGAAGAGGGAGAAAAACTGACGCACGAAGCAGGCGTTTTTAACCTTTCCAAAGAAATTATCGAAGTCTTGGGCCGCTTTAAGTTTAGGACTTCTTACGGACAAAATTTAATTATTCATACATTGGAAGATGTAAAAATTGGCGTGCATATCGCCGAAGAAGTCGGAGCCAATGTCAACATTGTTCGCTTGGGTTGCTTGTTTCACGACATCGGGAAAGTGCTGGAAGGTGAAGGAAGCCACGTTACTTTGGGAGTAGATTTTTTAAAAAAGCACGGTATTCCTGAATTAATTGTTAACTGCGTGGCCGAACACCACGAAGATAAACCATTCACATCTATGGAATCGGTAATTGTGCATATTGCCGATCAGATTTCGGGTGCCAGACCGGGAGCAAGATATGAAGATGTGGAAAATTACGGTAAGAGACTTTCGGAAATGGAAGAGATTGCCAAAAAGTATGAAGGCGTCGAAGACGCGTATGCATTTGAGGCAGGAAGAGAATTAAGGGTGATTATCAACCCGGGCAAACTAAGCGATGAAGAAACGACAGTAGTTGCCAATAAAATCAGAGACGAAGTCAGTAAATCCCAAGCGGTTGCGGGAGAAATAAAAGTCACCGCCATCCGCGAGTTTCGCGCCGTCGCCACCGAATTCGCCGCCTAAATCTTCTCATTTGCTATAATTACTTTATGAGTCAAAAGTTAATAATCCTTCGTGGAGCTTCTGCGAGTGGCAAGTCAACAATAGGAGAAAAGCTAAGAGATTTTGATAAAAAGATCGTTTGGTTTAAAACCGACAATGTAAAATCTTTTTTCTCAGATGCTGAAGAGAGAGCGCTAGATGAAACAATGAATACTTGTCTTGCGATTTTGGACTATTTATTAAATCAGGGTTATTCAGTAATTTACGAAGGAATATTCAAAAACCCAGATTATTTTCAAAAAGCGATTGATCTTGGGAAAAGAAAACAGGTCCCAACAGTTATCTATGAATTAACTTGTTCTTTGGAGACTCTTAAGAAGAGAAATGGGATAAAACCTAAACCATTGAGAGATATTGTCATTGAAGGTTTATTCAATAAAGTAAAAGACAATCCAATTGAAGGCGCGATTGAACTGAACACAGAAGAAAAATCAATAGAAGAATGCGTTGAGATCATTAGAAATAATTTTACATGACAACAGATTTATTAAAAGTTATTGTTGAGACTCCCCGCTTAAGGCTTGTTCCGACCTCGGAAAAATATGCTGAGGATATTTT
>Ga0182011_10004013_pt1 | contig 11901 bp, 10 predicted proteins | sample 711E1DmetaG_FD_120481 | JGI IMG/M metagenome (GOLD analysis project Ga0182011, IMG submission 120481) | Permafrost microbial communities from Stordalen Mire, Sweden - 711E1D metaG | ecosystem: Environmental > Terrestrial > Soil > Wetlands > Permafrost | place: Sweden: Stordalen | collected... | reverse complement strand
CGACGGCAACAGGTCAGGCGTGCACTGAATACGGTGGAAAGTACAATCCAGCGAGCGGGCGATGGACTTGGCAAGCACTGTTTTGCCGACACCCGGAACGTCTTCGATGAGGACATGACCTTCACACAAAAGAGCCACAATCACCAGTTCAACGACATCGCTTTTGCCGACGATGACTTTCTCCACATTTTCTCTGACTTTGCCGCCAAAGCTCTTGATTTGATTGATAATTTCTTCCATGGGTCTTTCCTTCGCTTGCGTGCCAACTATATCAAAATTAGTAGCTTGAGCCAAGTGTTGTCGCTTGTATTTATAAATTATAGCAGCCTATAATGTAACTTTCTGACGAATTGCGATGTGAAGCTGTTGTCGCCCCATACATTTTTCTGTTTGTTTGAAATCTATATTAAATATATAATGATACTAATTCAAGAATAGGAGGAGTTAATACAATGGCTGAAAAATGTGGATGTGGATGCGGAGCCGCAGCAAAACCGGCATCTAAACCTGAAAAAAAGGACGAGAAGTCGGCGAAAAAGGGCTGCAAGTAAACTAACAATTTGGCAGCGCAACAGTAAAGGGAGCTAAATTGTTGTGCTCCCTTTACTGTTTAAAGAACAAAACAGGGATGTATCCAGCCGCACTTATCTGTCCGCTCAGTTCATTTATTTTAGGGCAGTAATAATCTCTCGGCAGAAAGCAGGGAGGTCGTCAGGGTGACGTGAGGTGATGATATTACCATCCTTTACGACTTCCTGGTCCAAATAGATGGCGCCGGCATTCACCACGTCATCCTTGATTGCTGATGTACAGGTAGCCTTCTTACCTTTCAAAATGCCAGCCGAAACGAGCATCCACCCGGCATGGCAGATAGCCGCCACGACCTTTCCGTGACTAAAACAATCCCGGACAAGTTTGACCATATCCTCATTTTTTCGCATCATATCAGGAGCATATCCGCCAGGAATAATCACTGCATCGAAATCAGCTGCTTTGACCAATTCCGCCGGTTCATCTGCGATCGCGAGTAACCCGATCTTACTGTGGTACTCCTTGGCTCCTGTGCCTACGACGGTCACCTTAGCCCCTGCCTCTTTCATCCGATAATAGGGATACCAAAATTCTTGTTCCTGATACATGTTTTCGATCAAAATCGCTATCCGTTTCCCTTGCAACTCCATAATAGTCTCCTTCTTTTTCTACTGTTTGGCTGGGAAATATCTCGATCCGCTTATAAGAAGCATACAAGGAAAATAATCAAATAGTTATAAAATTGGGGAGGCGATAATTACGAATTTGTGCCATTTACTGAAACATCTAATAAAGCCTGCTTAGAGAAAACTAAACGATTGTCAATTTTGTTGGGTCCTAATTCGTCAGAAAGTATAACCAAATATCCTGCAGCTAAGGACTTTTCGTTTACCTGACATATTTGCCCTCTCTCTAAGGTATCCGATAAACTAGAGGGAAATAAGGAGTTTTAAATCTTTCATTGAATAATGTAACTGGTATCACTTGTAATGACAGAGATGTCTAATTTAATATTGCCAGATGTTGTAAAGGAACGATCATTGTAATCGGCCATCTAAAATAATTAAATGCCCCAGGTCTGATATTTTCTGCCGTTAAATATTGTAATCATTGGGACAAGGTTGTCTCGTTTCTGCTTAATCAATAACACACGATAATATCATTAACGGATAAGCTTCTATGAAATTAAAAATAGATTATAAATGGGTGGCTTTATCTGTCACCATTATTGGTCTAGTCATGTCAAGTCTGGATTCCACAATCGTAATCATAGGGCTTCCCACGATCTTACAGGATTTACACGCGAGTATCGTTCATGGAATATGGATTATCACCGGCTATTCTCTGATGACGACCGTACTGCTAGTTGTGGTCGGTCGGTTGGCAGATTTGTATGGGAGAGTCAGACTTTATAACCTCGGCTTTGCCATATTCACCGTAGGCTCACTTTTTTGTGCCTTATCACGAACAGGCGAGCAACTGGTCATTTTCCGGTTTCTCCAGGGGGCGGGTGCGGCCTTCATCTCGGCAAATACGATGGCTATCATTACTGATGCTTTCCCCCCAAAGGAGCTTGGCCTGGGAATTGGATCAACCATCGCTGCTTGGAATCTGGGAGCGATTGCAGGCTATACTCTCGGCGGCGTGATGATCACTTATTTTGGGTGGAGATCAATATTCCTGATAAACATACCCATAGGGATTTTCGGGACCATTTGGGGCTATACCCGTTTAAGAGAGATTAGCGTTAAACGTATTGGCGAAAAATTCGATTACGCCGGCGCAATTTTATATGCCGTCGGCCTGGCGACGGTTCTGATTGGCTTGACGATTGGGAATCCAACTTCGGGGCGTAATATTGCCATCATTGTTTGTGGACTGGCATTTTTCGTCGCGGTAATATTTGTCGAATTAAGGCAGAAATATCCGACACTCGATATGACACTTTTTAAAATCAGATCATTTACGGCAGGCAATTTGGCTTCTTTCTTGAACTTTATCGGATTTAGTTGTGGCCCGTTTCTGAGGTCGTTGTATCTTCAACTGATACTGGGTTACAGCGCCTTAAAAGCAGGTATGTTATTGATCCCGATGGAAATCATGATCTTGGTCTTAAGCCCCATAAGCGGGAAGCTGTCTGATAAGTATGGGAGCCGAGTGTTGGTTTCCATAGGCTTAGCTTTGAATGCTTCCGCATTAATCTGGTTTTCTACGCTGAACCAAAAATCTTCGTATGTTTTATTATTAATTAGTCTAACGTTGTTCGGCTTCGGACAGGCGCTATTTGCTTCTCCCAACATGAGATCTTTAATGAGTTCTGTCCCGGCAGATAAGCGGGGAATAGCGAATGGAATCACAATCACCATATCCCAGACAGCAGGGGTTCTCAGCGTGCCATTTTCCTTGCTGTTGATGACACTGGTAATGCCATACAACCGACTTTCTCAGATAGTCAGTAGTTCTCAGCTTATCAGTTCCAATGAACTTCCATTATTCCTGAAAGCCATAAATCACGCCTGTCTTATACTAGGGATAATTATGTTTTTTGCGGTTATTCCATCGTTGCTGAGGGGCCGCGAGAAAACGCAGCAGTAAACATGTCTAAGATAAAAGATTGTATTCTCTGTTAGCCACCTAAAGCAAACTTTTAATGTTCGTATGGTTATCCTATTGGAGTGCAATTACTTTGCAATGTGTGCGCCAAAGGCGTAACCTAGGAGTGTATGAATATACCTTACTCACGATGGTATTCAGTTATTGAAATGCGGAGATCTCACAGACAATTCGATCCGGATCGAGCAATCAAACCGGAAATCTCCGAAGCTCTCAGCGCAATCTGCAGAGAGTTTACGCCCTTTCCGCATGCTAGAGCATGCTTGGTAACCGAATCTGTTCAAGACGTTTTTAAAGGTTTTATTGGAAGCTACGGTAAGGTCAAAGGCGCGTCTGCATTTATTGCATTTATTGGAAGCATGGACAGCCCCAACGTGCAGGAGGAAGTGGGTTACACGGGTGAGGGTATTATATTAGAAGCCACGGCTCTAGGTTTGAGTACCTGCTGGGTCGGAGGCTTTTTCAGACCCGAAAACGTGGCTTCTCTTTTGAAACTCGGTAATAACGAACGGGTGTTGGCCATCACCCCCGTAGGTTATGCACAAAGATCCGATTCGTTCGAAGAGAAACTAATGACCGGTTTTGGACGTACCCACAAGCGCCTTCCCGTTTCCAAGCTGGTCAGCGGTTTTGGAACGGATAAGCTGCCGGATTGGGCAAGAAAATCTGTTGAGGCTGCCAGACTTGCTCCTTCAGCAGTGAACCGCCAGCCATGGGGCTTTAATATCGAAAGTGATGGCATCACTGTTTTCGTAAGAACTGGCAGTCCCGAGTTAAATCTCTCCAAGCGACTTGATTGCGGCATCGTAATGCTGCATATTGAAGTGGCTGCTTTAAACTTTGGCTATAAGGGAGAATGGCAATTTCTACAAGCTCCAGAGGTGGCAAAGTTTACAGTTCGGACATAAATCTAAAGACAATATTCAAGGAGGCTAATCATGGATGTTCTGGAAGCAATCAAAAAAAGAAGAAGTATCCGTTCATTCAAATCCACGCCCATAGATCAGAAGACTCTCGATGCTATTCTGGAGGCAGGCCGCCTCGCTCCTTCTTGGGGTAATACCCAGACGTGGCGCTTTATTATCATTGAAGATAATAATATTAAAACTCAGCTTGCCGATGATGCAACTCCCTTGGGAAGCCGGAATAACGTTGTTCTAAAACAAGCTCCTGTAGTAATCGCTGCTTGTGCAGAACTAAAAAGAGCTGGATGGCGAGAAGGCAAGTCGACAACGGATAAAGAAGGGTATTGGTTCATGTTTGACGCTGGTCTTGCTTTGGAGAATATGGTGCTTGAAGCACAGGAACTGGGTATCGGAACGCTGTACATAGGAGCGTTCGATGCCAAGAAAGCAGGTAGAGTTCTAGGAGTGCCCGAGGGATATTCGTGTGTTGTTCTTTTACCGCTTGGTTATCCTGACGAGGAACCTGAAGCAAGACCGCGGAAAGACATCTCTGAGATTGTGTTTAAGAACAAGTTTGGCGCGAAATAAAGGATTGTAAGCACACGCGTCTTATTCTTAATATTCAAAATAAAATCGCTACGTTGTGGAATGTTTGATAAAACAACAAAAGCCTCCCGTTTCGGGAGGCTTTTTAGTCCATTGAAGACCGCTTGTTTGAAAACAGCTCTCTTATTTATGGTTTTTGACATTTAATATTATTTTAAAACGATGCAGCAAACTGTAATATCGTTTTAAAAGGAGAAGGGAATACAATTATTTACCACTTAGGGCCATGCCGTCCGCCATGTCCATATTTTACTTGTCGGGCGCTGAATGTTTCCGCCAGTTCTTATCGACATTGAACTTAAAGTCACAACCATCCTGAGCCTGATTTACCTGATCCATCCATAAGGAACGATATCCTGTTTCAAATTTTGGTTTAGGGGCTTTCCATTGCGATAATCTACGATTGATTTCCCGTTCCTCCACTAGAAGATTGAGTTTGCCAGTTCTGGCATCCAGTTCAATCATGTCTCCATCCTTAACAATGGCCAGAGGACCGCCTATCGCAGCTTCCGGTGACACATGCAGAACAATCGTCCCGAAACATGTGCCGCTCATGCGATTGTCTACCACCCGGACCATGTCACGCACGCCCTGCTGCAAAATATGCTTGGGTAATTCGATGTTGCCGCCCTCGGGCATGCCGGGTGCTCCCACCGGTCCCTTATTGCGGCCTACAATTACATGGTCGGCCGTAATGTGGGCAAAATTACGATCAATGTCTTCCGAATGAAAATCTACTCCAAAACCAGGGCTATCGGGTAGAACTGCCGCGGGACCGGTATGTTTTAAAAGATTTGGTGTGGCTGCTGAGGTCTTGATAACGGCTCCGTTTGGTGCGAGGTTGCCTCGAACTATAGCGATGCCGCCATCTGCCTGCAATGGCTCCGAAAGAGAATGTATCACATCCCGATTCTTAACCTCGACTCCTTTCAAGTTTTCTGCGAGTTTCTGACCGCTGACAGTCATTACCGAAGTATCGAGCAGCGGCTCCAGCTCTTTCATCACTGCCACAATACCGCCAGCATGGTAAAGATCCTCTACGGTGTAATCGCCACTAGGCTTAACATTGGTAATAAATGGCGTCTCTTTACTAATACGGTTGAAATCATCCAGTGTCAGGTTTATGCCCGCTCTCCTGGCTATAGCGATAAGATGAATAACAACATTAGTGCTGGCGCCGGTAGCCATTTGGACGCGGATGGCATTCTCAATAGCTGGTCGTGTCAGAATATCAGAAGGACGGATATCTCGCTCGACCAATTCCACGATCTTGATTCCAGTGGCCTCGGCCATTTGGATCCGTTGAGCATATACGGCAGGAATCGACGCACATCCGGGTAAAGTCAGTCCCAACGCCTCCGCCATCGATTGTACGCTATTCGCCGTACCCATTACCCCGCATGCGCCACAGGTGTTGAAGGTACAGTTCATCTCCATCTCGCGCATCTCTTTATCACCTACGACGCCAGCCTTGTAATCCGCTAACATCTTCAAATTATCTGTGGCACATGCGACAGTTTTACCCTCGTAGAAGCCTGAAAGGCGAGTACCCCCGGTGACGATAATGACCGGCTTATTGACAGTTGCCAAAGCCATTATCTGCGCCGGCACATCCTTGTCACATGTGCTCAGTAAGACAGCTCCTTGAATGGGCGTCGATGCCAGCATTTCCTCAGTTTCCATCGCCATTAGATTGCGATAGATTAGAGACGAGATATCGTGAAAGACCTCGCAAACTGAAATGGTCGGGAACTCCAATGGGAAACCACCCGCTGCCCAGATACCTCGCTTGACTGCATCGCCCAGCATTCGGAAGTGCCAATGGCCGGGATTAAGTTCGCTCCAGGGATTACAGACGCCGATTATAGGGCGCTTCATATCGAAGTCGGTGTACCCCATCGAACGGATGTGGCCGCGTAAATGTGGATCCATCACGTCATTTAGGTCAATCTTGTGTACGGGAAGTACTTTTCTTTCAATCATAGAAATTCTCCTTTTATCTTAGTCAATTACATGACTTCCTTTGTGATTATAGCACCGATTTAAGTACCCTTTTGGAAGAAAATGATTCCCCACAAACAAAGCCTTTCTGTGTTCCTTGGTTGAAAAGTAAATAATAAATGGAGAAAGAGCCAAAATTCACTATAATATGCCGTACCGCCGGACGGGAAGAGGACTCGGGAGTTCTGGAATTGACACCCTTGGTGCGGATAAGGTATCAATAGGTCGAACTGAAAGAACATTCGAACTAGCTTTTAGTTTAGTTTAACAATAACGGACTTAGAGAGTCTGATAAGCCTATTAGGGGTAACAATCGTCCAGATTACTTGCCGAAAAAACATCCGCTGAATTCTACGCCTGAACTTTGAGCGTAGCGTTGTGTGCGAGCAATGGAACCTTTTTATCAAATCTAGTATTGCATGAACGGGTAGTTCAAGCAGGCCCTCCTTCCACCCGAAGATACCCATCACTGTCGCCAGAATCCTTTCTGCAAGATAAACTGAATATTCCCGATTCTTTCTGAAATAGACGTTTGTTGATAGTTTATTTATATAATTTACGATTACTTTATTCAAAGTTTACCGTTTCTTCAATAATATTAATGTTGTAATTAGGTTGAAGGGCAGGTGGGAAAAATGTTACTAGCAATTCGGAATTTCTTAACCAGATTTCAGAGAGTTATGTGGCACCGGCAGATGGAATCAGCCAATAAGGCTTCCGTAATAAAATATTGACCCTCATTTTAAACGGGATTCCCCATATCAACTCGTAGTTAGCTGACTTCGTACCTCTTTGGTTTGATACCGAGTGGTGCCGAGGTGGTCTTGGCTAATTGAGGAAGGTGACTTGTAGCCTTTAGAACCGTCGCCAGGCCCCTCTTAATCGATTTCTAGACTCTCTTGTCATCAAAGGATGATATGGTGTGTGGGGGCTTCAGTCCATCGGTGTAACTGCCTTCCTCGCGGGCAGCGGTTCTGCCGATGGACTGAAGCATTACCGTCCTATACCGGGAAGAAAGCCCCTGCATCAACCAAGCTGGACCTGTCGACCAGTGAAATAGAAGTGTTCGAACCTATTGCGGTTTTACAATACCCTCCCACTGGCACATATTACATCCCCCAATAGTAGCTGACTCGTCTTGCATTGTATCATATCTCAATAACAATAACATCGATGACAATTGTCTTGGCAAGGTTAGATATTATATTTAGAGCAATGGTGTTTTTATTTGTCCTGGTTCGTAAAGGGAGCATAAAAGGGTCATTCAAGACATGAGCTTTGTTATACATGGTATAATCTAAAACGAGTGTAAACCAATAGATACTATCTTATCCTCGTCCTTAAAATGAAAGTGAATTGAACCGACTGATAAGGGAAGCTTCACCATCATATTTCACAAACATGAATATGCCACAATAAAGGGTATGATCATGGAATACACATGGAGTAAAACCAATTAAGTGAATAAGCCAGCTAATTATCCCCCTGTTACAGTTATTATTTGCACTCTCAATGAAGCAGAGAGTTTGCCTTACGTTTTACCTAAAATACCGGATTGGGTAGACGAAATTATACTTGTAGATGGACATTCCACTGATGCAACTACAGAAGTAGCAAAGAAGTTTTGCCCGCGAATACGAGTCCTATATCAAACAGGAAAAGGGAAAGGGGATGCCCTAAAAATGGGTATTCATGAGGCAAAGGGGGAGATAATCGTTACCCTTGACGCTGATGGCGCTACTGACCCTACCGAAATATATAAGTTCATAACTCCCTTGATGAATGGTTATGACTTTGTAAAAGGCTCACGGTTTCACGGTGATTTTCCGCGACATAGGCCATTGTACCGTCTTATTGGGAACTGGATAATCACACTGACATTTGATACCCTGTTCTTCTGCCGATATACCGACTTTTGTTCCGGCTATAATGCCTTCTGGAGGCAGAAGATTGAAAACTTGAATCTTTTGTCGGCAGATGGTTTCGAGAATGAACCACTTATCAATGCCAGAATCAGAAAATACAGGCTTAAGGTAAAGGAGGTCAGCCACAAAGATGAAGGGCGGATTGCTGGCGATGTTAAGGAAGCTAGTTGGCGACAGGGTTTTAAAGCAATAAAAGGGATTATTAGAGAGCGTTTCCGTGATTAAATGGAACTACTATATGATAGAGAGGATGATTTGATTAAAAAAGAACTTAGAGTTGGTGTGGTTGGGCTAGGGAAAATGGGGTTATTACATGCTAGCATTTTGAATACAATTCCAAATGTTAAGACGGTGGCATTATGTGAATCCAAACCGATAGTATCTCATTTTGCCAGAAAATCATTAAAGGATATAAAAATCTTTGAAAAAATCAGTGGTTTCTCCACCATGAAATTGGATGCGTTATTTGTCTCAACTCCGATCCCTAGTCATTCAAATATTATTAATGAACTCTATGCTATCGGTTGCACTAATATTTTTACGGAGAAGACCCTTACCGCACGTGGAGAAGAATCTGAAAAGATTTGCGAACTTACCCGGAAAGTTGGGGGTATCAACATGGTTGGGTATATGGCACGCTTTGCAATCCCTTTTCAGAAAGCTAGACAATTACTCAAATCAGGTGCCATAGGAGACGTATTATCTTTCCAAGGTTATGCCTATTCGTCGGATTTTATTGGCATCCCGGAAAAATCCTACCTGAGAGGTGGCGTACTCCGTGATCTCGGCTGTCACGTTCTTGACTTAGCATTGTGGTATTTCGGCGATTTAACATTAATAAATGCTGTAATCGAGCCTCAGGCGCCTGTAAATGGAGAAAGTAGTGCCAAGTTCCATGTTTCGGGCAATAATCACCTCGAAGGAGAATTTGATGTCTCTTGGTGCCAGAAAGGTTACCGTATTCCTGATTACGGGCTTATTATAAATGGCGTAAAAGGTTCAATCGAAGTAAATAATGATAGAGTGAAACTTGTCATAGATGGTAAACAAGAGATTTGGTACCGAGCGGATCTCGATGATAGCGTCCCTTTTTTGCTAGGAGCTGCGGAATATTATCGTGAAGACGCTGCCTTTATTGATGCTATTCTAAATAATAACCCCGCCGAACCTGATTTTATCACAGCGTCAAAAGTTGATCGTTTTATCGATCAAGTTAAAATTAAAGCAGGCGGTGTTCAGTAATGGCGAGAAAAATACTGCTCGTTGGTGATAATCCTTTCCACGGCGTGAGTCATTTCTCGCAAGAAAGAGTACGTGCTCGTAATGAGAAAATACTCGATCCCGCTGGTGCGGTAGAAATTGTAAAAAAATCGATTGAGAATGGAGCGGATGGTTTTATGTTTTCCGTCAGTGAAATGACACTAGATATTGTGCGAAGCCTCCTTTCACCAACGCGAGAATTAAGGTATTATGCCATCGTACCAGCAGCAGGCGATTATGTCAGGCTCTCTTCACAAGTAGGCACAATGGGATTAGTAACCTATGTTGCCAAACAAACAATCCGGTCTAAGAATGTTGCAGCTATTGCCAATGGCGTTAGAGGCGTGTTGTTGTCAGACATGAATGCTTTATTGAAAGCATATCTCGGTTATGAAGTATCGAGAATAAATAATTCTTTGGGAAATCGGGGAAAGTTGTATTCACTGATGCTGCATGAGTTGGTGACCGAAATGGCGATGGCACTGGACATGGATTGGCTTATTCGTACACATATAGAATACTTAACAAAGCGCGGTATTAAGCCAGGATTTGAAACGCGCAACTTCTCTTACCTAGTAAATAAATTGAGGAAGTGGGAAATAAGCACCAGTAATATTGTCATTACAGCACCTTTTAACGCGCTAGGATACCAGATGAACCCCAATAGGGGAGATTGCGAAAATGCCTTGAGGATCGTACCGGAAGCAGAAGTCATAGCGATGAGCATTTTGGCTAGCGGATATCTCAAACTACCTGAAGCGATAGATTATATTAAAAGCCTGCCCCAACTGAGTGGGGTAGTTGTCGGAGTTTCGAGTGATAAACATGCTCGCGATTTCGGAATACTAAAGGAAGCTCTGGAAAATTAAAGATGAGCATAAGACATAATCCCCTGCTTTCGGTGGTAATTACGTCCTATACAACTGAACGTATCAGTGATATTTATGAGCTTTTTGATTCAATAAAAAATCAAACTTGTAAAGATATTGAGACTATCTTCGTAGCCGAGCGCTCTAAAGAACTTTATGAATCTGTGAAGGATTATAGTGGATCTATCGAGCTGTCGGATTTCAAGTTAATTTTCACAAATGATAAACTTGGACTGGGGGGGGCCAGAAGTCTCGCATCAAAAAATGCAAAAGCTGAGATAATCGCATTCATTGATGATGATGTCATTTTGTTTCCGGAATGGGCTGAAGAGATGATAAAAAGCTATCAAAATGATTCCATAATAGGCGTTTCCGGTCCGGCTTTACCTTTGTGGAAGGATAAACAGCTCGATTGGCTCCCTAAAAATTACTACTGGCTTATCAGTTGTACGGGCTGGACTGATTGGAACGAACCCACCGAGGCACGCAGCCTCTGGGGTATGAACATGTCTGTAAGAAAAGAGGCTTTTGAGAAAGCTGGTACATTCCTGCCAAGTCTTGGTTATCATCAGCCTATGGCAGAAGATTTGGAATTTTCCTTGCGTATTAAAAGGAGAACCGGGAAAAAACTTTTATTTAATCCGAAAGTAAAAGTATGGCATAAGGTTTATGCTTATAGAATAAATCTGCGGTTTGTTGCTTCAAGAGCTCATCACATTGGTGTTTCTAGACGGATATTAAGAACAACCCGGCTAAAAGAACAAGCCTCTTTTAAACTAGAGAAAAAGGTTATTGATGGTATCATCAAGATCCTCCTTTCTCTTCCGGGGGATTTTCTTAAAAATCCTGCCATCGCTTGGAAAAAATTCACTATAACTGTTACTATTGTTTCATTCTCTATGAAAGGATACCTTTTCCCGGGAAAAGGTATGGAAATAGCGAAAGAGATACAAGGTATTTTAACAGAACCTGAAATCTAATAATAATATAATAATATGGAGAGTGTTATGACTAAAAATAAAAACTATACAAAATACTTGGTTACTGGTGGTGCCGGTTTCATCGGTAGCCATTTAGTCGATCGGTTGTTGGAGGAAGGTAAACTGGTTACAGTGTATGATAACCTCAGCTCTGGTAATATAGACAATCTGAATCAATCTATTCGCAACAAGAACCTTACCTTCATTCAGG
>Ga0182011_10004011_pt1 | contig 11903 bp, 8 predicted proteins | sample 711E1DmetaG_FD_120481 | JGI IMG/M metagenome (GOLD analysis project Ga0182011, IMG submission 120481) | Permafrost microbial communities from Stordalen Mire, Sweden - 711E1D metaG | ecosystem: Environmental > Terrestrial > Soil > Wetlands > Permafrost | place: Sweden: Stordalen | collected... | reverse complement strand
GTCACGGTCGTGCGCGAATCGCCCGAGCCGGTCCCGCAGAACCGGCGGCTGCTCCAGGAGCTCGCGCTGTTGGGCGTAGCGGCCCTGGCCGTCATCGTCTGGGGTCTGCAGGCGAGATAGGGGCGAGGCCGGCGCCACTCCCCGGCGGCACTCCCCGGCGCCACTCCCGGCGCCACGCTCCTCCGCGGCGGCCGTGCGGCTTCCCACGCGCGGCCCGATACTTGCGGGGTGATCCGTCACGTCACCGCCACACGCTACGTGACCCCGCTGCGCGAGGGTGGTTCGTTGCCGGCGGTGGTCGAGGCCGACGACGACGGCCTGTACGTGGCCAAGTTCCGCGGCGCCGGCCACGGTGTGAAGGCGCTCGTCGCGGAGTTGATCGCGGGGGAAATCGGTCGGGCCCTGGGGCTGCTCGTGCCGGAGATCGTGCTCGTGGACTTCGACCCCCGTCTGGCGGCCGCCGAGCCGGACCAGGAGATACGGGAACTGCTCCAGCGCAGCAGCGGCGTCAACGTTGGGTTGGACTTCCTCCCGGGAGCGCTGGGCTTCGATCCGGCCGCCGGCTTCAAGCCTCCGCCCGAGCTTTGCGCAGCCGTCGTCTGGTTCGACTCCTTCGTTACCAACGTGGATCGGGACGTTCGAAACACCAACATGCTCGTCTGGCACGGACGGCTGTGGCTCATCGACCACGGCTCGGCCCTTTACATCCACCACACCTGGAAGGACGTCGCTGCCCACGCCCGCAAGCCGATGGCCGCCATCAAGAGCCACGTCCTGATGCCGCTCGCCGGGTCGATCCTCGAAGCGGACGATCGCCTCGCCCCGATGCTCACGTCGGAGCTTTTCGGCTCGATCATCGAATCGGTGCCCGACGATTGGCTGACGGCGGGAGACGGCCTGCCCGATCCGGCCGCCCACCGGGCAGCCTATCTCGACTACCTGAACCGCCGGCTGGCCGTCCACCGGCAACTCGCCGAGGAGGCGGAACGTGTCCGGACAGGCGCGTAGCCCGTTCGCCTACACCGTTCTGCGGGCCGTTCCGCGCGTGGAGCGGGCCGAGTTCATCAATGCCGGCGTGGTCCTGTTCTGTCGCGAACGGCATTTCCTCGACGCTAGAACGGGGCTAGACGTCGCGCGACTCCTGGCTCTGTCACCCGACTGCGAGGCCGACGAAATCGCGGCCCAGCTGGCGGGAATCGAGCGTTTAGCCCGTGGCGACACATCGGCCGGGCCTATCGCGGCCCTTTCCAAGGCCGAACGCTTCCACTGGTTGGCCTCGCCGAACAGCACCATGGTCGGGCGCTCCGAGGTCCACACCGGGCTGACCGACGATCCTGCTGCGACCATCGACCACCTCTTCCGGACCATGGTCATGACGCCGGGCGCACGGCTGCCGCGACACGAGGGCTGGAGCCGGGCCAGTCGGCTGTCGAGCGCGCCGGAGATGGTCGGCCGCGAGATCGCCCGTGTCAGGCGACTCCACTACGTGTTCCAGGGCGAAGTCAACGCCAGCGACGGCCCCATCGAGCTGACCTTCTCGGACGGTTCAGTGGTGATGTGCGACGCAGCCGCCGACTGGACGCTCGAGTTCTTCGGGGCGGCCTGGGTCGATCCGATCCTCGAGCCGTTGAACGAATCGGACCGTGCGTACGTGGAGCGATACGGTAGGTGGACCGCCTACGACCTCACCGAGCAAGTTCCGTACAGCTGGCTTATCGGCCGGAAGGTGCGACAGGCCATTCCGCAGTTCAACGAGCTGCTCGAGATGACCGGTCTCCTGGTGCGTACGGACGACGCGATCCTCGATCTCCAGATGTGGGCCGGCGAGCTTCGGGCCTTCGTCCGCCGGGGCTAAAAAGGAGCGCCGGGGACTGCCCGAGGCGGCAATCGACACCCCAGTGAGACGGGCCGCGTTGACAGCATCGCGCACTAATGCTAGAAACCATCGGCTGGGCGGGCGCTTTCCGACGATAATCTGGGGGCCGACCCCGCGTGGCTCGGCGCAGCTGACGAAAGGAACCTGATCCTTGGCCTTCCCCGAGATTGAAAAGAGCACCGGCGGCAATACCGTTCGGATCAAGCGCCAGATGGCGGAACTGGCGATCGACCATGCCGCCGCGGCTCGCTGGGCGGAGGCAGCCGATACTAACCGCAAGATCCTCGAGCTCGGCTCCGACGCCGAGGCCGAGAACCGCCTGGCCAAGTCCCTCTGGGAACTGGGCGAGCTCGGCGAAGCGAGAGAGCACTACCAGGTCGCGCTTGCCCTGGATCCCACGAACCGCATCGCCGAGCGAAACATCGAGCGCCTGCGCGTCCTCATGAGCGAGGCCGGCGACAAGAGCGCCGCGCCGGAGAAGGCCGAGAAGGCACCGGTGGCGATCTTCGTCGAGGAGACGGGCAAGACCGGATTTGCGATGCTGACCGACCTTGCATCGCCGCGAGCCCTTGCCCACGTCAACCCAGGCGATTCGGTGGAGTTGATCCCCGAGGGCAATCGCCTCTTCGCTGAGGCCAACGGCACTCGCATCGGCATCGTCGAGCCGCGCGTAGCGGCACGCCTGCTCAAGCTCCTCGCCGATGGCAACAAGTACTCGGCGGGCATTACTTCGCTCGGCGACCGCGACGTCCGCATCGTGATCCGCGAGATCTTCCAGGACCCGCGGAACTACGGCAAGGTCAGCTTCCCCACCGCGGCCCGCTCCTCGGACCTGCGCCCCTACACCAAGGGCACTCTCCTTCGTGAGGAAGAGCTCATGGAAGAGGAGCTCGAGGACGACGAGGAAGACGAGGAGATCGAGGACCTCGATCGCGTCCTGCCGGCTGAGGTCACCGGCGAGGAAGCTTTCGAAGACGAAGTCGACGAGGTCGAGGAGCCGTAAGCGAATCAACGCCTCTCGGCGTTGATTTTGATAGTCGCGGGTACGCCGCGACCATGGAGTCCGCTTCAAAGACCCGATCCGCACGCAAGTCGGCGATGCGGCGCGTCTGTCACAATTGGGGCATGGTCGGGCGCGCCGCCACAAATCCCGAGCCGGGGCTTGCCAGCGTTTCGTCGCTGCCCGTTTTCGAGCGGCTCGCTCCACCCGCGTCGGCGGACGAACTCGTCACCGCGATTGAGGCGTGGACGAAACCCGGTGAAGTCGTCCTCGACCTGAACGGCCGCGGCGGCTGGGTTGCGCGGGCGGCCATTGCGGAGCAGCGCCGCGGCGCTGATTTCGAGACGTGGCCGTTGACCCGGCTTCTCGCCGACGTCGTGCTGCGGCCTCCGGACCCGCGCCAGATCGACTCAGCGGTCAAGGCCCTGGCAAACGCACCCCTTGCCGGCTCCACGGTCCGCCGGACGATTGACGCCCTCTATTCCAGCACCTGCCCACGATGCGGTCGGCCGGCGATCCTCGAGTCGATGGTCTGGCAGCCAATCGCCACGGGCGCGGCCCCTGGCGGGAGTGGCTCAGGGAGTGGCTCGGCGAGTGGCGCCGCGACCCGCAAGAGCCGGGCCCGGAGCCGCGGCAAGCAAGCGGCGATGTCCGCCGCCGTCGGTTCCCTCCCCGAGCTGGCGCTAGGGCCACAGGAGACGCTGCGGGCCGTCGCCCGCGAGTATCGGTGCGCCCAGTGCCAGGAGCAGCTTGGCGGCTCCGGGCTGCGGACCGCGGATCCCACGCTCGGCGACCTGCGCCTGGCCGAGTCCGTGCCAGCCAGCGGCGATGTCCGCGAGGAGATGCGCCGGCGATTTCCGGCTCCCCGGCCCACTCACCCCCTGGTCGATGAGTTGATCGACCTGCACACGCCCCGACAGCTCCTCGGGTTGCATGCCATCCTGACCAGGATCGATGCCGAGGAACGGTTGGGGGCGCTGACAGGGGTGCTCCGACTCGCACTCCTGCACGCGGTGCTTCTCGCCAGCCGTCAGAACGTCGCCCGCGGCAAGCCGGCGCCGCTCCGCATCGCGAACGGCGTCCTCAAGCTGCCGGCGGCCCGCGAGTGGCGTGAACTGAACCCGTGGCAGGCCTTCGAGGCGGGGCTCAAGGTCGTCAAGACGTTCGTCCAGCACCTCGAGACCGGAACGCCACGCTCCGCGGTGGCGCGCCTCGGGGCCGACATGGCGGCACTGGAAGGTGGCACGTCCAACGTGATCGTGGCCGCGACGACCCCGGGGGCACTGCGGCGGCTCGGCCTTCACGGCGAGCGAATGTCCCACGCAGATTCGCCGTCGCGCGTTCGACTCTTGCTGGGACAGACGCCGTTGCGCTGGACCCCGGAGCGGCTCGCGGCGTCGTACCACGGCACCGGCTGGATCTTCGGCGCCGCGGCCGTCGCGCTGCTGCCGTACGACGGGCTGTTCCGCCCGCTCGCGCGGCCGACGCCGTCCGACGAAGCCATCGAACTGGCCCGCTCCGTAGGTCGCACACTGGCGATCGCCACTCCCGCCCTCGCCCGGAACGGCAGGGCAGTGCTGCTGCTCGACGATGCCGAACCGGAGACTCTCGTCGCGGCGGCGCTTGGCGGAGCGGCTGCCGGCTGTCGCCTTGTCGATGCCCGTCTGCGACGAGGCGGCGAGGGCAGCGCCGGCATGGCCGTCTACGTTCCCTCGACGGGCGTCATGCCGTCGGGGCCACGCACCCGCTCCAACCAGCCGCTGCCGTCGGTTGCGGGCGGGGCCGGCGATCCGGGCACGATCCGCGGCCGGGGGATCTTCGCCGGAACGGAGAAGGTGGCCGTCGGACCGTTCAAGGCCGAGGTCGCGGCTCAAGTTGTTACCGAAACCGCCGTCCAGTTGCTCAAGGCTCGCGGCGAGCCGGCATCGCTCGACCAGCTGCTCGGCGACTTGCTGATCGGGCTGGACGAATCCGGCCAGCTCGCCAGGCTGGCTCGAGTCCTGCGGCCCGCGGGAGCCAACGACGGCTGGGCGGCCTGGGTCGAAGAGTATGAGGTTGGGCCGGGGCCACTCGCCGTACCGGGCGCCACGGCCGCACCGGCCACGGCGGGCAGTGCCGGTGCCGCCGCCGGAGCCACTGCCGGGGCCAATGCCAAGGAGGAGCCGCAATCGAGCCCCGTGGATCAGTTGCTCGCGATCATCCGGGGCGAACTGGACCGGCACAACAACCGCCGCATCCGCCAGGTCGAGCCCGGACTGTACTGGCTGGGCTCCGAGGAGGACCGCAGCGGGGCCGCTCCACCGCTGACAGACAGAGTGGAGTGGGCCGTCTTCTCGCTGCTGTCGTCGGCCGGGCGCCTGACCGAGCGCGCGGCCATCGAACGAACCGCAGCCATGTTCAAGAGTCATGACGCCCCAGACGGTGCGCTCATCGAAGCCTGCCTGGCCAGCTATCTCGCACCGACCAGCACCCCTGAGGCGGTCGCCGGCTTCGAACGCCTGGAGTCGCGAACGGCCGAGCACGACAGAGTCATCGCCATGCTTGCCGACGTGGGTCATCGACTCGGGATGCGGGTTTGGATCGGCCGGCGCCAGCAGGATCGGCGTGTCGATGGCCGGCCGCTGGGGTCCAGGTTGGACGCCGCCGAGCGCGAAATCCACCTGCCGCTGATCACCTGGGCGCCGGAGGGCGAACTCGACCGCGTCGATTGCGTCTGGTACGTCCGCCGCAAGGCGACGTTCCTGTTCGAGGTCGAGTGGACGGCGATGCTCGGCGAGCCTGTCCTGGTCCATCACGCGCGCTACCCGATCGATGAACGGGTCGTGCGCTTCCTGGTCATCCCGCCGGAGAGGGCCGATCTGTTGAAGGTGAAGCTGGCCAGCTCGCCGCTGCTGCGCAAGGCGATCGAGGAGCGTAACTGGCACTTCCTCAAGTGGAATCACCTCGCCGAATACGCCGCGCGGCCGGAGGCGACGTTGACGGACCTGGAGCCGTACCTCGGCCTGGACGCCTTTGCGGACTCGATTGGCGAACAATTGCCTTTGTTCGGCTGATTCGCCTTCAACGCTTCGGGCCGACGATCGGGGCGTACCTTCCTTCGCGGTAACCTAGTGGCAGCGGCCGCCGTCGGGCTCGCCTGAGCTTGGGTCTGGGGGCCGCAGAGTCGCTGGAGGCTCCTGTGGGCGACGCAACTCCTGCGGACAAGGCTCCTGCGGGCGAGGCTCCTGCGGGCGAGGCTCCTGCGGGCGAGGTCACGAACGCGGCGGACGCGACCAATGCGCTGGCGGACAGCTTCTGGAATGGCTTGCTCGACCTGTCGCCGATCACCGCCACCATGCTCGGCTACGAGCAGGGCATGGACCGGCTGGATGACCCCGGGCCCGAAGGGCGAGACCGCGCCCGAACCCTCCTACGCGAAACGCTCGCCGAGGCCGAGGTCATCGCGGCCCAGGCGGCCGAAACAATGGGCCTGCCGGTGGAGGAGCGCATCACCCTCGACATCCTTCGAGTCGTGTGCGAAATCGAGCTCGAGCAGCAGGACCAGCGCATCGATCGGCTCAAGGTCGTCGACCAGATGGAAGGCCCGCAGACAATGCTGCCGCAGCTGGCCGCCTTCCAGCCAACCGAGACGCCCCAGCAAATCGATGCCTTTCTGGCACGCATCGCCGATTACCCGCGCTTCATGGCCGCCAACGCCAACTTGGTGGGCGAGGGCCTGGCCGGTGGCCTGACGGCTGCCCGGATCGTTACCGAGCGCGTCATTGGGCAGCTCGAGCGCCTGCAAGCCATTCCGGACGATCGGTCGCCGATCGTCGAAGCGCTCAAGCTGCCCCAGCCAACTGACCGCGACCGTGTCATCGACGCCATCGGCAAGTACGTTCGCCCGGCCGAGCGGCACTTCCTCGAGGCTCTCCAGGGCAGGTACCTCGAAGCCTCCCGCGAGGAGCCGGGGCTCTGCTCGGCGCCGCATGGCGACGAGCTATACAAGACTCAGATTCGGGCGTGGACCTCGCTCGACATCGACGCCGCCGAGCTGCATCGGATCGGGCTCGAGGAACTGGACGTGATCCACGCCGAGCAGCGAGAGATCGCACTAAACCTGGGCCTGGGCGAGGAACTGAGGGCGGCGAGGGCCGCGTTGCGCCGCGATCCTGCCGCAATCCCGGAGTCGGTTGAGGAGCTCGTGAACCGCGCCCGCGGCCAGATCGAACGGGCCATGGCCCGGGCGCCCGGCTACTTCGGCACACTGCCACGCGCCGGCTGCGAGGTCCGGCCCGTGGAGCCGTACAAGGAGGCCGACGCGCCCGCGGCCTACTACTACCCGCCGGCCATCGACGGCAGCCGGCCCGGCATCTACTACGTCAACACTTACGACCTGCCCAGTCGAAGCTATGTCGGGCTGGCCAGTATGAGCTTCCACGAAGCCGTCCCGGGCCACCATCTCCAGATCGCCCTCCAGGCCGAGCATCCAAGCCTGAATGCGTTCCGCCGCCTCGGGTCGCGGATGGCCGGCATGGCCTATGTCGAGGGCTGGGGCCTGTACGCCGAGCGTCTGGCCGACGAGATGGGGCTATTCCTCAACCAGGCCGAAAGGTTTGGTATGCTCGACGGCCAGGCGCACCGCGCGGCCCGGCTCGTAGTCGATACCGGCATCCACGCCTTCCGCTGGACACGCCAGAAGTCCATCGCTCAGCTCCTCGACGCGGGCCAGTCGGAGACCGAAGCCAATATCGAGACCGACCGCTACATCTGCTGGCCGGGCCAGGCCCTGTGCTACAAGACTGGCCAGCGCGAGATCACGCGGTTGCGGAAGGAGGCCGAATCGGCACTCGGAGCGCGGTTCGACATCAAAGCCTTCCACGACGCCGTCCTGGGACACGGCACGCTGCCGCTCGCGACCCTCGCCAAAGAGCTGCCGGGCTGGCTGGCCGCCGGCTAGGTTCCGCAATTCTCAGCGGCACGGGTCTGGGCGAGGCGGCCGGGGCGACTCGCCTAGCGCTTGCCGGAGTTGGCGCGGAGTATCCCGGCCAGGGCGGCGTGGCTGTTCTCTACCGCCAGATCGATGGCGGACTTGCCGTCGTCGCTCATCCGGGTTGGGTCGGCGCCGCGCAGCAAGAGCATGTCGGCGATGGCTTCGTCGCCATTGCGAGCCGCGGAGTGGAGCGGCGTCCAGCCCCCATGCTGAACCGCGTTCGGCGAGGCACCGAGCGCCATCAAGAGGCTCGCCGTATCGCGGTGCTGACCGGCAACCGCGCTGTGGAGCGGCGTAACACGCGACTCGTTGAGAGCTACGGCGTTTGGGTCGGCACCACGCCCGAGAAGCAGCCGTGCCACCTCGAGGTGTCCAAAGTAGGCAGCGAGATGCAGAGCCGTGTATCCGTCCGGACCGCGGTCGTCGACCGAGGCATGGTCGCCCGAAAGCTGAGTCCGCACGACACGCACGTTGCCCGTGGCCGCCGCGCTGAAGAAGTCGAGGCCCTCAGGCGTATTCGTCGCAAGAGTCGCGAGGTGGATGGCCATCTTGGCGTGTCCGGCGTAGGCGGCCACAAGCACCGGGGAAAGCCCGGCCTCGTCGCGAGCGCGCAGCAGTCCCGCATTGGCACCGACGGCGGTGTTGACCACCAAGTCGTTGCCTTTGCGGATTGCCTCGAAGAATGCGGCGGCGTTCGTGTCCTTGTCGGTCATGCTCCCTCCCTCACGACCGAGTCGGCGGCTGCGCCGCGGTCGGTCCGGCGAGCTCCCGTAGGGCCTGGGCCAATCGCTCGATCTCCTCGGGCTCGTTGTAGTGGACGAAACCAACCCGAACCATCCCGCCCGACTCCGCCAGACCGAGAGCCCGAATCAGTTCGTATGCATAGTAGTCGCCGTCCCAGACCGCGATTCCCCGCTTGCCCATCTCGGCGGCCACCTGTCGCGGGGTCCACCCGGCCAGCGTGAAGGCGAATGTCGGCACGCGTTCGTCGATGCGAGCCGGATCCACGATTCCGCGCAGCGTCAGCCCGGGCACCCCGGCAAGAGCCCGGAGGGCACGCAGCGCGAGATCACGCTCTGTGGCGCGGATCGCCCGCATCGCGGCAACCAGCGTCTCGCGCCGTGTCGAGGCGTCTCCCGCGCCGCCGAATTCGAGGCCCAGCCAGGCCAGATACTCGAACGTGCCGAGCAGCCCGGCCAGCGATTCGCCGGGCGGCGTGCCGGTCTCCCACTTACCGGGCGGCCCGTCCGGGGCGGGCCGCACTTTGTACGCGGCCAGCTGCTCGAGGCGCTCCCGCTTGCCGTAGAGCAGCCCAAGATGCGGTCCGAAGAACTTGTACGTGGAGCAGACGACGAAGTCCGCGTCGAGAGCGGCCACGTCGATTGGCATGTGAGGGGCCGCGTGAACGGCGTCGACATAGATCCACGCACCCACGGCATGAGCCATCTCGACGATGCGCGGGATTGGGCTGATGGTCCCCACGGCGTTTGAGGCGAGGCCCACCGCGACGACGCGGGTACGCGGCCCGAGGGCCCGCTCCAGGTCCCCAAGGTCCAGGCTGGAATCGCCGTCCCGAATGCCCACCCAGCGAACGATGACCCCGCGCTCCTCCTGGAGGGCAAGCCACGGCGCCACGTTGGCGTCGTGGTCCAGGCGCGTAACAACGACCTCGTCACCGGCACGCAGGGTCCGACCGATCGCCCGGCTGACGGCGAAAGTGAGCGTGGTCATGTTCTGGCCGAAGACCACCTCGTCTGGCCCGGCTCCGAGGAAATCGGCCGCGGCGGCGTGAGCCTCGGCCGCAATCGCGTCGCTCTCCTCGCTCGTCGCGAAGGCCCCCTCATGGTTGGCGTTCGAGCGCTCCAGGTAGCGAGCCATGCCCTCGATCGTCCGACGTGGAACCTGCGTACCGCCCGGGCCATCGAGGTAGCTGTAGGCCCGGTCGTCGTGCTGGCGGGAGAGGGCGGGGAACTGGGCCCGGACGGACGCCAGGCCTGCGCCGAGGGCCTTCGGATCGGTCATCGATGGCACGTTTGGCGACGCGATGTGAAGTCGAGATGGTGGTCGCCCGTCATGGCGTTCTCCGGAGCGGAGGGCAGGGTGTTGCAGCGGATGGTACGCCTCGACTCGTTCCGGGGCCTGCCGGTGGCGCCTGGCGACTTCCGCAAACGACATACAGGGCCTTTGCGACGCGATTGCAGCATCCCATTCGCCGGCAGTATGTGCCGTCGCAACTGCCGCGGACCGTACCGTACGTGTCGTGAAGTTGATACCCGCGGAGCGCGGAGGAAGGCTCCGAAGGGGTTGACTAATCCCGAGTAACTATGTAAACATTCCGGCAGGCGTCCCGCCTCCCGAGACGCAAAGGCGCTCCTCTCCATTTGGCCGGGTCGGCCAGGTAGGTCTGGAGGGACTGGGACATCAAGCGGCGCGGTAGCCGCGCCAACTCGACACAGTCGTTCCGATTCGGGCCCGGAACGATGAGCGGCCCCGATGCTGCGGGGAAGTCAGAATCGAAGACGCCCGATTAGGAGAAAACGATGCTCGACGGGAATGCAGTTCGGTCGGTGGACCGCGCTGCTTCACTCCTGATCGCTCTCGGGGAAACACAAGGAGAGGCAGGGGTTACCGAGCTCGCACGCCGCCTCGGACTGCACAAGTCGACCGCGTCGCGTCTGCTCGCCACGCTCCAGAAGCGGGGCCTGGTTGAGCAGGACGACGACTCGGGCAAGTACAGACTCGGACTGGCGGTCGTTCGACTCGGCGGTCATGCCGAAAGGTCGCTGGATCTGCGGTCCATTGCGATGTCGGAATTGGAATCGCTGGCTCGGTCTCTTCGAGAGACGACGACCCTCGAGGTGATCGAGGGCGACAGCGTTCTGACGATCGCGTATTCGGATGCTTCGGGGATGGGCCGAGATCGGACCGGCCGCAACTCACCGCTTCACGCGACGGCACCGGGCAAGGTCCTGCTGGCCACTCAGCCCGAGCGCGAAGTCATCCGCCTGTCCAAGATCGGATTCACGCCGTATACGTCGCACACCATCGTTCGAGTGGATCTGCTCCTCGAGGAGCTGGCCCGCGTCCGCAAGCGCGGTTTCGCCACCGCCTTCGGCGAGCACGAACCCACGGTAAATGCGATTGCGGTGCCGGTCTTCGACCAGCGCGCCTCGGTCGTGGCCGCGCTCGAGGTGCGAGCCTCGGGCAACCGGATCACGCCCAGCCGCGTGCCTGAACTGGTGGACCACGCTCGCGAAGTGGCCGCTCTCATCACCGACCGCATCGGCGGCGTCGTGGCTTCGATCTGAGACACAGCCGGCGCCGCCAGCCGGCAACACGAAGACAATTTCCGCGGCCCCTCGGCCCCCCTCCCGAGGGGCCGCGTCATATCGGCCGGTCTCCGGCAAGCGCCATCGGCACCCCCTCGTCGAGTAGGCTATGGCCATGCCCAGTTCGATCCTCCTCTCGGCCGACGTGACGGTCCACCTGCCGACAGGCACGGACTGGACGTTCGACCCGGCGCCCGTCGCGCAGGCCGCCCTGGCAATCCTGGCAATCCTCATCGTTGCCGCCGCCGTCATTCGTCTCGCCCACGTCTTCGTCCGCGGCATCGCCTGGGCGCTACTCAGTCGCGAGAATCTCGAGGGCACCGCGACGGAGCTGACAGCCTACGAACTGAAGAAGCGCCAGGACACCATCGAGACCCTTGCGGTCAACGTCATCCGCTTCTTCGTCGTGGTCATCGCCGGCCTGATGATCCTCGAGGAGGCCTTCCGGCTCGACATCGGGCCGGCGATCGCCGGTCTCGGCATTGCCGGCATAGCCATCGGCCTGGGCACGCAATCCCTGGTCCGTGACTACCTCAACGGCGCCCTCATCCTGATCGAGAACCAGTACGCCAGGGGCGACGTCGTCCGCATCGCCGGAGTGTCGGGTAAGGTCGAGGACTTCACCCTTCGCCGGACCACGCTTCGGGACCAGGACGGGACCGTTCACACCGTGCCCAACGGTGAGATCACGGTGGCATCGAATCTCACCCGTGTCTTCGCTCGGGT
>Ga0182011_10004007_pt1 | contig 11915 bp, 11 predicted proteins | sample 711E1DmetaG_FD_120481 | JGI IMG/M metagenome (GOLD analysis project Ga0182011, IMG submission 120481) | Permafrost microbial communities from Stordalen Mire, Sweden - 711E1D metaG | ecosystem: Environmental > Terrestrial > Soil > Wetlands > Permafrost | place: Sweden: Stordalen | collected... | reverse complement strand
GTTGTACTCGGCGCTCGCCTCGCCGTATCGCTTGGCATTGAACAGCGCGTCGGCGTGAACCTTGCGCTCGCCCGCGCTCAGCGGTGTACCCATCGCCTGCAACTGCGTGGCAGACTGCGAAGCCTCGAAGCTGAACGGCGCAGTCGCGTAGATTGTGCGGAAGATCGGAGCCGCATGAGCAACGTCCCCGGAAAGTTGATAAGCCCGTCCCATCATGTAGCGGAAGTCCGCCTGCTGTGCCTCCGCCGAATTAGTCAGCGGCGCCAGCACGCCGAGCGCGCCTCTCGCGTCGTTCTGTTGCAGATGCGCATTGGCCAACAGCACCGGAACGGTAGCCGCAAAGATGCTGTCCGGGTAGCGCTCCGCGAAGTGGTCGAGCAGCACGTAGGCGTCTCCTGCGCGTCCGGCCTGAATCGCTGTCTGCGCGCCCAAGTAGTCGGCATAGTCGTCCAGCGCCTCGCCCGCATTCTTCGCACGACTGAAGTTGGCCGCAGCCTCGCCGTAGCGATGATCCTGCATGTAGGCGTGGCCCAGCGCAAGGTAAGCCGCCGCCGCGCCCTCGCCCGGATGATTCTGTGCATAGCTCGCGACCCCCGCGTAGGCCGCGCCGGATCGCGTCGACGCAAGCTGCTGCGCCATCGGGCGCAACTGCGCCGAAGCCAGAAACGCTTTGGTCAACTTGATGCTGCGCGCCGTCGGTGGAGCTGTTCTCGATAGGGCCGAAGAGCGCGAGCTGGATCGAGCCGAGGAGTGTGAGCCTGACCGGGTGCCAGCTTGGGATGCTGCCGCACCGGACCGCCCGTGGCCGCCGGCTGAGTGCTTCCCCGCCCTAGCTGGCCCACTCGTATCTGTCCCACGTTTAAGCGGAGCGTCTGTCGCCTCTGGTCTTGTCTTTGTCGATGAAGCCGCGCCACTCGTCTTCTTCTGCGCGGACTTAGCCGACGCGCCCTTATGCGACGCGGGCTCGGCTTGCACCGAGCGCACCGCCCCGATCAGCAACAATCCGGCAAAGACAACCACAGACCATCGATACAAATTCTTTCCGTCCAACATTGCTTCACGCTCCAGCCCATCGACCTGGCGAAGGGCGACGTTCGCCCGCACTTGAATCCACCAAAGCCCAAACTACGATTCTAAAGCCCCTCGGTACGTAAGAGACACGTCTCGTGCCAGCGCGAACCAACCTGCACACATCTTTTCTTAGAGCCGACCTAAATACTCCGATTCGTAACGCAGAATTACGACTTGTCATTCTGAGCGTAGCGAAGAATCCCCCCATTTCGTCGTTGGCTGTTTCGCCGCTGAGGCGAGCCTCACGCTTCGAGCGAACACTACTGGAAATACACTCCCCATAAAAAATCTCCAGCCCCGCGCCATTTCATGCAAGCGCGAAGCTGGAGTATGAGAAATCAATTCTGCCGATTTACAGCCCGTAGGAGATGCCGAAGGCAAATCGCGCGCGAGCCTGTAGGTCAACCCCCGGAGCGATTCTGCCCGCCGCCTGCAATACGCCGAAGTCCAAATTGAGTTTGTGCTTGGGCGATGGCACGATGCGCACGGCATAGTCGACCGAGGTCGGAATGTCGAAGTTCGCCGACGTCGTCCCGTTAGCAGCAGTGATCTTGATCTTCTGTGGCTGTTGCGCCACCTCCGACGCCAGAATGATCGTGCTCTTACCCGGACCAGTGAAGACGAATCCCACCGCGCCAAAGGCTCGCGCCGTAAAGTCAGGAGCGTTGCCGCCCAATCCCCACAGCGACGAGTTGGTGCCGCGTACGCCTGCGTTCAGCACCAGCGGAACCTTCTTGGTCTGGGTCACGATCTTGGTCGCCACCACATAGATGTCGCCATTGGTCTTGCTCTGACCGTTGCCACCATCGCCCACATTGCTGTCGTTGGTGCGCGCGATGCCTCCGATGGAGATCGCCGGAACCCACTTGGTCTTGCCCGCGTTCTCGTTCAGGACGTTGACCTTGCCGTGAAAGATATTAAAACCGTTGGTCCACAACGGGCTGAAGCTGGCCGAACTACCAGCCGAGTGGTCCTCGCGCGTGTAGCCGAACTCGATGTGCTTGGCGAGCCCTTCGGTGATTGAAACCGTGTTGAAGTCTCCGATGACGGGCCCACCCGCCAGCACATGGTAGGCGATCACAGGCGCGCCCAAACCATGCGCGGGCGAAGCCGCAGTCGCGGCCAACGGAGTGACGAAGATTCCCGTAGGCCCTTCATAGCCCAAGCTCTGCGCTTGCGTGAAGTGAGCGCTCAACGAGAGAGCCAGTATCAGCAGCAGCGTTTTTAAAACTCGGGGCCAAAGAAAATTGACGTTGACGCGCATACAGTATTTCTCCTTTTCGATTTGGTACGGAATTGCAAGTGGAGACAATGCGGCCGAACGACCCAGACACAACGGAAGCCAAAGAGAGTTGGACAAATTCGATCCGCACCAAAGGCACAGGAATTTATCTCAATGGAAGGGCTGAATTAGGATGGATCTACAGTCGCGTAGAGTGCACGTTGCTAGCAGCAACAGCGACAACAGGCGAGATGCCGGGAGGCATAAGGGAAGTAATCCATGCAGTTGAGTATATGACAGTTCCGTGAAATGTCCAGCGATTAAATACAAGGTCAATCTACCAGCACCGATGTAAGCTCACTCCTACACACCCCCATTGCTCCATGGTCCGCAGCCATTTACACTGTATTGAAGCAATGGAGAATCGTTCCACGTTCCCGCTCTGCCGTTCAAGAGCCGCATTATTTTCCCCAAGACCGTTGCAACTTTAATCTATGCCAGCCATCCAATCCCCAGAGACGAACGAGATTCACCCCGATGTTGCGCTGGTAGAACGTGCAAAACAGGGTGACACCGCTGCTTTCGAGCAGTTGGTGCGACAGTACGAACGGCAGATCTTCAGGGTCGCGCAGCACATTACGCAAAACCGCGAAGACGCGGAAGATATCACGCAAGAGGCCTTCTTCAAGGCGTACGAGAAGCTAGAACAGTTTCAGGGCAATTCAAAGTTCTCCACCTGGCTGGTGCGGATCGCAGTCAATGAGAGCCTGATGCGTCTGCGCAAGCGCAAGACCAGCAGAACCGTATCGATGGATGAAGATGTGCAGACCGAAGACGGCTCCATCCCGCGCGACTTCGCCGAGTGGAGACCAAACCCGGAGCAGCTATATGGACAGAGTGAACTCGGCGATATTCTACGCAAAACCATTCAAGGCCTCGCTCCCGGCTTCCGCACCGTCTTCACTCTGCGCGACGTTGAAAACCTTTCCACCGAAGAAACAGCAGAGGCACTCGGCTTGAGCGTACCTGCGGTCAAATCCCGATTGCTGCGAGCGCGCCTACAGTTGCGCGAGCGCCTCAGCCGCTACTTCCGGCAGAAAAACGGAGCGAAATAACCGTGACCTGCACCGACTTCCTCAGCCAGCTTACCGACTTCTTCGATGGCAAAGTCGACCCCACCCTGCTCGCAGAGGTACAAGCTCACGTCAGCGAGTGCCACCACTGTGAGGTCGTGCTCGATTCCACGCGCAAGACCATCTCCATCTATCGCGAAAACGAGATCGTCGAGTTCCCCGCCGACCTGCGCGAGCGCCTGCACACCGCCATCATGAACAAGTGCAAGTGCCGCCCTCGCCCCTAGTGCCACCCCGCCCCAGACGCCCGATCTCCCGTTTAGATCTTGAGGCAGGTTGACCGCGCCCCTAGACTTCCGTAGACTTAGTAGTTGCAGGGATGCGGTGAATTGCGTCTACGGCCTGCATCCCATCTCCCGTCTCAGCAGGACAGGAATATTTCCCCGTTTCGGCGGGACAAGATCATCGGTCCGCTGCGGCGGGCGACGAAAAATTTCCCGCTCCGGCGGGACAAGAAAAGAGTTCAGAGTCAATGGCAAATCATGTCTCCTCGCTGAAGCGCGCACGTCAAACCGAAACCAAAACCGCGATCAACCGCGCCAACAAGAGCAAGTTACGCGGCACCCTGCGCGTCCTGCGCGAAGCCCTCGCCGCTGGCGATAAGAAGGCCATCGTAGCGACCTACAGCGAGACCGTCTCGGTGCTGGACAAGAGCGTTCAGAAGGGCATTCTGCACAAGAACACCGCCAGCCGCTACAAGTCTCGCCTGAACGCGCGCGTCAAGGCGCTGGTCGTCGACGCCAAGGCCGCCTAATCGCAGTCTCCTAAGATACCTCCATTGGAATCTGCCTCCGCCACCAAACCGAGTTTTCGGGTTTGGTGGCGGAGGCGGTTCTCGTTGCGCTGTTGTTTTGCGCCTCTTGCTGGGCGAAGACGGTTTCGTCGTAGGTTTGGCCCGTGGGGAGCAGGTGATAGACGATGCGCGCCAGCTTATGCGCGGTCGCGGTCAACCGGCACGGCGATGTAAATCTCGGTTGCACCGATGTCGATGCCCACTACGTTTGGGTGGTCAATGGCATGGGCGGAGGAGGCTCCGCCCATGCTATCGAGTAACTAGGATTGTCATCCTGAACGAAGTGAAGGATCCCCGCATTTCGCTCGTGCCGCAACACTCTACGCTATAGGGAGAACAGCTCTAAGCCTCGGCGGGCTTGTCTTTGTCTGGATGGTTCTTGACCACGAAGAAGACCGTGAGCAGCATTGCTGCCGAGAAGACGCACAGCAACCAGTACGCATCGATGAACGCCATCGCCGTGGACTGCCGCACCGTCTCGACGTAGATGCGGCCCACAGACTGGTTGAACGCACCGGGATTGCCCTGCCCTGCCGTGCTCAGGTGACGCGTCATTCCGGCAACGGAGTCGCGAAAGTTGGGATCGTTGATCGAGATGTTGTTCACCATCCGACTCTGATGAAGCTGCGCCCGTCGCGCCAGCACCGTTGTCACAAACGAGGTTCCCACGCTGCTGCCGATGTTGCGCACGAAGTTCACCAGCCCCGCAATCGCCGTACTCTTCTCCGACGACAAGCCGAAGTAGGCGGCAAGGCTGCCTGGAATAAAGATCAGACCAATGGGAATCCGCTGCACCACGCAGATCCACGAGGCCCCCATGAAGCTCATTCCAAGATTCATCCTGCTACTGGTGAACCACAGACTGCCTGCGATCAAGATCCACCCCAGCGCTAGTAGGTAGCGAGCCTGAATCTTCGCGCTCAGGATCCCCACCGTCGGCATGGTAATAAACAGCACCAGAGCGCCCAGCGACACCGCCTCGCCCGCCAGTGACGCCGTGTAGCCCATCAGCGACTGAAGAAACTGGGGCATCAGCACGATGCTTGCAAACCCGATAAATCCGATGAAAAACATCTGCACGCACGACGCCGAAAAGTTCACGCTCTTGAACAGCCGAACATCGACGAGCGGCTCCCTCTGGTACCACTCCCAGATCGGCAGAGCAACCAAGCACACCACCGAAGTCACGACCAGCGTCGTGATGAAGCGCGAGCCAAACCAGTCGTCCTCCTGCCCTTTGTCGAGGAAGATCTGCAACGCGCCAACGCCCAGCGTCAGCAGCGAGAAGCCGATGTAGTCGAAGCGGAAGCTCTTCAGACGCTTCAGGAACGGCGGATCGTCCACCACGCGGAAGACCATCACCAACGTCAACAAGCAGAGCGGCACCTTGATCAGAAAGATCCAGCGCCAAGAGTAGTTGTCGGTAATCCAGCCGCCGACGGTCGGCCCCACCGCCGTCGCCGCAAAGACGCTGACCGCAAACAACGCCGTCGCTGGACCGCGCTTGTTGGCCGGGAACGAGTCCATCAAAATGGCCTGCGCCATCGGCTGCAAACCACCACCGCCCGCGCCCTGCACCACGCGCGCGATCAGCAGCATCGGCAGGCTGGTCGCCATGCCGCAGAAGACCGAGCTGATCGTGAAGATCGACAGGCAGATCAGGAAGTATCGCTTGCGCCCAAGCGCGCTCACCATCCAACCGGACGCAGGCAGCACAATCGCGTTCGAAACCAGATACGAGGTCAGCACCCAAGTGCTCTCGCTGCTGCTAGCCCCCAGGCTTCCGGCGATGTGCGGCAGCGCCACATTGGCGATGCTGGTGTCCAGCACCTCCATGAACGCCGCCATCGAAACGACTGCGGCGATCAGCCACGGATTCGCTCTAGGTTTCCACTCGCCCTGCGACAGCGCCTTCACGCCGCTCACCGCCGCACCCCGTTCTCCGCACTACTGTCCACGCACACCTCTCACGCCGCTGAACTTCAGTACGCGCGCTTCAGCGCACACACCGAAGCGCCAAAATCCGCACCGCAACAGGATACGCCGTGGTACCGTTGTGCGCTAACTATGACCAGCCCTCCCGCCACATCAGCGCCACCAATCCGAACGCAGCTCAACGCCGCGCACCACCTCGGTCGGCTGCCCGGGCTCAGGCATCCACAGCTTCAGCCGCTCGGTCTCAGCCAACTCCAACATCCGCTCAATCGGTTGCCGCCACGCGTGCAGCGCCAGATCGAAGAGCCCCCAATGAATCGGCATCAGCAATCCCGCCCCGCCCATCGCGCGAAACGCCTGCGCTGCCCCATCTGGCCCCAGATGGATCGACTGCCAAAGTTCATTCGACGCGCCAATCTCCAACATCGTCACATCGAATGGCCCATACGCCGCGCCAATCTCGGCGAAGCCCTCCCACCAGCCGGAGTCCGCACCAAAGTAGACCGCATGGCCTCGCGTCTCGCCCACGCCCGCGCCCGCGCCACGCAGCACAAACGCGCCCCACAGCGTCTCAAAGCGGTTGAAGGCGCCACGCCCGGAGAAGTGTCGCGAGGGCAGCAAGGTAATCTCGCACTGCGCGCCCGCACTTCCCTGCATCGTGACCGCCTCGGTCCAATCCAGCTCTGCAATCCGCTCCGCATGTACACCAAACCGCCGCAGAATCGCACCCACTCCGAGCGGCGTCACCCAGCGCGCCTCCGGTTGCAATTCCGCCAGCCGACGCACCGTTCCAGCGCCCAAGTGATCGTAGTGATCATGCGAGATTAGCACCGCGTCAATGCGCGGCAACTCATCCAGCCGCAACGGAGCCGCGAAGAATCGCTTCGGCCCGGCCCACATCACGGGCGAGGCGCGCTCATCCCACACCGGGTCCAGCAGCACGCGCACTCCGTCAATCTCCAACAGCATCGACGAGTGGCCAATCCAAGTAATCCGCAAACCGCTCGCGGGTTCCTTCGCATACGTCGCCGCATCCGTGTGAAACGGCCCCAACGCCTGTGCCGGCACCCGCTCCTCGTGATTGAAGAGATACTGAGGCAACACCTTAAAGGCCATTGCCAATCCGCCCACCACCGTCGGAACTGGATTCAAAAACCGCCGTCCCGCTTTCCTAGCCCGTTGCAACATCCCCATAATCTTTTGATGTCCTAACTTCGTTGCTGATTCAGCCTCGGGCTGGACGAAAGCGAAACATTGCCGATCCACGCCGAAACATCGCCGATAAAACTCCAGAGATACGCCCCATGATTCAGATCGTCTACGCCAGTGCCTCCGTGATGCGTCTCTCTCCAGCCCAGCTCACGCTCCTGCTCGATCAGTCGCGCATTCGTAACGCAACCTACAGCGTCACTGGAATGCTCCTCTACCACAATGGCTCGTTCCTACAGGTTCTGGAAGGCCCCGAGTTCGGCGTGGATCGCATCTTCGCCTCCATCCAGCGCGACAGCCGCCACAACAGCATCAAGCTGCTCCACCGCCAGCCCATCGTTCGCCGCGAGTTCGCAGACTGGTCCATGTCCTTCATCGACACCTCAGCATGGCCGCAATCCTCACCCGGCAAGATCGACTACCGACAGATGCTACCCCAGCTCACGGACGCGCCCACCACTGCCCGACGCTATCTCCGTCTCTTTCAGCAAGGACTCTGCCGCCAAAGTATCATCCCTTGAAGCTCTATCGCGTTGCGGTCGCCTCGTCCGCGTAGAAGTCGGCAATCTCTGCCGCGTACTTCTGTTCCACCACGCGCCGCTTCAGCTTCATACTGGGCGTCAGTTCGTCGCTCTCGACGGTCCACTCGTCGGCCACCACAGCCATCCGTTTGATCGACTCAAACGGTGCCAGCGTTGCGTTCACCTCGTCAACGATCCGCTGATAGCGCGCCACCACCTGCGGCACGACGATCAGAGCCCTGCGGTCTCCCACCGGATACACCACGCCCTTTACCTTTGCCCAGCTCTCCAGAATCGCGAAATTAGGCGAGATCAACACGCAGGCAAACTTGTGTTTATCGCCCACCAGCGCGGCATTGCCTACCAACACATGCGCCTTCAGCTTGTTCTCAATCGGCTGCGGAGCGATCAGCTTTCCTCCGCTGGTCTTCAGCAACTCCTTCTTGCGGTCGGTGATCGAGAGGAATCCATCGGCGTCGATCTTGCCGATGTCGCCGGTGCGAAACCATCCGTTCTCCGAAAAAGCCTCAGCCGTTTCGGCGGGCTTCTGCCAGTAGCCGTAAAAGACCGACGGTCCGCGCACCTCCAGTTCTCCGTCTGCGGCAAAGCGCGCCTGCACATTGGGCAGCACTGCCCCCACCGTTCCGATGCGGTGCTTTGCGGGCGTATCCAGCGCAATCAGCGGCGAGGTCTCGGTCAGCCCATAGCCCTCGTATATGTTGATGCCCACGTCGACGAACCACTCCGCCGAATCCATTCCCAGCGGCGCACCACCCGAAATAAACAGCCAAACCCGCCCGCCAAACGCCGCGCGGATCTTGGAGAAGACCATCTGGTTCGCCAGCTTCCACGCCACCCCGTCAGGCTTCTCGTCGGCCAGCGTCTCCTCGCGATGCGTCTTGCCCACCCGTAGCGCCCAGTTCAGAATCCGTTTCTTCACTCCGTGCGACTTGCCTTCGACAGCCTGACGAATCTTCTCGTAGACACGCGGTACGGCGACAAGGATCGTCGGTCTCACCTGCTTCATCGCGGTCGTAATCTGGTCGAACTTCGCGCAATGCGCCAGCACCACCTGCTCCAGCATCAACACATAGTCCAGATGCCGCGCCGTCACATGCGACAACGGCAGAAACGAGATGCAGATCTCCTCCTTGCTGAAGGTAAACCCGCGCGACGAGTAGCACAGATTGCTCGCCATATTACCGTGTGTCAGCATCACGCCCTTCGGCTCGCCTGTGGTGCCCGAGGTGTAGATGATCGTCGCCAGATCCTCTGGCCGCACCAGGCGCGCCCGTGCGTCGAACACTACATCGCGCGCCTGCATCGCCGCCGCCCCGGAGAGCAGCTTTCCCATCCATGAGACCGGGCAGGAACCCGAACGGGGATGCGGATTCCCCACCTCGCGATCTTCCGCAAGTTGTTCATCCATCACCACCAGATGTTGCAAGGCGGGCAGCGCGCCAGCCGCCTTCACCTTCTCCACCATCTCCCACGAAGAGGCCACCGCAACCTTCGCCCCGGAGTCGCGCAGCATATATCCAATCTGTCCCGGCGTCAGCGTGGCATACAGCGGCACATCGACCGCGCCCAGCGCCAGCACGGCAAAGTCCGTCACCGCCCACTCCCAGCGATTCTCGCTGAGGATCGCCACGCGGTCGCCCTTACCGACGCCCCACTCAGCTAGTCGCGCCGCCAACGCCCGCACCCGTCCGTACGCCTCGGCCGACGTAATCGGCTTCCAAGCCCCCCCCCCCGCCGAGTACTTCCACAACTCCGCATCGCCACGCCCGCACACCGCAAGAAACGCGTCGTTGATCGTCTGTACATCCACCGACATTTAAAACTCCTCTACCTCTACCGCGCAGGCACATTGCCCAAATCCAGCCTACGCTCTAGGTAGTCAACGATCCAGTCACGGACGAACTAGCAAGTCCCCGTTTTGAAAGGCGGGACTTCAGTCCCGCCGCAAGTAGCACAAAACCAATCGGGCTTTAGCCCCCGAAGGAATGTGGAAGACTAATACAGACTTTCCCCTAACAGCGAACGATCTTCTCCGACACAATCCCTTTGGTCGCGTTGCGCGTATCCACCACCAACTGCGATTGGCTCACAATCGCCTTGTAGTCGTAGTCCGAGTGATCCGTCAGGATCAGCACGCAGTCGTACTGGCCGAGGTTATCGAGCGGCGTCGACGTCATATTGAGGTTGTAGTGCCGCCCGCGTCCCACGGTCGGGAAGTAGGGATCGTTGTACAGAACCTCGGCGCCCTCAGCCCGCAACAGCTCGATTACCGTCAGCGAAGGCGACTCGCGCAGGTCGTCGATGTCCTTCTTGTACGCCATGCCCAGCATTAAAATTTTCGATCCGTTCAGCGATTTCTTGTGCGCATTCAAGCCTCGCGCGACATACTGCACCACATGCGCGGGCATCGCCTCGTTGACCTCTCCGGCCAGTTCAATGAAGCGCGTATTGAAGTCGTACTCCTTGGCCTTCCAACTCAGATAGAACGGATCGATTGGAATGCAGTGCCCACCCAGCCCCGGTCCGGGATAGAACGGATGGAACCCAAACGGTTTGGTCGAAGCCGCGTCGATCACCTCCCAGATGTCGACGCCCATGCGTAGCGAGAGCATCTTCAGCTCGTTGACCAGCGCGATATTCACGCAGCGATAGATGTTTTCCAGCAGCTTGGTCATCTCCGCCACGCGCGTCGACGAGACCCGAACCGCGCGGGTAAAGATCCCCTCATACAAGGTCGCTGCCAGCTCGGTCGCAATCGCCTCATGCCCGCCAACGACCTTGGGAATGTCTTTGCGCGCGACGGTCACATTGCCTGGGTCCTCGCGCTCGGGCGAAAATGCCACATAGAAAACGCCATGCTCCGCCGCCGAGCCCTTGGCCTGCACCTTCAGCCCCTGCGTATTGCCCGCTTCCAGCACCGGAATCATCAGATCCTCGGTCGTGCCCGGGTAGGTCGTGCTCTCCAGCACCACAAGCTGCCCCTCACGAATCCACGGAGCCGCCGCCTTCGCCGTGTTCTCGATGAAGCTCAAATCCGGCTCGTGATGTTCCGTCAGCGGCGTCGGTACGCACAGTATGATCGCGTCCTGATCCGACAGTCGCGCAAACTCAGCCGTCGCCGTAAAGCCCTTGGCCCGCGCGCCTGCGATCTCTTCGGCGGTAATGCGGAAGATGTACGAACGCCCCGTCTCCAGCGCATCCACCTTCTTCACGTCAATATCGAAGCCCGTCACTTTGAAGCCAGCCTCGGCCAGCAACAGCGACAGCGGCAACCCAACGTACCCAAGACCGATGACTCCAACCCGGGCCGTGCGCGTCTTCAAGCGATCCAGACGCTCCTGAGCAATCTGCGGTAGAACAACCTGACCAGTATTCGACATGCTCCCGATTATCGCATCCAAACCCATTGGCTTCGTACCCCCCTTCAACTGGATGCCCAAAACAGAAAATCCGATGTATCACCTAAGAGCAAAGGGCATCAAAAGATATAAGCTATACAGCAAACAATTTAGCATGTAAATTCTGATGCGCAACAGCAGATCGCACAGGATTTCCTGCGTTACGATAAAATTCATACCATCTTGGCAGATTATTCCCCCAAGAGGATAAGAGGATCGATGGCTCGTTATTTAATCACCGGAATCGCAGGTTTTATCGGCTCCACCCTCGCTCACACGCTCGTCGAGCAGGGCCACGAGGTTCGCGGCATCGACAATCTCTCCACCGGATCGCTCGCCAACCTCGCCGACATCCGCACCCGCATCGACTTTCAAGAGGCCGACCTACAAGACGCCGAAGCCATGCGCTCGGCCTGTGACGGCATCGACTACGTCCTCCACCAAGGCGCGCTGGCCTCAGTTCCCCGCTCGGTCAAAGACCCGCTCAGCTCGCACCAGTCCAACATCAACGGCACCCTGACCCTTCTGATCGCCGCCCGCGACGCCCATGTCCGCCGCTTGGTCTATGCGGCCTCGTCGTCGGCCTACGGCGACCAGCCCACCCAGCCCAAG
>Ga0182011_10004005_pt1 | contig 11918 bp, 9 predicted proteins | sample 711E1DmetaG_FD_120481 | JGI IMG/M metagenome (GOLD analysis project Ga0182011, IMG submission 120481) | Permafrost microbial communities from Stordalen Mire, Sweden - 711E1D metaG | ecosystem: Environmental > Terrestrial > Soil > Wetlands > Permafrost | place: Sweden: Stordalen | collected... | reverse complement strand
CTCCGCGCCTCCCGACGGTCTGACGGGGCGTTCACGCTCCTCGAGATCCTCGTCGTCCTCGCAATCATCGGTCTGCTGGTCAGCCTCGCGGTCACGAATGTCGGGAATCTGTTTGGCGGGGCGCAGAAGGAGATTGCCCGGACTTTCGTGACCCAGAGCCTGCAGGCGCCGCTGACCGTCTACAAGATACACATGGGCGATTATCCCACGACTGCGGAAGGCATTCAGGCGTTGATCACACCTCCAGCAAACAAACCCGAACGCTGGAGGGGACCCTACCTGCAGGATAACAAGATTCCGACCGACCCTTGGGGTGAACCCTATCAGTACCGCTATCCGGGCGTGAAGAACAAGGACCGCTATGACCTGTGGTCCAAGGGACCTGACAAGACGGATGGCACTGAGGATGACATTGGGAACTGGTAAGGTCTCGCCGGCGGCGAAAACCTCGGCGGCGAAAACACTCGCGTTTACGCTGTTGGAGATCCTGCTTGTTCTTGCGCTCATCGGCCTGATTGGCGCGATCACCGCGGTGGGGATTTCCGGCGCCTTGAACAACGATCATCCGACGCCTGACGATGTTTTCTGGCAGGCATGCCGGTCGGCGCAGAAGCTGGCGTCATTGAGCGGGCGCGACACGAGCCTGGGCTTTGATCCGAAGGAGAAGAAGCTGGTCTGGAGCAACGGACAGGAAACCGCCAGCGCCGCCTTGGACAACTCTCGCGGGGAGGTCAGCGTCCAGTTTCTGCAGGCCGCGACTGGCGGCAGCCTGATCTTGATCGCGGGCCATGTCGTGGAGACGCAGGAGGTGCCCCGCGTTCAGTTCTATCCCGATGGCACCTGCATGGCGTTCCGGGTGCAATTCCGGATCGGTTCGAACGCGTGGCATCTGGCGATCGATCCCTGGACATGCGCCCCGGTGCTGGAGAAGACGGAGAACAAGTCATGAGGACGGAAACCCTGGCCGGAAGGCGTTCCAGTGCGGTGTCTGCCGCGGCCGAAGGTGCGGTGGCAGACGTGTGCCCTAGGGCAATCGAGTTCCGTCAGGATTTGGAGGGCGGCGCGCCGTCGCCGCCTGATGTCCGGGCGGCGCTGACAGCGCGGCGCCCTCCAACCGCACCGCCTTGCCGGGTCTTGGGAGCACGGTCACTCGATCCGCGATTCGAGGGCATGATGGCTGCCGGCTTCACGCTCCTGGAAGTTCTCGTCGCCCTCGCCATCTTCGCCATGGCGGCCGTCGTGCTTGGCGCCACCTACGTCAACGCGCTGAATGCCTATGAGGTGGTCAGCCGGCGCAACGAATACGACGCCGACCTTCGATTTGTCAGGGCCGCCGTGCTGACGGAACCGGATCGGGACAAGGTCGAGGAGGGCGGCGACCTCGATCTCGGTGAGAACAAGCGCGCGCACTGGCATGCGGACATCGCCTCCACCGACACCGTCGACCTCTTCTCGGTTGTCTGGACCTGCGAGATCACCGATCCCGGCCGGCGTGCGCCTTATCACGCGACCCAGACTTTCCTGCTGCTCCGGCCCACCTGGTCGGATCCGGTGGAGCGGACCAAACTGCTCGATCTGGCGAAACAACGCATTCTCGAATTGCAGGGAGTGGTGCCATGAATAATCGCGGCGCCACGCTGGGTTTAGGCGGTTGTAGGAGCGAGCTTGCTCGCGATGGCAGGGGAGAAATCGCCTGCGAGCAGGCTCCTACATCGCTTACCAGACGATTGAGACGATATCGAGAGAGGCTGCGGTTCAATTGCATGATTCGGGGGAACATCGGTCGTCGAAGGTCGGAAGGTCCAGGCTGGAGCGCATGCCGTGGGTTCACCCTGCTCGAACTTCTGCTCTCGCTGGCCCTCGTCGGCCTGCTGCTGGTGGCGATGAACCAGTTCATCTTCTCGATGGGCGAACTCTGGGGCCGGGGCGCCGACGTGCGTTTGTTCGACCAGCATGTGCGGGCGGTCACCCGCTTCGTGGAGGAGACGCTGCATTCGACGGCACTGCCAGCCGCGAGTGGCGCGCAGGCGCTCGGCATCCAGGACGTCCGGATGCCGGATGGGCCGACGGGGACGATGCTCACATTCGAACTGCCGGCGGGCAGCCGCGTGCTCCTCTGGCCGGGAGCCCCGCTGCCTGATGTGGTCTGCGCGCTGGGAGTGCGGCAGGACCAGGGGCTTGTGCTCTACTGGCATTCGCGGCTGGAGCAGCATTTCGCCAATGAGCCGCCGCGGGCCACCGTGCTGACGCCGCTGGTCACCGGGGTGAGCTACGACTACTACAACGCCAGCACCAACAGCTGGCAGAACTACCCAATGCTGCAGCGCGGCGGCAACGGCCAGTGGCAGCTGCCCACGCGGCTGCGCCTGCGGTTTACCTACGAGAAGATGACGCGCGAAACGATCGTGACCGTGCCGGCGGCGGCCCAGGCGCTGCCACTGTTCTAGCCATGTCGCACCCGTATCCAGGACGAGAACCCGGCGCTTCCCGGTGGGAGGGTGCAAAGCAGGTTTCGAGCGCTCGCCGGCCTGAAGATTCGGGCATCCCGGCTGTGGGTTTGAGCGAACGCGCAACCGGACCCATGCAGGCGGACCGCGCCATGCGAATGATGCCGGCGATCACCGGATGTTGTGTAGGGCCGGCGCTTGTCGCCGGGCCACAATTCCATTGGAGGAGGCCCGCCGACAAGCGGCGGCCCTACATCCAGCTGCATTGTTTCGGCCCAGAAGATGAACTGCCCCTGCGGTGGCGTCGGAGCCGGGCCGGTTCGGTGATTCTGCTGGTGCTGATGACCCTGCTGCTCACGGCGTTTGCGTTGACGAAATACCTGGAGAAGATGTCGATCGACCTGCTCGCGGACGCCCGCGAAGCGCGCGCGGACCGGTTGCGGGTGCAGGCGTATTCGGCGCTCGAGACGGTGCTGGCGGTGCTGCAGGAATTCCGGACGGTCAACGGCATCCTGATCAGTCCGTCTGAAGGGTGGGGCACCCCGCTCGAATTCGCCGGCTACGCGGCCCCGGACGGCCTGAAGGTCGAGGCGACGATCGAGGATGAAAGCGGCAAGATCTCGCTGCCGCATGCCGACTTCCAAACGCTCCGAGACCTCTTTCTGCTGCTGGGCCAGAAACAATCCGATGCCGAGCGCCTGGCCGACGCCATGCTGGTATGGATTCAGAAGGGCTACGAACCCGCCAATTCGTTCAGCGCCCGCGCAACCGACTACGAGAGGTCCGCCATTCCGCACGATCCCCCGGGCCGCTCGTTGCATTCGTTCTCCGAACTCGCGTCCATCCAGTATGTGCGCGACAAGCTCTACGATGAAGCCGGGCAGCCGAACGATCTCTGGCGGAGTTTTGTGGACAGCGTCTCGATCTTCGATTTCAGCCAGCCGAACATCAACAGCGCGCGGATGACGACGCTGGCGGCCCTTGGCGACTACGATGAGGCAAGCGTGAAGATGATCACCGACTACCTGGGCGGGCTGGGTTCCTATTCGCGACAGGGGCCGGCCTTTTTCCGGAACGCACAGGACGTGACCGGGCTGGTGGGACAGGCGGCGGTCTCGTCGCGGCTCGGCACGCAGGTGCGCTGTCTGCGGGTCAACGTAACGGTGCGCGAAGGATCGGCGTCCCTTCGAGTCAGCGCGGTCGTGACCTCGCCCGGTGGAGCCCAGCTGCCGCCGCCGGACCAGGCGACCACCTCCGATACGTCGACGAGTTCGGCTGGCGCCAACGATTCCACGTCTGCGCAGAACGCCTCGAATCCCCAAAATGGTCCCGCGGAGGCCGCGAACGCTGCGAGTACGACCACGGCCACGAGCAGCCAGACCCAATCCGCGTTGAATTATCCCTTTACCCTGCTCGAAATCCAAGAGAATGATGAGGCCGTCGATCTTGGTGCCTCGTCCCAGTCCGCGCTGCAATGAGCCTCCTTCAGAATCTCAAGCTCTCCGCCTCCGCCCGGAAGAAAGCCGTGCTGCTGCCGGACGGCGCCTTCTTTTTGCGCGTGGTGCCCCTGGAGGCCGGAACCCAGCCGGCTGATGTCCCCGGGCAGGTGGAGCTGGCGCTCGAAGGGCTTTCCCCGTTCTCCGTCGCCCAGCTCTGCTATGGCTATTACTTCCGGCCGGATGCGAGCCGGGTGCTGGTGTATGCCGCGTACCGCCGGCGGTTCACTGTTGAAGACGCGGAAGCCTGGGCCGAGGCCGACTCGGTGCTGCCGGCGTTTGCAGCCTGTCTCGGCCTCGCGCCGGCCGGGCCGGAGGCGCTGCTCGTCACGGGTCCGGACTTCCTTACCGCCATCGGCTGGGATGGGCGGGATGCGGTGCCGGCGGTGGTGCGGACGCGGGTGGTCGCAGCCGACGCCCCGGCCGGTGAACGGGCGGCGATTCGCGCTGAACTGGCCGCCCAGCTGAAGGATTTTCCCGCCTTGGTCGAGGTGCCGGCGCCGACCGGGACGGTTTCGCGGATTGGCGACGGCGACTTGAAGTTCATCGTGGGCGACCGCGTTTCGCGTTTCGACAGGTCGCAGATCGACTCGATTGACGTGCGCGACAAGGCGGAACTCGCCGCGCGGCTGCGCGACCGCGCGCGCAATCTCTACCTCTGGAGGACATTTCTGGGCAGCGCAGCGGCCATCGTGATCGCGGCGGTCGGGCAGTTTGGCATGCAAGGCGGCCGGCTCTGGTTGAAGAGCGAGCAACTCCGCAGGGCAGAGCAGGCCCCGACGGCGCAGAAGATCGAGACCAAGCAGAATCTGGCCAACCGGATCGAAGAGCTGTCGACACGACGGCTGATGCCGATCCGGATGTTGGAGATCATCAACGAGCCGAAGATACGGCCCAAGACGATCCAGTTTCTGCGGGCCGCGACCAAGGGGCTCTACGTGCTGGAAGTCGAGGGACAGACCAACGCCACGCCGGATGTCTTCAACTATCAGGCCGCCCTGAAGGACCTGCCCGCCTGCGACCGGGTGGAACTTGGGCAGACGACGGACCGCGGGGGCGTCACCCGTTTCACCCTCACCGTCACATTCAAACCCGAGGCGCTCCAGCCCGCGGCACCGCCCGATCTTCCGGCCACCGACCGGCCGAAGCCCGCCACATCCAAACCGGAGGCGCCCGGACCCGCTGCGACGCAACCATGAAGACGTTTTTCTTCAGTCTCCACATCCGGGAGAAGGTATTGCTGACCACCCTGCTCACCCTGATCGCCATCGTCTGGCTGGGACGGGTGGCGCGGAGCGCCCGCGTCTTCTGGGTTGAGTGGCGGGCGAACGCCGCCGTGCTGGCGGAACAGCAGCAGTGGATCGACAACCGCGCCAGCATCGAAGCCTCCGCCGCGAAGGCCATCCACCACCTAGACCCGGCGCGCACGTTCAGCAGTCCGCGGCTGTTGGGCGAGCTGATCACGATCGCCGACCAGGTGGGCGTGCGGAACAACACGTCCAGCGAGATACGCGAAACCGAGCCGACGAGCCAGTTCTCGGTCAACACCGTGCAGGTTGCCGTCCGCAACACCGACCTGCCGTCGCTCCTCCGCTTCTACGACGAGCTCGACAAGCGCTCCCCCTACATCGGGCTCGAACAGTTCTCGATCACCGTCAACCCGGCGAATCCCGCGTTGCTCAGCGCGGTGATGCTGGTCTCCTCGGTCGAGATCAGCCGGTAGGAATTCGCCGGCCGGAGGCCGGCGAATTCCTCAGAACTTGAAGCTCGCGCTGAGGGAGAAGACCGCGGAGAAGATCGCGTAGCCGAGGCATCCCACAAAGGCGAAGGCGAACAGCAGCACGCCGGTGGACACGACCGTGGTGAAGACCTGCAGGCGGCGGCTGAGGTCCTTCTGGTAGGTGCGGGCGATCTCCTTGAGGCTGGGAACGACGTTCCCGGTGTTTTCACCCACGGACAGGCGGTCGAGCACGAGGTTCGGGAAACATCCGGTGCGGGCGAGCGCCAGCGAGAGGCTCTCACCTTCCAGAACCCGGCCCGTCGCCTCGGTGAAGGCGCGCCGGTGCGTGCGGTTGTTGATGACCCGCTCGGTCATGCGCAGGGCCTCGGCGGTCGTTACGCCGTTCTCGATCAGCACCGCGAGCGTCTGACTGAAGTTCATCACGGTTGTGGTGGTGGCGAACGTCCCGGCAAACGGCAGGCGCAGCACCCAGTCGTCGGTGCGAGCGCGGCCGGCTTCGCTCTGGCGCCAGCGCCAGAACGAGACGGCGGCCAGACCGAGCGCCAGAATCGCAAACACGCCGTAGCTGATGAAGAAATGCGAGAGATCGATGAGCAGCCGCGTGGCGAGAGGCAGCTTGCCGCCAAGCGCGGTGAGCAGGGATTCGATCTTGGGGAGCAGGACAAAAAAGAAAAAGATGATCACGCCGACCGCCATGACGCAGATGAACACCGGGTATGCCATGGCGGTGACCAGCTTCTGGCGCACCTCGCGCTGTTCCGTGAAATGCTGGATGAGACGCTGCAGCACATCGTTGAGGCTTCCGGTGGCCTCTCCGGCCTGGATCAGGCTCACGGTCGAGGAGTCAAAGATCCCCGGGTATGCCTCCATGGCGCGCGAGAGCGGCTGGCCTTCGCTGAGCCGCTCCCACAGGCCCTGGCAGAGCGCGCGCAACGCGGGTTCCTGGAGGCGCTGGCTCAGCAACCGCACGGCCTCGCCCGCAGACAGCCCGCTCCCCGTGAGGTCGGAAAGCGCCTGGAGAAACGGCAGCCGTTGCCGGCGCGAGACGATAGCCGGCGATCCGGGCCGGCGGAAGCCGGGTCTCGCCGGGCTCTCAGCAACCGGGGTTTTCCTGGGAGCCTGGGATGGCTGCTTCCCGCTGGCAACGGTCTCGCTAACGCTCACCGGCGACAGGCCGCGCGCCCCGAGCAACCGCAGCGCCTCCTTGCGCGACGACGCGTCGACATCGGCCGACACCGGGCGGCCGGAACGATCGCGGGCAGTGTAGTTAAAACGGGGCATGGACGGAGAGGGTGAAGGTGAAAGTGGGGGCGGAAGTCGGAGGTCGAAGGTCGGAAGTCGGCGGGCGGAAGGCAGAAGGGAGCAAGAAGCAGGGAGAAAGGAGAAGTCAGAGGTCAGAAGTCGGAAGGCTGAGGGCTGAAGCGGAAAGACTGAAGGGGGAGGCCGGAAAGGGGAAGGATTCGCGTCGGCGTCCTCTGACCTCTGGTTCCTTCCATTTACTTTTCCGTCACTGTGATGACCCGGAGCAGTTCCTCCATCGTGGTGTATCCGGCCTTCACCTTCTCCCAGCCGGAATGCTGCAGGGTGAGCATGCCGTGATCGCGGGCGCATTTGGTCAGAACCCGCGCCGATTCGCGTTTCAAGATGAGGTCGTGCAGTTGGTCATTCGGCTGAAGGATCTCGAAAATGCCGATGCGCCCGCGGTATCCGCTGTTCCGGCAGCGGTCACAGCCAACGGGACGCACGAGTTCGGCGGTCGCGTCGGATTCGGCGGGATCGAGCCCGAGGATTGCGAGGGTGTCGCGGAGCTTTGTCCGGCTGACCGGCTGCGGCCGGGCGCACGCGGGGCAGAGGCGGCGGACGAGGCGTTGCGCGATCACCAGCTCGATTGCCGACGCCACCAGGAACGGCTCCACTCCCATGTCGACCAGGCGCGTATAGGCGCCCGCTGCGTCGTTCGTGTGGATGGTGCTGAAGACCAGGTGGCCGGTGAGCGACGCGCGGATGGCGATCTCGGCGGTGTCCAAATCGCGGATTTCGCCGACCATGATGACGTCCGGATCCTGGCGCAGCACGTGGCGCAGGGCGCTTGCGAACGACAGGCCGATTTCGGGGCGCACCTGCATCTGGTTGACTCCGGGCACCTCGTATTCGATCGGATCCTCGATCGTGACGATGCGGAGGTCGGGCGAGTTGATCTGGCGGAGAAACGCGTTGAGCGATGTCGACTTTCCCGAACCGGTCGGTCCGGTGACTAGGATGATGCCGTGCGGATAGTCGAGGACGCGCTTGATGATTGTCTGCTCCTCGGCGTTCATGCCGAGCCGGTCCATGGTAAACGCCTCTTTCTTCTGGTTGAGGAGGCGCAGGCTCACGCTCTCGGCGTAAATTGTCGGGATCGTCGAAACGCGGATGTCGAGGGTGACGGTGTCGGACTTGAAATTGATGCGGCCGTCCTGCGGCAGCCGGCGTTCGGAGATGTTCAGCCGCGCCATGATCTTCAGGCGCGAGATGATTGCATCCTGGAAGCGAAGCAGGTTCTCCGGAAGGGGCACTGGCACGAGCAGGCCGTCCACCCGGTAGCGGATGCGCAGCTGGCCCTCCTGCGGCTCGAAATGTATGTCGGTGGCGGCGTCCGTGATCGCCTGGCTGATGACGTCGCTCACGAATCGCACGACCGCGGCGTCTGCGTCGACGACCTCGTCCGCGCCCTGGGGGTTCTGGACCGGCGCGAACTCCTCGCCGGAATCCTCGAGGCTTCCCGAACCGACGCCGAAGTGTTCGATGATCAGCTGGTGGACGCGATCCGGCAGCGCAAGATGCCAGATCAGCGGCCGCGGGGTGAATGTGCGGACCCAGTCGAGAATGGTCTCGTCGGGGGGCCAGGAAGCCGCCAAGTGCAACACCGTCTTGGAATCCGGCGGGGCAGAGGGGGTGTCGTCGTCCTCCGGCCCGGCTGCGCCCGGCGCGGCGACCGGCACAATCTGATAGTCGTGAACCAGTCGGGCGGGCAAAAGGCTCAACGACGCCCGGTCGGGCTTGATGTCGCTGGCAATCTCGAGTCCGGCGACGCGCGCGAGGAGCGCAAGGACATCGGCCTCGCTCTGGCCCAGCGCGGCCGCCGCGGCTGCCACCCGCTGGCCGCGCGGCGCCTCCATCACGGCCTGCCGCTGCTCGTCGGTCAGTCGTTCGGCGAGCGCGGCGGGAAGAGACTCCTGGATCAGCGCATTCATGACGTGGGGCGCCCGCGCGCTATTGCGTCAACTGCTTGATGTAGCTCTCTTTTCGGTCCTTCGCCGGATCCTTCAAGAACTGCTTCACCTGGTCCTTGTTGTTCAGCTGGTCGATGTTGGCGTTGGTGTCTTTGGTGGCCTCGCCCGGGGGAATGATGTGGGGACGGACAAACAGCAGCAATTCGGTTCGATCCTCGTTATGCGTGCGGCCTCCCAGCAAGTGGCTGAGGATCGGAATCTCGAAGAGGAACCCGAGCTTGTTGCGGACGGTGGAATGCTTGGTCTGCTGCAGGCCGCCGAGCACAATCATCTGGCCATCGGCAACATTGATGAACGAGGTCGCCTCCCGGTGGCCGATGATGGGCTGCGTGTTGGCATCGACCTGGACTTCGCCGACCTTGTCGTCGACCTTCTGGTCGATCTCCATCTGGACGCTTCCATCGTCGCCAATGAGCGGCGTGACTTTCACATCGATGCCGATGTCCTTGTAGGTGACCATTGAACTGTTATAGCCGTTGATCGTGCCGGTCGTACCCGGGCTCGATGTCGATCCAGTGATGATTGGCAACTGCTGGCTGACGACGAATTCGGCCTGCTTGTTGTGGGTGGTAACGATGGTGTCGGCGGAAAGGACCTTCACGTTGCTTTTGGAGCCGGTGTTGCCCATCGCCGCCTGAAACGAGAACGGACTGAGGGTGCCGCCGGTGATGTTCCATCCGGCGATGCCGTTGGGACCAGTCCCTGTGTTAAAATTGGTGACCCGGGATATGCCATTCAGATCATTGGCGATCGTGAGGTTCAACGCGTTGATGCCGCTCGTGTCGGAGTCGTTGAGCGTGACTTCGGCGATCACAACCTGGATGCTCACCTGGGCGAGCAGAACGTCGACCTTTTCGACGATCTCGCGGATCAGGCGGATGTCGTCGACAGTCCCGGAAATGACGATGGAGTTGCTGCGGTCGTCGGCCAGAATCGTGACCAGGCTGCTGAATTGCGTGCCGGTGCCAGCCTCCCCCGTAAGGTTGGCGACATTCGACTGGATGGCGGCGGGATTGCCCGGCGCGTTGGGCGCCTGCGGGCGCGGGATGGTGGGCTGGCCTTGCCGTCCAGCCTGCTGTTCGGCCTTGTTGGCTGCCTGACTCTGCCCGGAGACCAGATTGGTGAGCAGCGTGGCAACATCCTTCGACGTGGCGTGCTTCAGGGGGATGACCTCATTGCGCGTGTTTGGGTCGGACTTCACGTCGAGCCTGGCGATCAAGTCGTCGAAGAACCCATACTGGCGGGGATCGGAGATCAGGACGATCTGGTTGGTCCGGTCATCGGCGTTGAGACTTGTGGCGGAGCTGAGTCCGGTGCTCAGCGGAGGCTTGAGGATGCCCGTGATCTTGTTGACGAGGTCGCTGGCCTTTGCGTACTGCAGCGGGTAGAACTTCGGCTGCAGGCTTGCGGTCGCGGGCTTGTCCAGTTCCTGGATCAACTGCTCGACGCGCTGAAGATTGCTCAGGGAATCGGTGATCAGCGCAGCATTGGTCTTCTCGAACATCACGGGTCCGCCGAGGTTCGGGTTGAGGAGCGGGATGACCTGGTCCTTGAGTTCGCTGGCGCGCAGAAAGTTGAGCCGGAACAGCTTGGTGGCGATCCGCCCGCTGGCTGGAAGAACGAGCGTGGAGCCGTCGATCATTTCCGGCGCCTCCATCTTCACCTGGGCGACGGGCACGACTTTCAGAAAGTGGTCGCCGAGGGGGCTGACGGCGACGCCGCTGAGTTCGAGCATGGTCTCGATGGCGAGCGTGACCTCGCTTTTCGGCATTGCCGGCAACGTGATTGTGTAGCCTTCGGTCGCGGGCAGCGCCTGCGGGCGGATGATCGAACGCCCGGTCCATCGTCCCAATTGGAAGAGGACCGCCTCCAGGGTTTCCCCCCTCATCTGGATCGGTCCGACGATCTCTTCTCCGGCCGGCGGAGGCAGGGGCGCGGCCGCGGGCGGGGGAGAATTGACTGCGGGTGCGGAAGCGGCGGAACCCGGGATGGCGGGCGGGGGGGGGCTGACCTCAGGCGTGGAAGCGGTTGATGCCGGCCCGGCGGGCTGGGCTTGGAGCGAAGCCACAGCGAACAGCGCCGCAGCGAAAGCGGACACGGGCAGGCGTGGACAAAGATGGTAAGACATGCGGCGCAGAGAGATTTGACTGGGAGCGGTGACAGGCGCCAGGAGGGCGGCGATGCGGGAAACCAATCTCAAACGAATTCCCGGTCAATGTAAACTGAGTTGTACCGCCGTCGCTTTGTTCCGCAAGATTCAATGAACGCTCCCGGATCAACCGTCTGCCGCGGCTGTCCGGGCCGCGAAGAGGTTCTATGCCCGCCTCATTTCGCGCTCACGCAGCCAGGCGAAAAGGACCGGGGTCACAACCATGATGTGAATGAAACTGCTGAGCATCCCGCCGATGACCGGGGTCGCCAGTGGGCGCATCACTTCCGAACCGGTGCTCGTGCTCCACATGATTGGCAGCAGACCCACCACAGCGGTGGCGACTGTCATCACCTTTGGTCGCAGGCGCAGGCGCGCGCCGTCCTTCACGGCCTGGATCAGGTGTTGATGGTTGAATGCTCCGCCCTGCTCCGCCTGCGCCTTCTTCAGGGCTTCCTCAAGATAAACAACCATCACGATGCCGGTCTCAATGGCCGTGCCGAACAGCGCGATGTAACCGACCCAGACCGCGACGCTGAAATTGTAGCCCAGCAGGAATTGCAGGTAGACGCCGCCAGTCAGCGCGAACGGCACGGCCAGAATGACGTGGGCTGCCTCCTTGACCGACCGGTAGACCATGAACAGCAGCACGAAGATGATCACGATCACGGTCGGCACGATGATTCCAAGGGTATGCTGGGCGCGGACCTGGTTCTCATACTGACCGCTCCATTCCATGGTCATGCCCGGTTCGAGCCGAATCGCGCGCGCGATGCCTTCACGCGCCTCCTGCACAAAGCCGCCGAGGTCGCG